>Ga0209208_10003143_pt1 | contig 23765 bp, 17 predicted proteins | sample S1TSphfallax_3_FD_187694 | JGI IMG/M metagenome (GOLD analysis project Ga0209208, IMG submission 187694) | Host-associated microbial communities from peat moss isolated from Minnesota, USA - S1T2_Fd - Sphagnum fallax MG (SPAdes) (version 2) | ecosystem: Host-associated > Plants > Peat moss >...
GGGGAACTAGGTAATTAAGTTGGGAATTTCCATTACGAAAATTCATGGACTTACTAACAGTATGTACAATTGAATGATCCAGGTAGGGCCAATTCTACCTAGAAAATTCACCAAGAAAATTCATGTATTTTACTGGAATCAGCCAGGTGGGCTAGTTCCACCTGGAATACAGCATAACAATTGAGACGAGTCCCATTCTATATGGTAGTGACAAGTCTATCTTTGTGTTTCAGACCATGACAAGTGTCTTCACGTTAATTCATAGTACACCATTGATTTACACAATACTCTAATGATGAAACTCTGCCAATCATAAATAAATCAAAGCACTCAAAAGAAAAGAGGGAATACAAGGAACAAAATGGAAGGACCCACATCCAAGAAAACAAAAGAACCACCAAAGAGAGCAAGCCACAAGGCAACATCAAGTTCCCAAACGTGTTGCGAGAAACATATCAAATAATGAAACGGAAGGACTTTTGAAAGGACGTCTAACTTAGAAGAACCCTCACTTATCACAACAGCATGTCTCAGAATAGAGACAGCCAATGCAAGCTGTAATACCAGTAACACACTACTTATAAAATGTGGCAAAATTAGAAGAGGAGGGCCTTCAGTGCCTTTTGCTCTCCATGTACATTGACACATAGATGAAGAAACATGTTCACTTGTTGGTACAAATCTAAAAACTTTTATAATTAAAGAGAGAAACATGTCCATTGAGAAATGATTGCAATAAAAATCATCCTTTGCGTAGGCTGTAATTGTCATCACAACCAACCGCATGAAAAAAAACAGCCCGTGACACCAAATCAACTTTAATGAAATCAGTACTCTAATTCATCAAGCAAATTGAGCTAAAGTCTCATGTTAGTATATGAATTCATTTGAAGTCAAACCCCATGTGGAACTGGAGTTAGACAGACACCACTGATCGCACTTAGGAAAAAACTACAAAACTATGGAAAATAAGACCCCAAAACTGGCCACTCTGTTAATTGGTTCCAGTTACTAGAGGCATCTGCAATGTCCCACTATCTTTGGGCCCTAGTTTGACCCTCAAACCCCTATTTCATCCCCAATTTGAGTATATCCATAGAGAGAGAGCAAAATTGAGTATAGTTTCAAGAAGCTGGGTATCAGTTGATAAGATCTATCGGATCTTAGTCTGGCAAGGCTTGATTTAAGTAAAGGATACAAGCATCAATTGAGGTGCAGGAAGGGCGAATCCAAAACTGAGGGTGGAACTCCCTTGAAGACCAATTTAGGCGAGAATTAGGTGTTGACAAGTGCATCTAAAGTAGTCTAATTCTGGTTCTCAGACTGCTTTGAGAGAAAATGTAGGGGAAGAGACTTGCAAATGGAAAGACACTAAATACACCCAAAGAGCTTTATGGGGGCGACAGTGTGACGCTCTGTGTGGTTGTGCTGTAGGATTTGACTAATGTTCAGCCAAAATAATAATAAAAATACTAAATAAAATCAAGTTCTTAGCCTAGGATCTTGTTTGCTTAGATGTTCAGAAATAGGCTGCTGGTTGGTACATTGGTACTAAGTCCTAAGTCATGGATTGAATGAGAAACAATAGAAAATACAATTTTTTTGGTACTTAGCAGGACTTGTGTTGATAGTGGAGGACATGGACACTGCGAGCAGAATATTAGCAGCACGTATTTAGATTGTGGAAGACACGGACTGCACGCGCACATAATCATGTGCGCAGGTGGTTCCATGCCATAAATGAGCCTCAGACAGAGTTCATTAAAGCCCCAGGGTGAGGGCATTCTCAAAATAAGGTTCCTAGGATGAGGTGATAGCCAAGTCCGGCCCTGCATTTGGGAATGTCCCTTACACTAAGGCTTTATTTATCAGTAAGCACAAGGCAAAATTTATCTTGAACCAAAGCTATGTAGATCGTGAGGTGGAGGAGGGGGACGCAAATTGTGCCTACTCCTCAATGGTGGGAGGGTTCTTACACCTACTTATAAGAACCCTCTCACTATTGAGGAGTAGGCATAATACCCCTCCCATTTTCTAGGAAGGAAATTGATGGATGTAAGGTGCCCTCCAAATACACTCAGATTTTCTCCTGGTGCTTTACCGGGTATTTGGAGTCCTCCTTGGAAACCAGTGTAAATTGTATTTTGCCTTGTATTGGGAATAAATGTATGTGTGACAGCTAACCTTCACTGTTTAGGCTGATGTATTTATTTTATCAACTTCAATTTCCAGTGAAATTACACATAACGTAACCAGGGAAATATTCCGTAAGCTTTTGTTTTGTTATGCTTTTGTTTTGTTTTGTTGTGTTTCGGTTTGGAGGGTGGGGGGGCTTGATGATGGGTTTCGTGACTCATCACGCGAGCCTATCGCTTTTCTCTGGCGATGGATTCAGTGACTCGTTGCTAACGAGGAACAGGATGAGCGGCGATGCCGTGCTTAGCTAGCCGCTTCCTTTTTCAAGCAACGGGAAAAAGGACTTTCATAGTCTCTGAGAGAGTGGGTGCGGTTTGGTGGAGATAGATTTGCAATAATTAAAAAAAGAAGAAGAATTGTCAGCTTTTGTAGAGCTCGAAGAAGAAGAAGAAGAAGAAGAAGGATTTTCAGCTTTTGCAGAACTCTGAAGAAGAAGAGTTTTCAGCTTTTGTAGAGCTCGAAGAAGAAGAAGAAGAAGAAGGATTTTCAGCTTTTGTAGAACTCAAGAAGAAGAAGAGTTTTCAGCTTTTGTAGAGCTCGAAAAAGAAGCAGCAGCAGAAGTAAAAAAAAGCCGCAAAATCCGGTATTTTCAGTCTTAGAACTTCAGCCAAGCTTGTGTTAGTATTGATGTTGAGGAGCTTGATCATGTTGAGAAGGAGATGAATCCGCAACATAATTGCAGCAATTCCAGATATTTAGATATCTCTTCTTCTGTTGATAAGATTCGCAAAAGCTTCGTATGCCGCAGCACAGTGATCTCCTGTTTCGAGTTTTAGAACCTCTCTTGTAGTAAGAGAGCTTGCTTGTCGATATCAAAGAAATCGAGCGGGCATTTCCAGGTAAATGCAGCGCTGATCGGAGTTGCAGTAGAGAGCACTTATGGCGGACTCTACCCCGTTGCTTACATCGCATGCCTCGCACTTAGCTCTAGGTGCGGCGGAAAGCCAGTGTCGGGAGAGTGGCGGCATTCAGAGCTTCTGGAGATGGTTGAAAGGAGAGAAAGGAAGGAAGATGACTGTGGTAGTGGCGGGACCATTGGCATTGGTGCTTGTGATTTCGTTTGTGCGACTAGCGGAAGGCGCCCCGGCTGTGAAGATGCTTGGAGCCGTGCTGTGGTTAGCGATTTGGTGGCTGTTTGAAGCGGTACCAATCTGCATTACAGCGCTGCTACCGCTCGTCTTGTTCCCGTTTCTGCAGTTGATGCAAGCGGACCACGTGGCGGAGAAGTACATGAACGATACCGTGGTGCTCATGCTGGGGACTTTTATTCTTGCGCTGGGAATTGAGCGTTTTAGCCTGCACAAACGGATCGCACTGCGCATTTTGCTTTTCTTTGGCGGGAATCCCATGGATCCACGCCTGGTGTTACTGGGATTCTGTATCGGTCCCGCGTTCATCAGCATGTGGATGTCTAACTCGGCCGCGGCGGTGATGATGATCCCCATGGCCACAGGGGTGTTGAAGCATCTTGATGATGAAGACGACCCCAACGTACTTCTTTGCAGGCAATGCTCACGAACTTTCTCCCGAACGCACATGAAACTGCATCACGGAATTGGATCAACCGAAGTGTACAACTATGATGAGGATATCGTTGATCCCGAGGCAGCAAGTCGCGAGAAACTGGTTGCCAGAGGCGTGGTTCCCGAGAAAGTGAAGAGGGATTTCCAGGTAGCTGTCATTCTGGCCATCACCTATGCAACCGCAATCGGGGGTTTGGCCACTCTCACTGGATGTGGTCCCAATCTAGTGCTCCCTGGCATCTATAGCGGACGCTTTCCTGATGCTCCCAAAGTCACCTATCTGAAATGGATGATGTTTGCATTGCCTCTTGCACTTCCCTTCCTGATCTTTGAATGGTTACTTCTTTGTTGGCTCTTCTGCCCTTTGTCCTCTGTGCCCATCATTGAGTCCAAATTGAGCCGCACCATGATGGAGCAGGAGTACCTTGCCTTAGGTACCTAACTATCTTTCCCCTTCTTCTTCATCATCTCTTTTCAATTGGGTTAGTTGCTTATGCCATTTCTAGTCAAATTGAACCCATTGCTTATATCATTTCTAGTCAAATCAGACTCATCACTTATGCCATTTCTAATCATTTATGTGCCTAGTCATAGATGTTGTGTTCTGTTATAGTGTTTAGAATTTTGTTTGGTGGGACAGCTGCACAGCAGAACTTCTTGGCTTTTGTTGTGGGGGGATGTAAGCAGTTTTTTTCTGTTGCAATTTCATAGGTGTGCAGCAAGTGGGGTTTGCATCATGAAGCTTGATTGAATACTCATTGTGTACAACAATGATCAATTTCTGCAGGGCCAATGAACTTTGCAGAGAAATTCATAGCTGGCGAATTTGCTGTGAGTTCTTCACACCTCCTGAGTGGCTTGACTGCTTATTCTTCCCACTTTGTTTTGTGTGTGTGTTTTTGTGTCATTGTCCAAATCACATATCATTTAGTTTGTTGTCTCTTGAAGCTTTTCACCACCGTTTTCTCTTGCACTTTTGTTTGTGTACAACAATTTCCGCAACTCTAGTGATTTTGAATCAAATGCAAAGATCTATCTTAAGAAGATGGAAAACCTTTTGATCTTTAGAAGTATTTCCTGAGCAACTTGAGGAAGCTACAGCCTCAATTTGAATATTAGCAATGTCTGGTGGTAGTAAATTGTTTTGGTTTCATGGTGGATGCAGGTGTTAGTTGTGTTGTGGTGCACAAGAACATTAGGGGATTATCCAGGATGGAGTTCATTTTTTGGAGGCCTACCAAATGAAGGCACCGTCAGTGTAAGCTTTGCTCCCCATCTTAGCCATGCACTGCAAACTACCACACCCAAATCCTACCATGACTGAGGCAGTTTCAATCTGCAGTGCAAAAACATGAATTGTGACTTGAACCAGGAATTTGCATTCCAAGACAATGTTTTTTAATAACTTTTCTGTAACAACTTTTTGAACATGGGCAAAGCATTCTTGCAAAGTTGCTCAAGGATTTTGGGTTCAGATGAGCAGGTAATGATGGCGATCATACTCTTCCTTGTGCCCAGTAAGATGGCAGAAGGCCAAAAGCTGATGGATTGGAACACCTGCAAGAAACTTCCCTGGGATGTCGTGCTGCTCTTGGGAGGAGGTGAAGCCTGATACCAATATAGATTAGATGTTCAATTCCTTTGCAATGTGAAAATGAAGCAGTGTCCCCCCCTTAATTATGTTATGTCTATAGCTGGTCCTTGGTAGTATCCATCATGATCTCCTCATCTTTGATGGATGGTAGAAGACAATTTTTCTCCTTAATAAGCCTCTACTTCTGGTTGCTGATCTAATCTTGCAGCTGCAAAACAAAATTGGTGTGCAGGTTTTGCATTGTCAGCAGGTATCCGAAGTAGTGGCCTGGCTATTTCAATAGCAAACAACATGGAAGTGTTACATGTTGTTCCCTATTTGCTTCTCACACCAGTTGTGGCACTGATTGTGAACATCATGACTGAGTTCTCATCGAATGTTGCAACTGCTACACTTTTCCTGCCTCTTCTTGCAGAGGTGGCAATTTCAATTGGCTGGCATCCTTTGTTGCTCATGATTCCAGCAACCTTCTCCTCAAATTTTGCTTTCATTCTACCAATTGCAACACCTCCAAATGCAATTGCACATGCTACAGGCTACCTCAAGTCAGCTGATATGTTCATCCCAGGTCTAATTCTGAAAGCTGCTGGCATTGTTCTACTTACAATTCTTACACCTACTCTTGGTAAGAGAAATTCTACTCCCACAATACCTTTGCCACACACTTTGATACATTTCCTTGTTATACTCCTTTCTCTCTGGTTGTTCTTTAATCTATAGTGCATATGTGGATTGTGGCTTCTGCTAAGCTTCTCTATTTGGACTGTAACATGTGGGGTTTACATGTTCTGAGATCCACCATGACACCAGAAATTGCACCCACACATTCTGCACAAGTTTGAACCAATTTTGCAATGAAAGTTTTAAGAGGGCAGCACACTTAAAAACTCAGCCACTTGTGTTCTTCCCTTTGAAATGATTGTTGAACTTATGTTCTGTGCAGGTTCACTGGTGTATGATCTCAATCAACCTGTCAAGGACTTACCTTGGATAAAACTTGGTTTCTGAGGACAATGTGCTGTGGCACAACAGCTTACATGGCACTAGTATGTTCTTTGTAAATTCATGCTGAACCAAGGGAGAGCAAGGGCTACATAGTTTCACTTACTCAGAAGGGGATAATCCTGGACATTATGGATGCCTCAAAAGGTCAGCTTATTGAACAAAGACTGTCTCTGTAGAATCAGCGTGAAGAAATTATCAAGGACGGCACTCAACTGGGAAATTGCAGATGACATAATTTTTATTGCAAGTGATTGTGGGATGACATAACTATCAAGGATGGCACTCAATGGGAAATTACAGACGACATAATTTTATTGCGAGTGATTGTGGGATGTCTTCCTGCCTTCAAATAGTTTATGGAGGGGAGAATAGCCATCCATGTAGCATTCAACCCATCAGATATGATGATTATGTCTAAGATTGTAAGTGGCCCAAAGTTCCTCTCCCAAAATGGTGATCTAGCTGTGACTAGATGGTGAGGATGAGAATTGCCTGCTACCAGACAGATGGTAGAGAAAACTTGCAAAAGCCATAACCATAGATATGCTTGCAAGTGGCAGAAGCAGTGAGAGCAGTCAAGTTGGGCAAGTTCTAGAAGAAAATTTCAACTGCCTATATAGCTCTACACTGTCTGGCTGTACTTGTGTACTTCTGCTCAGTAGTTGAGGAGCGGCTGTCTCTAAAACTTCAACCCATCACCCTCAACAATCAAACTTAAGGTGGACTTTCCATGACTTGTCAAAAATGTCAGGCTTCACAACTGTGGGCTTTAGAGTAGAATTATGACTCACTCCTATCAATGTCAAGACTCCTTCCTTTTGTGCCACATTGGGTAGAGCATCCAAAAAGCCTTATCATCCCCATCACTCTTGTGGCATAAGCATTTGCTTACAATCATCTTGGGAGCTTCAAAGACCTGCACCATCTTGATAGTGTTGGTAGTCGTAGGGACATTAGGTAAAGGCGGTCAATGTCATAAAATTATAGCACATTGTGTATGTACAATTTGCTGGGAGAAAACAAGAGACATTGTGTTTACCAAATCAGAAACCACAGAAAGGCTGTTGTAAAATTGGAAAGAGAAAATTTAGAGAGGTCCTCATCGAGCCATGCCTCAATCCTGGCTGCCCAATACCACTGGCATCCTGTCTGCACCAGAAAGCATGATGCAGTTTACACATGGATTAGCACACAACGTACATTAATTTCCAGAAGTGTCAAGTAGGACCTTGCACACATTTGCAACTGAAAGTTCTCACACAAGCTCTACATGTAGACAACATTTCTGTTTGGGTAATATATGGATTGACAAAGAAAATAGTCAACACATCAATGAAAGAGAAATCTCAAAGACCTTGGAGAGCAGGAGCCCTTAGAGAAACAAATTGCAAATAATGTTATCCAAACTATTTCTCAACTTCACAAGTTGAAGCTTCTTGTTGACAAATCAAATTTTAGAATTCAACAAAGTGCTTGGCTTTGCAAGTATAAGAGTGTGGAGATGGTGGTTGATAGTTGTAATTTTGAAGAAGGTAAAGGAACAAAAGGCTCATAATTAGAATTGAGTTAAAGGTCAATGCAGATTTGGTGAAGTCAACTTGGGCAACAAAGTCGAGTCAGATAAGTAATGCCCAAAACATAGATATTTTGAAAAGTGGATCCTCACCATGAAGCTACTCCAACCAATTGAATACATCAGTTGTCAATATGGTAAATGTGCTCAAAACTCACCTGAAAAGCAAGCATCAAATAATACAGGATCCTCAATAAGCTGAGAATACAAGTGACAAAGGATTGCCAGTCATCCAAACCCAGGTAAAAAGCCCAGACCAACCTGCAGCATCATCCCAGGAGCCAGAGAGAGCAGCAAAACCAAGGGATTGACCATCCTTAAAACACCCATAGTAAGGTTCATAAGCTAGCAAAAGCATTGGAACAAAAGCAAGCATGCCAGGACCAAAGAATACTCATTGCCAAAAATGGTTTTACATGCAAATGGACCAAAGGATGCATGAAGCAGTCATAGATGCCAGTGAATGTCTGTCTATACTGGAGGCAGTCACCGACTTCTGGACTGAAGGAAACTGCACTGCAGTCAGCACAAAGTTGGCACCACTGATCAAATACCTGATGTGCCTCACTGAAGCCATGGGCAAGAGACAGGAGGGTGGGGCAACTGACATGACCACAATACTTACATGGCATGAGAACTGTCTACACGTGGAAATATAATCATGTGAGTGACCAATTAAAAAAGGAGGGAGGAGGAGAGCAGAAAAAGAATTATCATAGAAGGAGAAGAGGAAGAGACTCACTTGCTATCCTTGCAATAAGACATGGACAAAAATTGCAAAATACCTTAGTGGGTATTTTGCTATTAGTAGGAAGAGACTCACTTGCTATCCTTGCAAAATCCCATTGATAGACTGGATCAAGCACTTAAGACTTAATATAAAGCCATAGAAAATTGTTAACAAGAAACTGTGTCCAAGAGGCAACACAATCCCAAACTAATTCAAGGTATTATAGAATGGTGATACTCCTTGATCTCGCAAAATGTGGCTTAACCAGTCTTAAACACAGACATGTCTGTCATTATGTGTTGTCACAAATCTGACAGGAAACATTCCTAGAAGCCCGCACAGACCACTCAACCAATTTACCATCCATCTAACTTCCCAGCCCAAGAAATCGACAACCCTTCTGAACTTTATTGCCCAAGCTCAGCTTTCTTCTTTGCCCACAGCCTATCAAGGGCACTGTCAGCATCTCCCTGCAGCCACACATCCACACTTCCCATCAGCTGTGCAGTTCAATGTTTGCACTAACTTCAGCAAACATGTACAGTAAGATGCAATGTATCAAAAATTTAAAATATATATGATGATGACAGTAACTAACAAAATAATGAGATCAGTACACCAAAGAATAATCGTATAAAGTCACCTAACAAGCCATAAGATTATATTCCTGTTTCGATTCCTACATGTAAATTGCTTTCCTAATGAAACTTATTCAATGTCAACTCATAAAACATGCAGAGATCATTTTACATCATACCTGGGCTCGAACATTGCCACAGAGTGCAAAAGTGGTGAACTGGCCAGTGTAGATGCCATTTGCATCTAGATGGCCAACATTCAACTGGACTGATGCATGATCCTTTGATGTGATCAATCTGTTTGTTGAGGAACTGCAAGGAACATTACAATGAGTTCAGCAGACAAATCTCTGCAAGTCTGCCCACATGTTCAGGACATGGTCACACACCAACCACTCACATGAAATGAGTTGCCTCATGAACACTGTTTTTCTTCCATGGACAGTATTCTGCATATTTAATGTACCTGGTAGCAATAGCAGCATCAGCAAGAAACCAAGCCCACATCTTTGCAAATTCCATGGTCTGGACACACATACCCTTGCTTTGAAATAAAAAAGACAAAGGAAACAGAACTCAACAACTTTCATGTACCATCTTCACTACCAAGAGATGACCTTGCAAACTTCCTAACTTACAAAGAAGACGAAGAAGAAGAATGACAACATGTCTGCTGCCAAGCTGACTGACTCTTTTCACCCTCAAAACACTTCAAAGGTGAAGACTTTCCAAAATCAATAGCCAAGGCAAATTATTGCCAGAACCATAAACCTAGGTCACATGTTGGATGACTAATTTACTGAAGGAACCTTGCTCGTGGTTTGCCAATCTCGCGAGACTCGAAGTCACGACTGCTTGTAAATTGAACATGAGACCAGAAATGAAAGACTACTCGCTTGATGCTCCTCAATATATCTTACACAACCAGCGAAGTACACTCCTCTGATGAAGTGCAGGGGAGGCAAACCAAGAAAAAACCTCAATAAATACTACTCGTCTGTCTGAAACAAGTTTCTCCATACCAAGAGCGTCTTCACAAGCTTCCTATCCCTGATAAATGACCTAAAACCTAGACTAACTTCTGATGAGCACAAGAGACCTAGGCGAAACACATCCTTCCTCAAAGAGAACTCACCACTTCCTTGGAATGTAGAGATCCACGTTTTCGCCCTCCTCGTTCTGCATGTTGACAGGTACAGAAGCGCTATTTCAAGCCGCAACGACAGCGTGAAATTTACAAGTCGAGAGAAAACACGAGATGGCACAGAACAGGAACCGACAGAAGACAACTGGGATTCGCGAAGGCCGCCGCTGTCGACGAGATCTTAGAGAGACGCCGTGCAGGTCTCAGTAGAGGTCTCAACCCAGATCCCTTTCAGGCCTTTGCAGGGTATTTATACGTCTCGTTATCAGTTATAACCATATGCGATAAAAGGCATCGAAACAGGTTTTATGTATTATATTAGAGTTATCCGCAAATTAAATCTGGCTTCACCATGTCGTTGGGCCTCCTTTCACCCTCTAACCCCTCTTTTAGTGGTATCCGTAAAGTAAGGGAATTTTATTAAATCTCAGTATGAAATGCTGAAACTCAGTAGGAAATGCTGAATCTAAAACATTTAATGCACAACGTTCGAGAGGAATTATAGTAGCTGCACAGGTAGGAGCACTGAAAATCTATGTAGCAGCCATGGAGGCGCTCAGGAAAAAAGACAGGGTGAAACTCAGGAACCATCAAAATTGACGGTTTTCTGAGTTTCACCCCTGTTGAATGCTAATGTACTTTTTTGCAGGTTTTTTTTTTAATCTCACCCTGTGTATGACCAAACTCAGGATACTGGAGCTGTCTTTTCCTGACTTTATGGATATCTCTATTGTCTTGATGCCTGCATTTTGTATGGGAGAACGGCAGAGGCCTTACCCTTCTCTAGCATAAAAACCTGCCCTAATTTTCAGAGGATGTGTGTTTCCGCTGCACCCTAACATCCTGGAAGATCATTGTTGAGTTCTTGCGCCTGACAATGGTCGTCAAAATACACTACAAAAAATTAGGGCAGCATTTTACATATTTTTGAAGGAGGGACTGCAGGGACCTATATGGTAAAGAACCATCCAGTGAAATGTGGATCCAGATTCCACAAGCAATCTTGTGACAAATTCTTACTCCTTTGTGTAGTGGAAAGACACAATGCATAGCCCCCACAACAACGTAAAGTGTAGGGTGAAAGCCTGCATGGCCAGGCTTTACCAGAATAGGGGCCCCTAAGGCAGCAGCTGAGTGGAGCCCAAATTTAGTACAGCCCCACCCTGAGGGTTTTACCCGGTGTAAAACCTGGCTGGGTTTTTCAATTGTTTTACTCTGATACTTGATGGGTATCACGATTTTTGTTTTTTTAAGTCGATGGCCTTTACGAAAAGTGTAAAGCCTGCAGACACACATCTGTGAGCATTATGCTTTTTGTAAAGCCCATGGCTGTCAAAGGTTGAATTACTCTGGATAAAGCTACCAATGCATACATTGCAAAAAAAACCTGCAGGTTTTGGCACTCCCTTAGAAATTTCCTAATGTATTTGAAGAGCACCTTAAGGTACTGTTATGAAAACCCTTGCCCTCATACATCTTGTGATCTATCTACCTATGTTTAGGTTCATGAAAACCTTTGCCTTCTGCTGGGTAATGCCCATGGGTAGGGGACATTCTATACACCAAAAACTTGAAGTTGTACTTGGACCCACCTCATCTTGGGCCCCAATGCCCCACCTCATCTTGGGCCCCAATGCCCCACCTTAGGGCTCTACCCTACACAATAAGAGGTATTGGAATTTACTATATTAAAGTTACCCGAATGAAAACCCCAAAAATCTCATCCCCTCTGTCCAACCATGATTCTCATCCTAAAAACTCACAAACATGATGATTGTCGAGAGTTTTACTTTAGCTACATGTTTACATCTTAGATATCATAGGTAAACTAGAATAAGTTTACTTTGGGACCAATCTTAATGTAAATAACATTTTAAATATTTTTTGGTGATTTCAAATCACTTTTGGTGATTTGAGATTCCTGAATATAACCTTTTTTGTTTTGCACGTTTACTTTGTGTTTATGCAAAAAAAAATTGCACATGATTTTTATATTCTTATTTTTCATGTTTTGGGCTTGAATTCTTGTTGTAGGTGAATTCTTTTTTAATCACAAAAATGAACTAGTTGTGTCTTGTAACAATTAGATTTGGTTTTGTTTTAAGCATTGATTTTGGTTGAACTTTTAGTTTAGGAGTTGTGTTTTAGCATCCTATGGTGTGTTCTAGATTCTTTTGTTTTATGTTCATGTTACAACTAAGGTAGGAGTTACAAAGGGACATTGTTCTTGATTTGTTCCCAATGATTGCAATGATTTTGTGGATTTTGGGTTCAAATTTGGTTTTAAATTCCATGAGGAGTTGAACCTCGAGAAGGTCCTAAACCAGGGAGTTGTGGAAGAAACAAAAAACCCAACAAGCAAGGAGGGCCCCTATTTCTATCACGGGGCCCCTTGTAGTTTTTTTATTTTCATTTTGTTCACATTTTCTTATTTTCATTCTTTTCCTAATTTTCTTATTTTCACATTTCTAATTTTCATTCTTTTCACATTAAGCAAAACTCCAAAATGATATAGTGTAATCAAAATCTTTGAAACCAAACATTAGTGCATTGCATTCACACATTTACACATTTCATGGAACCAAAACTCAACTAATGTCAATATTTCAACATACAATATACAATAGACGTCCCTCTTCATTTATAACAATGTTGCCTACATAAAAACATTAAATAATGAAGGATGGATTGGATCAAACTATTAGAATTTGATTAGGATATCACCTTGATGATCTACTAACCACAACTCTCACACCCACTCAATCCCTATTTCTTGCAACTCTATCTTTCTAAATTGTATTTCTTTCTTTAAACTTAACTATCTCTTTAAACATAACTTCACTTTCACAATTTGTATGTGATGGCTAATGAACTAGTAACCTTTCTACTTTCTACTCTCTAATGACTCCTACAATCCTTCACAAAACCTTAAATCCAAACATTCATTCTTCAAACCCAACTCAAATCCTAATTCCTTGCATTTTTCTCTTTAAACTTAACTATCTTTCAAACATAACTTCACTTTCACAATTTGGTAAAAATTGACTAATGAACCAACAAACTTTCTACTCTTTAATGGCTCATGAAATCTCTCACAAAACCTCAAATCCATACCTTCATTTGTCAATCCAATTCCTTGCATTTCTCTCTTTAAATTTAATTATTTTTCTAAACATAACTTCATTTTCACAATCTAGAAAAAAATGATTAATGAGCTAGCAGCCTTTCTACTTTCTAATGACTCATGAAATATGTCACAAAACCTCAAATCCAAACCTTCATCTCTCAATCCCCACTCAATCATAATTCTTTGCATTTTTCTCTTTAAAATTAACTATCTTTCTAAACATAACTTCATTCTCACGAATTGAATTTGAATGAAATATCTACCTCTCATCTATAGATCATCAAACCTAATGAAACATAGGATCCTTGCAATTATGTCATCACCTCCTATCCACCACTTCCTACCTTTATTTATTTATAGCTTGTAATTGGTACATGCTTATTGCAAAGGCTTTGATAACAATATGTAATGGACATAAATAGTTATTACAAAAAGCTTTCATTGAATACGTCTTAATGTCTTGTACAAAATATAAATATGAACTCTTATTAATGCCAACAAGACTTACTTCAGTTGGCATAATGAAAGGTGTTTTCAACATTCCAAAAACCAAGATGACAACATGCCCAAAAAATTATGGTATGTCATCATTGATGACATTATTGAGGAGTATCACCCACACCGTCGAGGAGCAACACCCACATTGTTAAGGAATAACACCCTAGATTATAATTTAAATTCACAAGATTTGTTGATGATTTTGATGTTGGGAAAGCAAGAAGTAAAATTAATGAGGTTACACACAATGAAAAATTAAAAGGAGAAAAGAACATGTACGATATTTACCATAAATTTTGCTTTCCAACACAATTGTATGTTGTTTTTCAAATCAACATGTGCAATTGCAATTTAACATTTGGATGTCCAATAAAACATCCAACATCATGCTTACTATATATCACAAACCAATGTTAAAAAGTTCAATGATTTTGGAAAAAAAAGGTTTTATCTCCAAGTATTTCTTCAAAACTTGCAATGGAATCACCAAAATAATGAAGAACATTTGCTAAGGCATAGTGCAAAGTCATGATTTCAAATGTTTTACATTGATCCTAAGTTCTTGATGAACATTATGTGTCATGAAAAATCATCTTCCACCTTTTGAGCAATCAAGCCTTATATATAATTTTTGAACATAGATATTTGCACCCAACATTAGATTAACCACAAAACACATGAGCAACATTTGCATCATTAAAATCCTCGAGCAAAGGAAGAATATGGATGTAGCACCAAAGAGTTTAAACAACGAATTTCAAATTCAAGTGTGTTGAAAGGGAAAGGATTTTGGTTCTCTATCATGATTATTTGATTTGAGAAAAAAAATACTACCAATTGTGTGAAATCTTGGAACATCATGTGTGCTTTATATCATAGACCAATGTCAAAGAGCTCAAACAAATGAAGAATATGAATGTACCACTAAAGAGTTTAAGTAATGAGTTTCAAATCCAAGTGTGTTGAAAAGGAAAGGATTCCACTTTTCTATCATGATATTTTGATATGAAAAGAAAAATGGTACTAGTTGTGTGAGATCTTGGAAAATTAAGTCATGAAGGTCCAACATTTTTCCATGGTTAATTTAAACATTCCTTAGTCCCACAATGGTGTGTAATGTGAAATCTTTGACATTATATGCAAGGGAACACTAAAACTTCACCCTAAGCATATCAAAACCATGATAGATTCTTGAAAGTGGCCACCTTGTAAACTTGCCAAAACAACATAATCATTTTAATTGTTGTAATTCTTGCTAAACCATAGATTAGGGGAAACGAAAGTTCATTAATACAATGGTGTGTCACCATTTAAATGTAAGGGCAAATGCAAAGTTGGCCAAATAACTCCTCTTGCTAATCACTATAAAATTCGCACTTGTTGTCACAACCTTAACCTTGGGCTCATGACCAAGGCAAAGGCATGGAAAGGTGTGGGCCAATAGTGTAACATGGGAGTCACATTTGCACTCCCACGAATGTGAAGGAATGAACTCACGCACTTTCAAGTGGGCCCCCACTTTGGGAGTTGGAATCCCTATGGAATCCCAAGTTTTCAAAAAGGTATTTCAAAGGCGAAAACTCATTGGATTAAATAGTTCTTTATACCATTGGAAAGTTATCGAAACTTAAATGTCTAAAATGGGTTCACATGACCCATTTGAGTATTTAAAACACAAGTTATGACCAAAAGAAGGGCTAGGAGTCAAAGTGCCAATTTGACTTCCGTCCACTAAAAATCAAGAATCGCCTTGAAATATGTGTATGCATGTGGCATGCCACATATCGTTGGAAAGCTTTCAACAAGTGATACAACTTTTCTTTTGACTTTATCTCAGTTGGAGGTCTTCATAAGAAATTATGGCCCTCCACAATGCTGGGAGTCCTAATTTTGTCCCCAGACAAAATGACATTCGAATGTAACCCCCCATGATTCATCACAGAGAATACCTTAAGGGTGAAGGTGATGGCTTCCCCCAAGTCTGGGCCATGGTGAATCTTGTGAGTCCATGTATGCCCGTGGTTCATCCATGCACCAAAAATGTTCCAACCATTCACTAACTAATTTGTTTAATTTGTGCAAGTCTGTGTGAATAATTGACCCACTTGTCACTCTTCTTAGTCCCCATCCTGGAGCTCCAACACGCCCCTTTACCCCCAAAATGTTGTGAGTTAGGGAGCATACCCTAACTCATTCTTCTTCCATTATTTTCATTTTTAGACTCTCATTTGAATCTTTCAAGGAATGTGGGGGTGCATCACTTGCACACAACTAATCAAATTTTTTAAATGGAACAAATCTAACAACTAATATAATAAGCCTCAAAACAAATGTGCCTAGGACATTGGACATTTTACCAATTCCTAAAGGATTGAAAATAAGAAGTTAATCCCATGCATAATTAGAAATACCATCTTAACTAACTAACATAGTCAGCCATTTGGGCTAACACCTCAAAAGTCCACTTAATGGCAAAACAAGTCCGTAAAAAATATAACAAAATGTTCATCAACATTCACATCCATCATTATGGCTCATGATTAACATTGAAATAACTATCTACATGCAAGAAGCAAGCTATCGCATGAACTTAGAGCCTAAACCTAAAGCCTAAAGTTGGAAAATTGGAATGGTAAAATGTTTTTCCCCCTATACACATGCAAGTAAAACCCAATAATTTAAACACAAAATGAATATTGTACTAATAAACCTATAAATAAACTTGGGGATGAATGTAAGTATTCATCCTCATTATGGATGAATGTCTTATTTTATCATTAAATTTTTATGGATAATTTTTTTCCATAATTTTAATTAATTGTAACTTCATGAAACATAATATAATTATATATGTATAACATTTGTTGAATAATATAATGTAAATTGCATTGTATATATGTATTTCATAGCTATGGTTTAAAATGTCGTTATTTTAAAATGTTTAATTATATTACCATTACTATGTTAACACCCACCCCATGGTCATTGTTGTTACTTATATATTTATTCAATTATTTTATTTTTCGAACAAACTGACCTAATGTCATTGAAGACAATTAGGTTTTTCCTCGCCCTCTTTTAAAGGTGCCATAACTTCTTTCAAACCTATTTATAATTGTCATTGGCAATAATGGGGTTTTTTTTTCATTCATCATCAAGGGTGCCATGATTTTTTTCAAACAACCTATTATCATAGATGACAATGGGGGTTTTTTAATAATTATTTATTTTCAAGGCACCTGAATTTTCCATGTAGTGATATATAATGTTGTTGACAATAATTGGGTTGGGGGAGGGGGTGACATTCATTCCATGACAATATTTCTTGAATTGCTTAACATTATTCATGAAAATGATTTCATAAACAAAAAAATTTAAATCATTTTGGTTCAATCATCATATTTTTTCCCACTATCACAATTTCATTATCTATCATTTTAAAATGACATTCAACTTTGAGACATTAATATTTGGACAACAAATAAAGATGGATATCAATAATTTGAATTTATTAATCTTCCAATCATGGATTTCATATATGCATCCATGAATTTCATCCAATGATTTATTTATTTAATCCAAATCATAAATGAAATTCATCCATGCAAAAATGAGATTCATCCATATGAAATCATTCATCTATGGACATAGTCATCCATGTAGGTGGATTAAAATCACATTAAACTTTAAGTTTGCAAAGCTCCAAGTTCAAGCTTCACGTTCATGCACAAGCCATCCTCCTGCATGCAACAATATCATTTTTGTTAATGATATCTACCTCTTTCATAAGGAATCCATCAATGGACTATCGTTCTTGTGGGCAATCTAATTTTGCATCAATTGACCACTTTTTCATTATCATCACTAGCTTATCCAAATTGTCAACTCCCAACCTATAATGTCGAAAGTTTGTCAACACTCCAACTATGTTAGAAAAATATTCCAGTTTCAATTTGGGACCCATGAATCCCCAAAATCTATCAAACCACAAAAGAAACATTTGGAAACTATGTTTCGTGGGACTTCCACCAAATCAAAGGTAGTACAAAAATCTTTTGGCTTCACATGCAAATGGAAAAACAAACCCAATTCATTTTTCAACAACATGTGCACAATGGTTGCATTTAATGTCATTGCCCCAAAGATGGAATCATCAATTGGTGTTGCTATAGTCATGCCATTATAGGTGGGGGTTAGGAAATGAAAAGTAGCCACCAATAATGGCAATAGAGTTTTGCTAACATACTCAATCACAATTTGTATCACGTTTGCCCATCCAACAAATGCCTTGACCACATCAAGGGATTTTAAACATGGGTCCAACATTAATGTCAACATGTTGTGAGCCTTGTTAGCATTGTAAGAATATGTAAATGCCACAAATGGAGCCAATACAACATGAACTTCTACCATCATATGCATATGTAATGCCCCTAATTCAAATTCAAAATCCCCCTTCACAAAATTGAAGGAGGTAATATCATATTATTGAATCTAATTTTGCATATACACCCCAATTGAAAGGGCAACATTTAAGGCACAAAAAAGTAACCAATATCCTTGGGTTTGATTGAAGATACATTGCTTCACAACAAAAAACATAGTTTCATCAACCATTTTACAATTACCCATGTGTGTGCATCTAGCACCCAACCTTGTAATTCTTGAGTTTCTTGCCTCCCATAACATAAATTGATGGCATCGTGATATTTTAGGGTTTCCTAAAACATAATCACCTTGCTAGCAAACCTAATCTTCACTAGTGTTTTCAATTTTCAATGGGAGAACCCAACATCAATCCATGCCCTATGCCATTCACTACACCCTTTGTTGTATTTCATAGTCCATGTAATTATTTTCTACACCATAGATTGAGTGGCCTTCAAGCTAACCTCCTTGAAACCAACAAAAAATTTAGTATCATTGGGTGTAGTCATACTAACATGTACCATTAGTAGTTGTAACCATTGCTTAATTTTTTGAATTTTGGATTCCAAAAATCAAATAAAAATAGAATAATGTTTTACAAAATGTTATTGTGGATACATTATGTACATATCATAAAAGTTTGGAATCAATTTAATGAGTAAAAAATATGTCATTTACACTTTTAAAAACTTGTGACCACTACTTAAAATCAATTTTGACACTTGTTTTTCACATAGGTAATTAATTTGTCTAGTAAATTATGATGACAAAAGATCCTTAACATGCACTACCATTGCAACTCCAAATGTATCAATTGCTTCAAAAAGTCACATTATCACATGGCAAGGCACCCACATTGAGTTTATGAAATTAATCACAAGAATTAATGTGTCATGTCCAAATCTCACTATTAAAATTCGTATTTTTTTTATTATAACTTTTGGTCAAAAAATATTCATTTTGTGCAAGCCTAAAAAAATCATCTCAGTCATTTTGGGCAAGTCATTTTGAACTTGTCCATTGTGATTAGGCCATGTACTTTTTGACCAAGCCTAGGTTGGCATTTTTGACTAATCATTTTGACTAGTTTTTTTATTAGTCATGTTGATTGGTTAATACAACAATCAAATATTTTTTGACTAATCAAACACCATTTTGACTAGGCAAATCCCATGTGGCATTCAAACATTGGTCATGAAGCCATGCCATGTGGATAGAACCTAAACAACCTAGGTTAAGCCTAAAATTAAATACCTACTTTTAAAGTACCTATGTATAGGAATTTACAACCTAAATTCCTAGGCCTAGGCTTAGGAACCCATAACTTGCGACTAAGTATAGAAGCCTAAAATAGGTTAGGACAACCTAAGTTATGACCTTTACTAGGTTTTAACTTACACCGGCTATATTAAGCCTACACCTAGATTACCTAGGTAAAAAAATCCTATTTCATTTTGAATTTGGCCTTTAAGGTTGAGCTTTTTCACTTGGCTCATCCCAAGTGGCCTTCCTTTGTTAAATGTTTCTTATGTCTTGGATGCTCATGGTGCATCTATTTATATTTCTCATCATTTGGAAAGGATGACAAACAATATGGAACAAACTTTTGTGAAGGAAAAACATTTTCATGTTAACACAACACTAGAACCTTTTGGTTCACACAACATTATTCCTAAATAACTACATAAGATACATAAATTAAATAAGTAAAGAGATTAAAAGGTAGGTATATATATTTATATTAATTAAGTTAAAATAATAAATAATAATAGTTAATTTCTAATTATTTAATTATAATTAATAATTACAACCATATTATAAATCCTTGAATTATATAAAATATAAAGATAGTTATAATATACTATATTGTTGATTAATAATTATAACCAAATTATAATTAATCCTTACAAATTTGACCTAATTCATTTTATATTATCAACAACATGTTTGTAGTAATTAATATTTAATTGTTTAATTACACATTCATTAATGTATTTTAGGTAAATAACTAGTTAGCCAACTAATAATTTATCATAGGTATGCAAACATCACAAATATATAGGCTTCATGGGTTCACTCTATTTTTTATACGAAATATGTTATTTAATTTAAACATGAATGTCATGCATTATTTAAACATGGAAGTTGTGTGCACGACTTTCATGTGTAAATAACACAAATAGGCATACAACATCTGTGTTTAAACAATACAAACAAGCATATGACATTTGTGTCTAAACAATGCACATGACATCGATGTCTATTCCATAGCAAATGAATGACATCCGTGTTTATTCCATAAGAACCTATGAAAAGCTAATTTTGCATGACTATTATTGACAAATCATGACCCATGAAATTTTTGATGAATGGTTTAACTTAGCTTATATAACTAGGTTACTTGGAAGCTAAAATATAGGTAAATAGGTGGAGTATAGGTAGGGTATATATAAATAAATACACCTACATATAACCTACTTGTATTTAGGCTATTTAGTTACATACTTACATTAAATAAGTTAAATAAATGGTTAATTTAACCTATAAAAAATTAATTATGGCAAAACTAATCATTGGTAAAATAATAATGCCTAAACCTACCACAATTAAAGTAATTATGGAAAAACTAAAAATGGATAAACTAATTGTGGCAAAACCAACCATGATTAAACTAACCATGAATAAAGTAAATATGGCCAAATTAACCAATGAATAAATATATTATGGCTAAAACTAACCATGAATAAAATAAATATGGCTAAATTAACTATGAATAAAGTAAATATGGTCAAACTAACCAATGAATAAAATATTTTATGGCTAACCAACCATGGCTAAATTTAAAATGGTTAAACTAATTAATGATTTTTTTTTTAATGGTTGAACTAACCATAAGTAAAATAAATATGGCCAAACTAACTAATGAATAAATATTTTACGGTCAAACCAACCATGGATAAAATATAAATGATTAAACTAACCATGAATAAAGTTAATATGGTTTAGTTATGTAATGAATAAATATTTTATGGCTATACCAACTATGCATAAATTAATTGTGGCAAAATAAACATGAATGAAGTAATTGTGGCTAAAATCAAAATGGTTAAACTAACCATGAGTAAATAAATTTAGCTAAACTAACCACTAATAAAGTTGATATGGTTAAACTAACTAATGAATAAATATTTTATGGAAAACCCAATTATGAAAAAAATAATTATGGCTAAAATAAACATGAATGAAATAATTATTGCTAAAATAAAAATGTTTAAAATAATTATGGCAAAACCAACCATAGCTAAATTAACAATCGTTAAATAAATTATGGTATATTAGTTATGGTTAAATTTATTAAAGTAAAATAATTTTTTTTTCAAATTAAATATAACTAATTTAATTATGCTTATAGTAACCATAGTTAAATTCATTATGGCAAAACCAAAATTGGCCCAACTACTGATGGTTAAATTAATTATGCTAAACTATCATCATGGCTAAACCAACTATTGTAAAATTGACCATGGTTATATTAGTTATGGTTACTTTTATTTTAATTAAAATTTTCATAGGTAGTTGAACCATAATTAATTTCAATATAATCAATATAATCATAATTAGATAAACCACACATATATATAGTTTAACCATAATTAATTTGGTCATGATATATTTAGTTATAATTACCTAACTTTTACAGTTTCCAAATTTTTTCTAATTGATCTAGCCCCAAGATACCTAAGTAATATTGGAATTTGTAATTGACCCTTTTGACTAGGCCATTAGCCATTTTGAGCAAGCTTACATAGTTAGCCCTATTGAATGAGTATAAAGGTGGGCTTACTGATTAGGGCACTTGTTAATTTGACTATATTGGGTGGTCTTATTTATTAGGCCACTAGCTAATTTAACTAAGTGTTGCTTTTAAATTCAATTTGACTAATTATTAATTTGGTCATTCTAATCAAATTGATTAGTCAAAAGATACCCATTTTCATTCAAGCTCTTGACTTCTAATAAAAAATACATGTCCTCTAATAAAAAAACCCATCCAATCAACTTGGTTAGTTTGAAAAATAGGAATTATAATGGTGTATAGACATCTATAAATAAAAAGAGGTTATTATTGTAGCAATGAATCCAAGCAAAAATTACATATTGTTCCATGGTTTTAGCCACCAATGAAAGGATGGCATGTTGAATCATTTACTTATGATTTGGAAACACAACTCAAGGATTTTGATGCATGACTAGGTGCTTTTGCCATTGACATTTTACAATAGAAATTGGCATGTAAACTTTGGAAACAAACAACAATAGACCTCCATAAATTTTTGTTGTTGTGCATCAAAATTCTTATAAGGATTACCATTCCCAAAATGGTCTATGATGGCCACATAACTAATGACAAATCTTTTCTTGGACTTTTCCTAGTGTAATTCCTTTAAATCAAAAGCCACATTAGCACTTTTCCACTTGCACCAAACGACTAGATGCTCACCCAAGACATGTTTCTTCATAAAAGTAGTCCCATATTGCTAGTTGTAAGAAATCATACCTTTCCTCCTTTTGGTGATACCACCAACATTGTAAATTTGGCAAACAAAATGGCAAATCACACAACACATAATTTGAGGTAAAATAGGATCTAACTTACTAGCATCATTCACCACAAAAAAATGTTAAGGGAGAGAGAACCTACAGTGAGGGACCCATGTTTTTTTATTCAAGATGAATTGAACCTTCAAAACCTCCCATGCAATTTTTGTTTCTTCATCTAAGTCACAAGGTAAACACATTACAATGCTTTCAAATGTAGATGGCCCATGACGCGCTCCCAAGTCACGAGGTGAAACCCACTTGAGGGTTTCACAAAGTCAAGTTGCGGAAAGTTGAAACTTGGAGGCATGCTCCCGGCTTCCAACTCTAGATTGGGGTAGAGGGTCGAGTTGGGAGCCCAGGGATTAGACTAGGAAGAAAATTTAGTAGATCAAGCATGAATCTGCATCAAAACAAACCACCCACGTGGTTAGTTCACACTCTGGGACACCCTTAGGTGTTGGGACAAGCCACTGGCACTTTGGACCACGAGACACACCACGGCCCGGACTCGGGGAAAGCCACCACCTTCCCCCATATAGTATTTTCTACGCCACGTTTCGGGGACTACATCCAAATGGCTCTTTTTCCCGAGACTCCCAAGTTGGAGTCTCGAAATTGTCCCGAAACTGTCCCAAGTGGAGTCCCGGGACTTTGGGAGCTCATAACTCCCGACTGAAAAGTCAAATCGCGATGAGGTCTGAACCAAACTTGTAGCCCTCGTCGAGGTCTTTCCAACGTCGTGTCGCACTCTCCATTCGGAGATCGGG
>Ga0209208_10003144_pt1 | contig 23746 bp, 24 predicted proteins | sample S1TSphfallax_3_FD_187694 | JGI IMG/M metagenome (GOLD analysis project Ga0209208, IMG submission 187694) | Host-associated microbial communities from peat moss isolated from Minnesota, USA - S1T2_Fd - Sphagnum fallax MG (SPAdes) (version 2) | ecosystem: Host-associated > Plants > Peat moss >...
TCAAATTTCAAAACTCTTGCACTGGATTAGTGTAGTGAAGGGAAGAGCGTGAATCTTTTTATTAAAAAAGAATTTTTTAAAAAGATTTCGGTATTGGGAGTTGCTGCGAAGGTTAATCCTTTTTTTTTAATTAAAAAATATTAATTAATTAATTAATTTTCTGTGGAGTTACCAGCTTCAGACCTTGTGTGAACCAGCTACCCACTTTTGGTACCCCAATGGCGGTAAAAATTCCCAAAATTCATTTAAATTATTTTTAAATATTGAAAATATCCCATTGCTTAGACCAAATCATCAGTGTCTCCTGAGTTCAAATCTAACAATTTTGGGGCTTCATTTGGTCACACTTGGAGAGGCCGTGCTTGAAAAGGTTAAGGCACCAAGTACCATCAAGTGGGTGTTGGTTTGCCTTGGCCAAAGGGTACGGGGGCCCAGGCTAACCAGCCACTTCCCTTCCTCCCTTCCTTGATTAAGAACTTCTCATATAGATTCAAGTGTTTCTATAGACCATGTCCATCATGGTATGAATGGAAGTCACACCCAAAAAAAAGAAAATTTGCCAGATTGCTACATTTGCTTCCATTAAGTAGATTCTTTAGGTAAACACCATTGTTTTCTATTTTTTTAATTGACAGGTGGGTTGAGCTTTATATTGAAATATTAGCTATATATATTAGTTGTTAAACTTTGTAATTATAATATAATCCTTAGTTTTTAATTTATTATAAAACTTTGCAAGAAAAAAATCCAAGCATGGGTTGCAAAGTTGTAACAGACTCTCTAGGCTGGCATATTGGGTGAGTGTCCTTTTTTATTTCCTCAAAATGTTTTATGCACGGTAAGGGACCATTTCGATACTTCACACAACTTTTCAACCCTTTCATTCTTAAAGAGGGGGCACAAACTTGTGATGCACCTAAGGGTGATGCTTTTACCTTACACACACCTATACTCTCTCTCTCTCTCTCTCTCTTTTTAGCATTGAGGAAGTGTGTCATGTGTATATATTGTCATGTGTAACCCAGTTTTTGGATAGGATTTAGAGAGGTTCTTGAATTCCAAAGGAATGTGTTAAAACTAGAACCAAAGGGTTTAGAAATCAGAAGGACTGTACTCCAAAACCCACAGAACCTCCCCAACAAAAACAAAAGTCTGGTTTAAATCGAGACATCAAAGATTCTCCTCAAAAGAAGAGGCGATCAACTTGTGAGCAAACTCATTTTTCACACAATTCTGACACTTATTCTCATCCGTAAAACAAACTCCCTTTTCATTTTTATGTGTTATTTTGAGGGATCTCCCCCCCCCACAGCAAAAACCCTAGGGCATTATTATGCAAGGGTGAGCTCACCCAATTTTATTATGTTCCCATGTTCCCATGAAAATATATTTCTTTTCTACGAAACAGGAAAGAAGTGAAGGAAATCAAAAGAGAGTTGTTTACGCAAGGGAAGGAAGGTTCTCGTACTTATGTGTTCTCCTGAGGTTTGGGAACACTCTCAGGCTCACGCCCTCAAGTGCCTCTCCCCTCCCCTCCCTCATGAAGAGAATGCACTCGTACAAGAACCTCCCCTACAACAAGATTGGACACACAAGCGCCTCATTTTCATTGTCCTTGCCTACCAAGGCAAGGATATTGTGTTTAGATTCATTATAGAGTATAGTAACTTAAGGGATTTTTATAGGCCCGCAGGTAATAATAATAATAGGTCTATATTTATATGAGGATTTTTGAAAGATGATATTTTGGCTTGTGTTGAAAACTTGAGATTAGTTATACAGTTATAATAATATCTTGAAGGAATTTTGGTTTCTTTTAGAGGATTTTTTGAAGATTAGGTATATTTTTGGATGATGAAATATTTGAGTTTTCCATAATTCTTCATTTGCCTTAATAGACTTTTTAATGTAAATTGGAAGGCCACAATGTGACACACCCCTTGTTGTTGTTGTTGCTGCTGCTGCTGGAGATGCTCTTAGAACACGAAAACACCACCAAATCAGCTTGTCGGAAGTCTGTATCTCATGTTCTGTGTCTTCTTTTGGCCATTTTTTTGTCCTTTCTCATGGAAGGAGGATTCTGCATGCTTCCATCTTCCTTCCAGGAGACCACATTCCAGTTGATTGCCAGGCACCATCCCAACACTCTCTTAACTTTACCAGAAGGGTTCATCATCATCATCATCATCATCATCACCTAACTTCCAAAGTTTTTTTTATAAGTCAGTAAAGTAAGTATATAGAATATGGAACTGGGTTTGGAGGTGCCACTTAATATACTATATTCTTCTCAATGAAAAACTTGCAGGGTGCCACAAAATACAAATCACCCTTGTTGTGGTGGGGGATGGCGAGCATTTTGCATGCCAAGGACAAGCTACATTGATTCAACCTTTGGAAGGTGTCCCCCACTCTACTAAGAATCATCTTGTCCGAACAAAATAGTCTGATTGCATGCTTCAAATTTTAGGGTTGATGGTTGACACAAGTTGTTGGTCTGGTATCTACTATCATATTTCTAAACATGTTTGAAAATGTTTATTTTTTGGACCATGGTTAGACATGTTGTTATTTTGAAAAAAATAATTTAATTATACGTTTCTTTAATAAGGAATTTGGGGGTGAGGGTTTGGGTTGGAATTAAGCATGGAGTTGTTATTTTTGGAACATGTCTCTCATATGCAAATTTGGTTTGTAACATGTAAGTGATAAAGGTGATCATTTTTTATTTGTTGAACATTGCTATGAAATTTTAAAAATTCAATTTGGAGTTATGTCAACAGCATGGCCCTAGACTTGTAAAATAGTATTGAGTAAGTGTTTTGTTGATTATTGGAATTGCAATGGAATGTGACCTTGGGTGAGCTCCCTAACTATATGCATTTGAGGTTTAGAGAGGCACGTAGGAACTCCAAGGTGGGATTAAAATGAACGGAGCTAGTTTAAGTTCATGGATAAGTTAACCTACATTACACACCTAAACAACAAATTAGTTAGCAAAAATTGAAGCCAAATAATGTTAAAACTTAATAATAAGCAACCCAAACTCATTTGACTCACGTGGTTTGGATTTTTTAAACAAAGCATCATTCTTCTTCTTTATATTATATTTTGTGATTAGTGGTGTGAGTTACATTGAAATGGTTAAAATTTTCACAACGTGCAAGTCTCAAAAATTATCAAGTTACGAATCTTCCAAGTTTGCAAGTTCATAACTCATTGCAGATTATAACCCTTGAATATATCTTTCCAATGTTATATCTTATGTTCAATTCAAAAGTCATTTGACTCCTTTTTTTAAAAAGTTTTAATGATCAATAATTAAATTGTTACTTTAGTTTCAATTATTCTTTTAATCATAACTTAAACTTTAGATCTTCAAATGAAGAATATGATCCCACTTTCAATATTTTTATTTCAAAACTTTTTCAATGATATAAAAAATTATTAATTTGAAAATCACTTAATATTTACACTTCTATCCAAAAAATTTAAAACTCTTGAAGTCTAACTCTCAAACTGATTCTCACATGAAAATGTTTGAAATTCGTTTCCTTTACACTCTCTCACACTTGTAAGTGTGAGAATGTGTGAATCTCAAAACAATCTCGCAATCTACATCCTTTCTCATGCACTAGTCTTGATCACGAACCCAAAGCTAAAATCATGATAATAAATAAGTTGAACTAGATCCAATTTGGAACCAAACCTACCTAAGATGTGTGTGTGTGTGTTTTTTTTTAAAGAATCAAGAATTGTAGACTTGAAATGTGAAGAACCAAGTCCAGAATTAGATTACAAGTTCTATCAAAATTTTAATTTTAAATACTTGAACCAGAATTGGGGTTCTTATGAATAAAATAGAAGTTGAAACCAAGATTGGAGGTTCTCTTGAAAAGTAAGAACCAAACAACACTAGAGTAGACCACTACTGTCTAGTTCCAAGTTTTGCTCCAGTTTTGGGTCCAATTTTCAAGCTAGTTGCAAGTCCTTCAACCAACCATGGGTTCTAAATTTTGACCTGGATTTGACCTTTAGACTTGTTTTATGCAAGTTCAAATTCTTTAAGTTTTTTTATCTTCTTCTTCTTCTTCTTTAGAGTGGGGTAAGACATGTTGTTAGTTTGTGAGATTTGTTTTCAAGCATACAAGTTTTTCTTTAGTAACAAATTTCAAAGTGAGGCCAAGTGTTAGGCATAGAACAAACCTTTTGGAACAAGTTTCAAGTACACAAGATGTTTCTTTTTCCTTTTTTTTCTTTTTTGGTCTTTAAGCATGTGATTGATACATGTGTTTGCTTTTATTGCTTGTCCAATGCTAATAATTATAAAATTTTCAATTTTGGACTATGTGTAGGTACTTAAAATTGGATCCAATTTGGAACTTTCTTTAGATTTTTTTCTAAAGAAGGAATCAAGATGCTACAAATGGGAAGAACTGGGTCCAAAACCAGACCCAATGGTTGGTTGGGTCTATCCAGTTTTTCAAAAAAACCTTGGACTAGAACTGGAGGTACTTTCTTCTAGTCCCCAAATTTTCACAAAACTTCTTTTATGAATAATCGGCCAATATCTCTCTTTTGGGTTCTAGCATGTACCCAAAAATGTCAAGGATTCTTAAACTTTTTTTCACTATTGTATCCTGTTTATAGCCAAATTTGGCTAAACTATTTTACAAACAATAACCACTTCAGGTACATAATAAAATGAAAAACAAGGGGTGTGTCACATTGTGGCCTTCCCATTTACATTAAAAACATATCTTAAGGCGAAAGAAGAATAATGGAAACTCAAATAGTTCACCATGCAAAAATATAATCTTTAAAAAATCCTCTAAAAGAAACCAAAATCCTTCAAGATATTATAACTTTATAATCTAATCTCAAGTTTCAACACAAGCCACAATATCATCTTTTCAAAAAACCCTCATATAAAAATAGACCTATTATTATTACCTAGGGGCCTATAAAAATCCCTTAAGCTACTAATACTCTATAATAAATCTAAACACAATATCCTTGCTTTAGCAGGCAAGGCCAACAACAAAATCTGTTGCAAACATAAAGGAAAAGGATTACGGAGTGTAGCTCACATTCATATTCATACCAGAGGAGTGAGGAGCAAAGAACTTCATGCTACTGAGAATGATCACTAATATCCAAAACCCCGAGTATGAGACTGATCTGATTATGAAGTTCTCAGGGATCTACCACAGACCAGGGAGTTCTCAAACTAATCACCCTCACCTCCCACCTCCCACCTCGAGCATGGATATTTCAGAAACTCCTCACTCCTAGAGCATTGCTTTTACACATACAATACCAACACTGGTTGATAGTTGATTGTACTTGGGGTGTTTTCTTGAAGGATTCTGACAAGTGACCTTGGTGGCAGTTTTGTTCCTGACTGAATTGAACTGACATTTGAAAGGACACCTGTACATACAAAAAACAGTGTTGTTACAACATATGCCAAGCTTGGCTGAGAAGGCCCTGCAATTCTCCAACCATCTGCCCAAATTTGCAAACATGAATGGAGGCAGGCAGAGTGAGCAGAACAAGGTTCCAAAAGGATTAAGTATATACAGCAGATACACATTTGCACAAGCATAAGATTTGTTTAAGCAACTTTTCTATTGTTAAAAAAACCCTAACAATCTAGCAGTTCAAAACTTTTCAGGTGTGATAACTGGAATATGTGAGCCAGCACCTGGTAGTGCACCATCCATTGGGAAACCATAATGACCAACTCAGTTGGAGATGAAGCACAACAAAGCTACCAAGGTTCCAACCTTCTTCATCCGCAACTGAGTTACCAGGGTTCCACCATGATGAACTGCCCTATTTTAAAAACTCATAATGCTTCCCCCTCACATTACTGAAGGTAACTACGTAACTACCTATTTAAGTGGTTGTTATGTACAGAAGTATGTAGGTAAGCCACTTGGTGGCTACTAGGTTGGTAGATGCATGTGGATGGTTTAATACATAGCTAACGACCTTGGTTAGCTATGGGAAAGGAATATAACGAAAAAAAGTGTTTCTTGTTCATGCATCATCCATTCTGCATGGTGGGCTGGTGGGTGCTGGTTTTACTTGGGCCACAATAACTATGGTGTTCACAATTTTAATTTTAATTGTTTTTTTGGGGGACACAAATGGACAAATCCATTGCTGAAAGGGAAAAGGTACAAGGAGAGACAGGGGAACAGCGGTGTTCACAATCTTTCACAGTTCATCGGATATGAAATCCCCAAGACTAAACTTTACTCTAGCCTACTCCTGGCTGCAATGCATTGCATACAGAAATGTTTCAGTGCCATTATCGATGTGTTCCAATTGCAAAGGCAGCCTGGCATGAGCTGCAAGGCATTCATGAATCATGGTCCATGTCGTCACGCACGGCATGACAAAAAAGGCAAAATTTTAAGGTACTTTTTCTCATCATCCCTTTGTTTGATTTTGGCTGAAATTTTGAGCAAAGAAGATTTCCAAATCATGTGTGAACTCTGGATCCAACAGTTAGGTTTGTAATCAATCCTCATTGAGTCATGCAGGAGTAGTAGATTGAACTAGACTTTTTAAGTAAGGGTTCAAAGAGACAGGAGTAGATTGAACTAGACTTTTTAAGTATGGATTCAAAGAGACAGGAATAGATTGAACTAGATTTTTAAGTAAGGGTTCAAAGAGAGATGGAAATGCCATTTAAAAACTCATGAAACAATCAGCTAGTTTGATATGTTTTGTGCCAATGATTCTTTTTGGTCTTTTGTTCCATAAAAAAGGAATGCCTTCAGGTACTCTTGAAACAGAAAAGGAGAGGAGGGGAGGGGGGGGGGGGGGAAGTTGTTTAGAAAGTCTTATTGCTTTTGTTTTTTGGGGGTTGTAAATTCAATTGCAGATGACTGACTAATAAGAAGGAAGTGCCCCTTTTTTGAGCTGGCTATGGGTGTTGAGGAGCTGGGGATTCTCACTCAAATGGGTCTGCAATAAGCAACTTGAATATAATAAAGAAAACTTCGACCAGATAGTCAGGTTCAGCAACTGGCAAACTGATAATAAGCGACAAACTACACGTTTGATTTGGTTTCATCCTCAAACTCCTTCTCGCCTTTCCTCTTTGCTGCTCTCTCCTTTTCTTCCGAGCTTCACTGACTCCAAATCTCTGCAAATCATTGAGGTGTGTGGGTATGCACCCCACAAGTTTTGTTTTGTTGTTGGGTGCACTTCTGTTGCCAGAAAAAACAAGCAGCTCATCACCCAATGAATCCTCTCTCTGTGCCAAGTTTAAACTCCAAACCTTGTTGGCCAATTCTTCCTTTATAACAGAACCTTCAATCCAGCTCTTGACACTTTAAATATATTTTTTCTGGAGATGCTCCAAGTGTGGGTTTGAACCTTGTTCTTCAAATTTCTGAGCCTTACAATTTTGAGTTTTGGCACTTCTATTCAAATTCAAGAATTTTTGTGCCAAGTTCGAATATCAAGTCGAGACAATCTTTCATCCCTAGATTTGAGTGTAGTTGCAAAATGAGCAAAATTGGGTATCACTTTAAAGGATTTGAAAAAACTTATCTTGGGTCAAGTTTGAATACCAAGTCTAAACACTATTTCATCCCTAGATTTCAGTGTAGCAGTAAAATGAGCAAAATTGGGGATCACTTTAAAAGATTTTCCAAATCTTATTTTGTGCCAAGTTTGAATACCAAGTCTAGACACTATTTCATCCCTAGATTTCAGTGTAGTAGTATAATGAGCAAAATTGGGTATCAATTCAAAAGATTTGAAAAATCTTATTTTGGGTCAAGTTTGAATACCAAGTCTAGACACTATTTCATCCCTAGTTTTCAATGTAGTTGTAAAATGAGCAAAATTGGGTATCACTTCAAAAGATTTTCCAAATCTTATTTTGGGCCAAGTTTGAATACCAAGTCTAGACACTATTTCATCCCTAGATTTCAATGTAGTCATAAAATGAGCAAAATTGGGTATCACTTCAAGAGATTTGAAAATTTTTATTTCATCAAGGCATGATTTTATGAAAAATATTAGCATTAATGTTGTGTGAGAAAATTTGTTTGGTACCTTGTCCTTCTTTGTCTCATGTGTATCGTTTTCATCTAGACTTCTTGTTTTGATAAAAAATTGACCTAATAGGCTCAATTTGGAGTACTTATCAATAAGTCTATAGATAATAACATGTTTTTTTTTTGTTGAAATAAATTTAAAAAGTCATAAAATAAGTCTTGTTATGTTAAATGCAAATTTGCACAATTTGAGGCAAACACAAATTTATGACTTTATGATTAATGGTTTTAATAAGCATAAAATGGTAATTGATACACTTCTTTCACATATCATATATTCAAAAATCATTTACAATAATCACACATGAATGATACTTCATAACTAGTTGTTGTAATGCTTTGAAAGCCAAAACACACCTCACATGTTCAAAACTCACAAAAGACTCTTTCAAGTTTTAGCTATGGTGCATTATTACAAGTTTAATATAATAAGATCTTTATTAATCATATCATTAATGCCCCAAAACAATAGGTGGTCAATCCTAATACTTGGCAAGTGGAATTCATCTTACATTAATATAGTGCATTGACAAGGGATTTGTTAGGTGACTACGGTAAAACACACTCATCATCACATGCCAACTCATACCTTGTTCATTTTTTATCCTTTTAACAATTTTCAGAACAATGGGTGTGGTTAAGAGTTTTGTGTAATATATCCAAGTAATTTGTTTTATTTGCCCAACCTTGGGTTAGGGTAAACAATTAACCTTAAAGATGATTTTATTTTAAGATTAGACATTGGAATTGGTTCAATGTCAACATAGTTCCTAATCTTTGGTGTTTGAGGGTCATATCTCATGTTTGAGTTGGGGAGTCTCATTTTTGGTTTTTCAAAACCTAGTCATTTCAACCCACAAGAATCCAAGCCCAAAACTTAAACACATTTGCACAAAGTCCAACAAAGCAACATACTTCTTCACACAAAAGATTTGAAACTTGTTTTGTGTTGTGCCATGTAAAAAGGTTTGATGTTATTTAGTTCACGATTGAAGACAAAAATATGTGTAGGCATCAATACGGTATCACTACCAAGGGGAGGTCTACAATCGCCTTTTGAACTCCAAAAGCAAAGGAGCAAAGAAAAACAAGCACAAAATGTTTGAAAAAAACATTGGACCCCACCTATTTTTTCAAATCCCATATCTTCTTCATTTTTTTTCTATGTCAATCTAAAAAGTTATGGATATTCAAGTGGAACTCTTTGAACTCCAAAGGCAACAAAGCAATGTCCAAAGAATTTAAGCTCAAAATCACAAATTGTTTTAATGAACCCATCATCGAACGTTAAACCACCTTCCTTTGAACACATGTATCTTCCTCATTTAAAAAAAACAATCTTCATGGTTATGGGTGCATGAAGTGGAGGTTTATATTTCCTTTTTTAATTCTAAAAGTAACAAAGGATAGTCCAAAGATCTTAAGCTTTTAAAAACACCAAGTGTTCATGTCACTAGTAGCCAGGCATATGACAAAGATCATGTGCATGATTATGCATGTTACAATTGAACCTTGGGATTTTGGTCATTTTATGGCTTGATTTGTATAATGAAAATCCCCCAAAAAAGCAAGATTAAACTATTTGGCAATAACACAAAATCAAGTATTTGAAACAAAAGTAAGCCATAGACAAACTACTTGGTATGTACCCATAGTATATTTCTTTATGTTTGAAAACAATGTTTAAACATGTGCACTCTATTCATTGAATAAAACAACAATATCTTTATGATACATGTAATTTCTTTCCACCTATAAGAAAAAAAAATTTGTCACAAAAGTTATGATTCTAGCAAAAATACCAAAAATCAAAATTGAATCAATTAGATTGGAATTCAGACATAAATAAGATTATTCAACTAATATTGTTCAACTTTGCAACAACATTCAACATGTTTGAATCAACCATTTTGCCTCCAATTTTGGCCAAAAAAATCATCTTTCATCCAACATCATCATTGTATGTGAAGCTTGTTTGAAGAAAAAAGCTTATTCCCAAGGCAACCATCTATTGATGATATAATTTTTAAAAATGTTTTTAATAGTGTAATTAATTTTGTTGTTAACCATAATGGTGGGGCATATCGACATTTGAACCCAAGAGACTATTTCAAAAGCTACTAGGAACTCAAATGGAATTTGTAAATGGGTAAATAAGTATAGATTACATTAAGACTAAATATGGGGTCCCATTTTCATCTATGAAATATAAATTTATATAATTTTTTTAAATAATGTAATAATGACTTTCATGCTCAAAGAATGTTATATGCCCAAAATTTAAAATTTTTGACAAGAAAGTATCGAGGGTTTAGGAGCATTCAATAATTGGTTTTAAACATTGTTGGACTTCATGATTGTTCATTGTATGGTTGAGATCAATCAAGATTATTAATCAAAATCAACTTTTTTATACTCTCCTTTTCCATCTTCCCAGCAAACTAACGTCTTTTCCTCACTTTCCTTTTAACTCAAATTCTACCCCAACATATTAGTTTAAAGCCCATGACTATTATTATTAAAATTTCAACAAACTCCTTGCATAATATGAACACAAAAACACAACAAAACATAGCAAAGTTGTGGCATGCTTCAAAATTTAGAAAACTAGATTTTGATCACACATCGTCCTACTTATCCTAAACACCAAAAAGCTAGAATCTCATTGACATTGGAATTAGTTCTAAACTTACTAACCTGAAATAACTTACAATAACTACGATAAAATTTTGTAACTACAATAAAATTATTGACAAAGTGAAGGCTAGATGGGAAAATAGGCAAACACATTTCTTGTCCTAGTATTCTACACTACTCTTCAACAAATAGCACATCTAACTTTTTAATAGTCTTTTTGAGACTATCTATTGAGGATTACAAAGATGTTTCATCACTCACAAATTTCACACAATGATACCTAACACCCATGAAGACCTTGACGACAAGAGGCATTTTACTTCTTTGCACAATTTATTCATGTTGCCTCTACTTTATTGACTGTTCAATACATTGTATAAGATATTAAATGTTACAAAAAGAAAAACCAATCAAAATGTAAACAATTGAATTCTTGCAAAACAAAAAAACTTAATCAAACAAACAAATAGTAAATGAAAAACCAATGCTCTAAACAAAAGGCTTAAGGTTGTAGATTCAAGTCTCAAATCAACAACCACGACATAAAAGGTTGCAACAATGCACATGCTTTGTACAACCCGCAAAACTTGAAAATAAAGAATGAAAACATAAAGGTGGAAGCAAAAAAAGGGCAATGGTTTATGTAGAAAAAAACCTTTTTAACTCTTTTAAACAAAAAAACTTCAAGGCACAAAAGAATCAAAATGCGCAAACAACATAATGTTCTTCATAAATTTTGGCTTTGGGAAAATGCCATAAAAACCTAGTTCTTCCAACAAAAAAACTTCAAGGCACAAAAGAATCAAAATGCGCAAACAACATAATGTTCTTCATAAATTTTGGCTTTGGGAAAATGCCATAAAAACCTAGCTCTTCCAAACAAAAAACTTCGAGGCACAAAAGAATCAAAATGCGCAAACAACATAATGTTCTTCATAAACTTTGGCTTTGGGAAAATGCCATAAAAACCTAAACGCTAAACCACAATTGAAAAGAAAAGAAAAACAAATTAATTCAAAATAGGATGATAAAAATTCCTTGGTTAGAGAATACATGCTACCATTTTTTTTTGCTACTTGCAAAGCAAAAGATGAAAGCATATCCACTATATTATTAACAAAAAATTCATCTTCTGAAAGATCAATAATCAATGATCTTGTATCAAAACCACAGAAGACTCTCCATTCATCAAATGCATTTTTTGCTCATAGTTCAATGTGTTTGTTGACTCTTCGACCACCTTTATTTACATTGTCGACTTCCTTTTCATCAAGATCCAAAAACTAGCTCTTTAAAACAAAATCCCTAACATGAGTACCAAGCTTTGTCCCCTTTTCAGCTTTAGATCCAAAAAGCATGGCATCACCAAAATTAAAAATAAAACTCATCTGACAATTTGTTGTACAAGACATAGTAACACAAGTAGGACACATAATGGAACAAAATGCATAAGAAACAACACCGAATGTAAAAGGATGAACAAAAACATCATTTGCAAAACATGAACTTAAAAGGATGCCATACTATTTAAGGCCCAAATAAACATAAGGATCAAAAAACTGACCAAACACATTGGGATTACATATAAGAGCATCCAACTCAAGGAATCCATAAACATTTTCAGAGACCGAAGAAGAATCAACAAACAATTGACCACTACCAACACAATCAACAAAAATGTCACAATCATCAATTGACCACACTAAATTACTAGCATTAGATGCATAACCAAAACAAAACCCAACAAGAAGACCACTAGACATTACACAAAAACAAGACAAAATAGAAGCAAAAAACAAAAGAAAAAAGGAATGAATACTTTACAAGAACCTATTCATAGTTGCAACCCACATAAACACACACACAATGCACATACAAAATTCCAAATTCTAAGAAAAAAAAACAAAAGTAAATTAAACCAACACGCAAAAATTGAAAATAAAAACATGAAATAAAACAAAAAAAGTCTAAATTTTTATAAAACACATGAAATCCACATAGAATATGTGTAGAATCCACATAGATAATCGTGTAAACAACACAAAACACACAAACATTAGAACCACCTAGAAATATTACACACAAAAAAGAAAGGATCCATGCAATAGAAGAATTGTGATGTAGAAGTAGCCGCAATGTAGGAACATCTACAATGCAAGAGCAACTATAATGTAAAAAAAACACAAAAGCCATGGAAATCACCATAAATAGAAACACAATTGCAACACTAAAGTTACAAAGATGAACCCACAACACTTTTGCAATGAAGCATCGCATTCAACAAAACAAGACAAAACTCATGCCAACAATGATGATTTGCGAGCGAAAACCACCAATAGCACCTCAATGTGTAGAAAACAACACCAAAAGAATAGGTCTCAATGCGCTTCAGAGCTCACACAACAAATCAATGATAGTAAACCTTCTCCACACTGCAAAGAAGTAGCCATAAAAACAATGCACACAACAACAATGTGCAATGACATAGCGGAAGACAAATGCAACATAAAGAAACAAGTAGAAATGAACATCACCGGCAAATATTTTGCCTACCTTGTAGAATTTCCTTCAAGCAAAAAGAAACTAGTGTCATTGCGCCCTTTCAATGAAAGTAGAAAGATGTCCATGCATTGCGCTTTTGGTTATCGACAAAGCAACCTAGGCTATGGGATTGTAAAATTGCGCATGCATTTGATGATGGAACAATGAAAACACTTTCGGTGGAATAATTTGGGCCATGAGATGGACTCAATGAAACTAGATGGAATGGCTACAAATGATGAATAGCACAAACCGTTAGATCTTCTAATCTGAAAAAGCAAACAATCCTTTATGGAGGTGAAGGCCCTAGTAGTAGGACCTTTCGGATTTTCAATCCTGACCCTCAGCCTACCAACCTTGTGTGGAATCTCAAATCCGAAAGGTCCTACTACCAGGGCCTTCTCCTATACACAACACATTTTTTAGTTTGCAAATCAAATTTATTATTAAATTACATTATTTTTAAAAAAAGGTTGGAACTCAGATCCGGAAATATTCGGACTTGGGTGAAGTCTCGAGACTTCGATCTCAAGACTCCAATCCAAGTCCTGGGCAACGTGGGCCTCTCTAGTGCAAGAGAGTATGCGCTTGTGAGTGGTCTTCGCGATGTCGCAAGCAAGCGCTGCTGCTGCGGCAGAGTATGGTGGTTTTGCGGCAGAGCTGAAGAAGAAGAGCAGTAGCAGCGATGGTAACATCTCTGGTATGCGCAATGGCAAGCTCAGCAGGAAAGGCGATGTCTTGGAGCGGTTCGCCATCGGTGTTTGGTGCACTGGAAGCAGCAGTAGCAGCAGCGTCCAGCAGCAGAAGCGTTGTCGCATTTAAGGGAATTGCGGTGCCCGCGGCGAAGTCGCTTAGTGTTTGTAGGCGAGACGACGACGACGACGACGGTGTGGACATTGTTCAGAGGGGAAGGAGGAGGAGACGAGGATCGTCTGTGCAAGCAACCGCGGCGGACACTGTTAAACTCGACGTTTCTATGGCCACTGGTTCTGATTCGCACAAGGAATGTGAGTATAAACCCTAAACCCTGCCTGCCTGCCTCCCTGCCTTCCTGGTTTCTTTCTGTAGACATGAAGCGAGCGAACGATGTCGTACAAGGAAGAAAGCACTTAAAAGTAGTTGAGGGCAATGAGATGCTGTTTTCACGGCATAGCAACTGGATGCTCACTCATGGATTGCATTTTATTTTTGGATGCAGTGTGAAGAATTGAGTCGGATGTTACCGTAATTGTTCTTCAAGTCCAATGGTCTCTCCATAAGGTTGGCATCCGTCCATTGGAGCGCCCACACTTGCTGCTCTGAGGTCCTCACCTGCTGCATGAACTCAAAGTTGGATCGGTGGGGGAGTCGAAGGGCCAGTGAGGGTCAGGCTTGTGCGATTTGGCCGCAAGAAATTGTCTTTTTACCGAATCTTTGTCGCTCACAGCCGTGCACGCCGCGATGTCAGGCACATTGGCTTCTACAATCCCCTTGCTGGTGTGCCTTCTTGTTTTTTTCATTTATCCCTTATAGAGACCACCACTGTCAAGTCCTTTCATGACAATAAATGGATCTCTCTGTTGGATCAGGGGAGTTTTGATTTTGTTTCTGCTGTCAACAGCTTTCCCGTCTTCTCTGTATTTGTGAAGAAACCAGATATGCTGGGTCAGGATTCTGGGGTTTTAGTGGAGCTTCAAGTTTGTTAATGAGAATTGAATTTAGGGTTTGGGGCTTGCTTGTGTTGCATATAGGTATGTTTCTGAATGTAAGGAGAATTATTTTATGGAATGGTTCATCAGTGTGAGGATGGGGATTGTGATTTGAATTCAGGTAAAGATGGTAACAAGGAAATCAGCATCAAGAGTGACAGGGTCAAGTATGCACTGTCCCTTCTACCTGACCTATAAAGAAAGTCATAAAGAGGAGCATTGTTTTTTTGTAGACTTCTAGGTCTCAGAATTTAGGTTTGAAATTGGGTCACAAAATACAGTTTGCTTTTGGCAGGTATTGGCTCTCTGTAGGAGCACAACCAAGAGATACTGTCAGAGGACTTTACAGAGCAGGTCTTATGAAACCTCCCACTCAACCTTAGTACTCAAGAGATGGCAGAAATATCAGGTCATTGGATGCATCTGAGATTGCCCACATTCTATTCCCTCAGGTACCCACTGCCCCATGCATCTAATTTTTTTTAGGTTAATTGTAAACAGCCATGTGAACTGGCAGAGAGTATCTGTAAATACTGCAGCTGGAACATTGCCATTTTGTCAGCCACAAATGGCATCTTCATTGACAGATATTCTTTCTGTAGGCTCTTGCTACATGTGGTTTCCCAGACTCTAGGACTCTTTACAGGAGAAAGTTAAGATTTGAAGGTGGTTTTGTCAGTCAGGTACAGCCAGAGAGAAAATCTCAGCCTGCTTCCTCTTGTCCCATTGATCAGAAATACAGCTACCACTGCTACTACTGAGGGTAAAGTGTGGGTATAAAGATGGCCTATTGAGATATGTCAAAACAAATGCTAACTAGTGAGTGGCTGTGCCATTGACCCAAGTATATTAATATCAAACCTACTGTAAGTTCGCCCATCCCAATATCATTCCAGTTGAATGGGCTTGACTTCATAATTCTAATGGAAAAAGATTTTTTTTTGAAAGATAATTTCCATGGACAAAAATCACTCTATATTCTATAATTTTCCCTCTGTTGGTACAAAAATTGTGAAACAACAAACACACATACTACCTTGTAGAGGGCTGAGCTTTCTGGCCAAAGGTAGAACAGAGACCCCTCAGTTTAGGAGGGATATGGTGTGGTGAAAAAACAAGCACATATCTTAATATATAGATTTTCTTAAGCAGGACATCTCAAACTAAACATTCAGAGCCAGGATGAAACATCTGGAGTTTGGTGACAGGGCTGGTATTAACATATTCTCATATACATAAAATGAAATTTGTAACAAGTCATGGATCAACTACTTTCCAAAGAAGAGCAAATGAGGACCTGCTTTTTGAAGCTTCAAATCCTTTGCAGCCTTCTTGACATAGTGGGTTCATGTTATTAACTTGTTAAACCATTTGGAGGGTGACTTAAGGATGAGAATTAGTCTCCTTTCAGCACAGAAAGTGGGCCTAGAATTCATATCAAGCAAATGGATGTGAAAGCAGTGGCACTTGCCTCAATGTTCACATAATTGCTGAGATTGGATTTGCCAAAACATTCCATATCCAATCATGTTAATTGTCACAGGATTCTTTTGGAAAGTTGGACAACGAACGAAAATAGAGCTAATTGAAAAAGTTAAGAAAGATGGTCAATAGATGGACCTGGGGCAGTGAAATAATGAATCAATGGACCTAAAAAAACGAGTGTCTTCATCTCAATTGAACCTCTCTACAATTAAACATCATTTCCATGCTATAAAAAGAAGGGAAGTTTGTATTTGGAATGGAAAGAGGTTCAATTGAGATGAGGATAGTTTGCAGGTATGTAAATTGCTGAGTCCATGCCTAGATGTCATTCCCATACCAAGGCAAAACCCCAAAGGCACATGAAGTATCAAATTTTCAATGATTAGATCTTGTCTGATTTCCCTATTTATCTCTGCTTTAAGTGAACAGCTTTTGTCAAGCATCAATACTTCGATGGTCAGGTTGTGTCAGATTTCCCTATTAAATCCTGGTTTGGGAGAGTCCAATTAACATTTATGCCTCTTACCTTGACACTGTACTTGCATTCCCGAAAAAAGGGGCATAGGACAACAAGAGGGTAGCAGTTTCCAGCCCCACATTTCAGGAATATCCTCCAGGAATGTCCTCCACCTGTGAGCCTTACCCATCACAAAGCACAAGGTGAACATTATCATCAGCCTAAACATTTGCAGATCATAAGTGAGAAGCACCTTATGCCTATCAGATGCCTCCTAAACCAACCTGTACATGCCATAAGCTAGTGGCTTCTATGTGTACAGTGATTACTACAGACAACAGAAAACATACAGGTCAACAATCTGAAAGTTTAGGGACTAAAGAATCAGTACTTAATACTAGTCAGGTCTCCACTTTGGACAAAGACATCACATCTACAGCTACAGAAAGAGGGTAGGGATGCATTCCCAGCTCCTAGCTTAGGAGGACATACTACTAAGATAATCACATAAGCACTTACAAGTGCTCACTTTAAACCAGGAATTGCATTGTCACACCACAACAAACCCAACACTTTGCAAGTGCCATCTGCATTAATGGACACTGGCAAAATAAACTAGAACTACTCCTGATATTTCAATCAGTCTAACCTGGGTAGCTCTTCCCATTAGTTGGATGCTACATATTATTCATTGTAGCAAACTAATAACACATTATCGATGCCACAGAGCAGTGGAGTTAGTGAGATACTGTCTTCAAAATGAAACATAAACCATGCCACAAATAACTAACAAACTCTACATGCTTTCAAGAATATGCCAAAACATCCTTTTAACATATCACTATCAACTACTAGATCTATACTACCAGAATTCAGTTCCCTCTAATGTACAAGCTCTGGGTTGTCACTTCATTTCTTTGGCTCATATGCACTCTATAGACTATCTACTTGCTGGCAACAAAACCACTGTGTTACCTACTGTTGTTACAGGGAAAGCTCGGTGGTTTCGGACTAGAGGTTGAAGAGACAGTTTTGGTGCTTTGCCCACCTGACACATCCATTTGTGTGTCACCTGCTTCCTCTCCACTGTTTACTACACCTAAATTTGCATTGTCTGTACACAAAACCATTTGACACAGGTGTAAGTGGTGAAAATAAGAGTACTTCAGTTGCCCATGTTCCTTCCATTTAAAAGTGAAGAACAATCAGCAACTTACAATCCAGCCAAGATCTTCAATGTACATGCTAAGATACCTTCAATTTAAGTATGAACAAATTACATATAAATCTTTCCCAGCCCCCAGACTTCTCACTGAATCTACATAATATAAGAAGGTACATCACAACATACCAAACAATGAGACTATAGAAGGTCTCTTGGGTTGAGTTTTCTTCTTCAGCTCTGCTGCTCATGCCAAGATAGGGCTTAAATCAGCATTACACAATTGCTTTTTCCTTCCAGCAGGTCAACACAGGAAGAAAGCTGGATGATAGGAGCCCATAGATCCCTTCCCACAATATCCATCAAAACCCTCAAACGGGAATGATGCTACTTCACTGAAAGAGTCATTCAGCCAATTAGCAACCATGTCTGTACAAATACCTACTACAGTCAAAACAAGCATACTGGAATGAGTATGAAAGATTTGAAGGGCATGCCACACATTATGATTGGCAAATTCAAGGGATGCAAGGCCTTTCCTTGAAGTAGCATCCATGCAGCTTTAGTGGTTCTTGGAGCATAAGTCAGGTGGGTAAAAACTACAAATAGATCTTTTGGCCTGCTGATAACAAATAATACACAAAAAAGACCAGGAAAAATCAAACACCAAAAGAAGAGGCTGAGATGGAAGGTCAATCATACCAACAGGTGCATGCATCCCCTTGAACACGTCAAAGTTCTTGTATGTATAGCCCACAAAGTTGACATCCTTTGAAGTTAGCATCTACAAGCAAACAGGTCTTCTTTGAGCATGCTGCAACATCCTGGTCACTGCATAAAACACTGGCAAAATAAATTGATTGGCTTATCAGCAAACAGACTGCATTTAAAGATGGACAGGATCAACCAACCTTCCTCCATGGTCCTGATCTGGTAGAATGCTGTGGTTGAGAACCAGCCTGCAAAGATTATCAAATGCCTTGCAAATCAAACACCTTTCTCTATGCTTCTGCCTGTTATGGCTACCAGCTAACTACCCTTACAGAAGATCAAAGCATGTCTTGGTGCATATTCTCAGGATTAGAAAATCAAGATGCATGAACCAGTCTCCAAATGAAACTTCAGACCAAAACTTCAAACTTGGCTAATGAACAGCACACCAGAGCAGACAGTGTCCAAAGCCCTATGCTTTCATTGGAAGCTAATATTATTACTCCAGGAGCTAAAACAACAAGCTCTTCTATACCCAACTCTTTGCTCCTGCATGTCTATTGAGCAAGAATCTTCTGCGTCTAGTGAATAATTTTGAGCACAGAAGCAGAAATAAGGTTCCAAAGCATCCACCTCCTCAAACTTCTCAAAGTTTTGAGTATCAAGCTCCCCATTGACCTCAGGCTTGAAAGCAGCATCCATCTCGTACAACCTATCCCAAGGGACTCCTTTAAACCATGGGTGGGTCTGCAGCATAGTGTGGACAGGGAGAGAATCAGACATAGTAAAATGGTCCTGCAGCCGTCCCATCCTGTGACGTTCCCTGACCCACTAGCTCAAACAAACTGCTCTCCTCATGAATTACCTCCAGCTCTGGTGGGTATTATCAAAAGGCAACATGAAATACCTTAATTTCATCTGCACCTCTCATGCGATGCTCAACATCACACAGCAACCTGCAAATGATATCCTTAGCTTCAGGTGACAAACGTGCTTCATCTGGAAATTTGAGGTATGTTCTCCAGTTCACTATCTGCAGCAAGCCATAACCACCAGGGAGTTTTGTCAAAGTCAAAGTTTCACAGTCCAGGCTATTCAAGGCAGAACTAACCATAGAACCTTGAGACTCATGCCACTGTTCCCACATCAACCTCAACCATAATATACGGTCAAATCCTGCATTTCTAGTTATCTAGCGAATCTGATAACACTAAGGTGCAGTCAAGTTGGTTAGTGCCATCCAGTACAAAACCAATGGACAATACCTTTCTACAAGTAGTCATTGGGTCATCTGAATAAAATGGGGGGTACCCCACCAGCATCTCAAACATGATTGCTCCAAGAGACCACCTACATAACATCCATATCCAATCCACAGATCTGAATCAAGCATCCTTGATTTAACAGCAAAATACTTCTACAACAAAAGACGTAATTAAAGAAGGTAAATTATGTGAACTCTGAGGAGACACATTTGTCCTTGGAATTCAGAGTCACTAGACACAGACAGCATATTGAGCAGCAATAAGAGGACATCACAGAAGCATGGTGACCATCATTGATGTACCACTCAACATAGACACAAACAACACCCAAGACAGGGTTCAAATCCACAACAACAAACCAAAGAGATTCCCACAAGACAGCACATAAGGTTTTACCAATCACACTCCATGCCATATCCTTTCTTCAGGAGAACTTCAGGTGCAATGTAATCTGGAGTGCCTACAGTTGAGTATGCCTGCCACATTCAAACCATAGATTTTTAGAATGTATGTCCAATTCCTCCCCTTTGTTCAATTTAACTACTAATACCTGCCTATACTACCAATGGTCATGTTGCTTGGTTTTTACACTTGAATCTCCTTGAATTTCCTACATCACTTTTCACAGTCTGGCTCCTCAAGCATACAAGTCCATTTATCTCTCCTGAAGTTGATGAGCTATATGGCAACTCCTCTGATTTCACCCATCATGACACAAGTTGACTGCCCTAGCCTATCTAGTCTGAAAAGCCAGTGCCACAATTGACCAATTGCACTTAGCATTTTGCAATCTCCTCCTCCTATGTTCTACCTCACATTTCAGACACATAACTGGAATGGATACCTCTGTGAGTCTCTCTTCAATAAATGAGCTACATCGCCTCCTCAATATCTCAAAAAATGTTGGGCCTATGATGTGCAAGACAATGCAATCCACAACACAACATAGAAAACTTCACACAGAAAGAGAGGGTTTGAACCAGCATGCGACGATTCCGCTGCCAGTGCTGCAGTTGCTCTTGCTGAGTGCGCCAAGGGCCCCCTTGCGATGCTGCCTGCAAGCGGCCACCCTCAATGTCCATAGGCATGGGCTCCCGAAGTTCATCCTCTGGAGGAAGGTCATTCTCGTGCAGTGTTGACAAAGCACGGCAGTCCAATGGCTTGCACAGTCCAAAATCTGACAGCTTCATGTGTCCATACTTATCCAGTAACAAGTTGTCTGGCTTGATGTCTCTGGTCCATTCCATCACTCGCAATTCAGCCCATCAAGCAAAGAGAGCAGAAGAAGATACAAGAGAAAGAACTGTCTAGGTTTCTCTTTTTATCCAAGGTCCTTCTAACTCAATGACAGTGGCAAGAACACAAAGAGCAGAGGCCAAACCTATGGATGTAGTTGTGCTTGTGGATTGACTGAATTGCCAATACAGACTGTGCAACATAGAAGCGTGCTTCATCCTCAGAAAGGGTATCTTTGCGCATGAGCAGAGTCATCATGTCACCCCCAGGCAGATACTCCATGATCAAGTACAGATATTCAGAGTCCTGGAAGCTGTAAAAGAGCTTCACAATACAGTGGCTGTCCACCTCTGCAAGTAGATTCCTTTCTGCCCTCACATGTTCAACCTGCCCCATACCATTTCAACCACCCCATTTAGGCTGCTGGCAGAAAATCATAACATGGACAGAAGCACAGAGGGTATCTGCATGGTACCATACAACAGAGATACACAACAGAGAGAAAGCATGGATTCAGTCAGAGATTACCTGCCCTCTCGACAACATCTCAGACTTTTTCAACTTTTTCATCGCATACACTTCCCCAGTTGCTTTCGCCCTGCAAAGTCTTACCTACATTGCCAATTTTACCAGTCAGCTACTATAACAGTTGCAGGAAAAAAACAAACAGCCACAGATATACCACCCATAACTCCATTTGTAGGTTTCTTCCAATTTGAGCATCCCCAAATCAGTCCACTACCAGAAGTCACTCAAACTCTAATTGAACACTGTAAGGCACGTAAAAAATGAAGTTTCCCCTGTGCATAAATATGTTGGTACTTCCACAGTGCTAAACTTAGCAAGAGGTGACTGCACACCTCTCCAAATGCACCACGGCCAATAATTGTCAGAAGCTCAAAATCTTCCACACCCATTTTGTGCCGCTGCAATCGCATGTACTCTGTCTCTTTGCGCTCCAAATCCTTCAAAAGATTCTGTTCATCCTCTGGTGAAACATCAGCATCTGCAATTCTCCGCTCCAGAGTCCACCGCCTGCCCAAAAATCACCAATCAAATTCACAACTATACCTTCCTTACAAAAAATTTGAGTTACCCATGTCCATGTCCAATGCTCCTCTCTTCATCACAACACAAGAAAATGAAGACCCTCAAGAGTCTTCATTAACCCTGGGAACTTCAGAAGTGAACAAAAAAGGTTTGACTGACAGATTCCAATCGCTAATTCTAAGTGCAAGGTGAGGAAGCACCAGTAATAACATTATCACCTGCATCACCAGGTCATCATTTGCAACAAGGATGGACTCAGAAGTCAGGAGAAACTGTCATTCTTATAAGAACACATCTGTTCCTCACTCAGTGCTTACATCAAGTGACTCTTCAGGAGCATTGTCCATTTGCAAGAAGTTGTGCTTGCCTAGTGGTTTACTCAAATAACAGCAACAAAAGGTAGCAACTAAGACCCTGTATGACACAGTAACAGACTGCCACATCAATGTTCAAGTTCTAATCCCAAGAACAATTAGCATGTCAGAAATGAACAATACAGTGTGCTCTCTTGTGTGGCAGTCTCCCAACCTAAGGAGGTAACCATATCAATGCAACCCAAGGAGGTATGATTCTAACATCAAACCCAACAACTCCAAATTTGAACTGCCTGCTGAGTTAATGGGCATTACAAATGCAGCATACATTGGACATTGGGCCCAGTTGCCACATCTCTACAACATTTCCAACACAATAATAAGAAACAACAAAACATAATTTCAGCCATTCAGTTGCTGCTCAAGACTTGCAAGTACTCTTCCCACTGCATTTTACTACCTTCAAACACTTAGGGGCAAGGTTTACGTGGATCCACACTGGTCCAACAACCTTACTGCACATCATTGTCCACACTTGCACATAGTCCTGACACCATTATCAGACATGCAATTGTGCCCAATTGTAGCCTGGTTAACTACGTCAGGTTTAAGGCATAAGACACAGATGTGATGCTGCATGGTGGAGACCAATTCTCTCCAATAATTTTGCCTCCATGGAGTAAAATAACCAACAATTCTTTCAATCCAGAATAGAGTTTTCCATAGGCCTCAAGACAACTGCAATTAGAACAACAAAAGACAGAGGAAACCAAACATAGGGAAAACATCATAAAATGTTAGCCAACAGAGCAGAGACAAGAAGAAAATGTAGATGCCAGAAATGTACAGGTGGCCCATCTAGGGTTTGCCCCAAGGAACTACAGCAAATCAAAAGATGTAAAAGCAAAAACTGATTGTCATGCCACCAGTATTGAGACCGCACACTGCTCAGCAGCTTCTGCAAATCAAGACAAGTCCGCAATTCCCAGATCCTATACTAAAGCTTAGATATGGCACCAAAGTGAACCGGCTGAGAATTGCAAAGGTCGGCACAAATTCAACAAAACAAACACGCAATTCAAGATCCCGGAATATTCGTCCAGCAGCATGAATCGA
>Ga0209208_10003145_pt1 | contig 23741 bp, 10 predicted proteins | sample S1TSphfallax_3_FD_187694 | JGI IMG/M metagenome (GOLD analysis project Ga0209208, IMG submission 187694) | Host-associated microbial communities from peat moss isolated from Minnesota, USA - S1T2_Fd - Sphagnum fallax MG (SPAdes) (version 2) | ecosystem: Host-associated > Plants > Peat moss >...
CCCAACCCCCCCCCCCCCCCCCCCCCCCCCCCCCCCGCCCAAAACCCTTGATCGTCCTTTGTCCTATCGAAAAACCACCCAAAAAAATACCAAAAAATATGCACGGTACACAGGAGAAGAAAGCGAGTGAAGATTGAGAAGAAAACGGGAGAAAGGGACAGAGGGAGGAAGGGAAAGAGGGAGAGGAACAGAAAGACACAGAAGAGAGAAGGAGCAAGCGCAGGAGCGAAGGGGGAAAGCCCGAAGCTTACACCTGCACGCTAGGGCTTTGTATGGCCGAGGCTGGCGGGCAGGGCAGACAGGGCCGGGTCACAACAGATCGTGCATGGGCGTACCCCAAGAGCCCCGCGCCCCCTCGCCATCACACGGGTCACACGGGTGCCGGCGCGTCTCCGGGTCCCGAATCTCAGCGTATTTTTATTTTAAAGTATAAATAAATTGTGAGGAACGTAGCCTAGTTGGGTTTTTTTTTTTTTTTGGCTATATATATAGCCAGGAAAAAAAAAAGGCCGATGTGTTGACAAGTATCCACAAGAGGAGTTTAATCAAATTAGGCTACAAGTAAAAGAAGAAAGTTTTTTAAATTTAGGATTCCTCCTGTATTTTGGCAACATGTTAAAAACCTATGATTTAAATATGACGACTTCAGAATTTTATTTTTGGTGTTGTCACAATGTGATGATTTGGGCCCCTTTTTTTTAACCTATTGTTTTTTATATGGTGACTTCAGAATTCTTTTTCCTCATAATATGGTGATTTGGGCCCAACTTCCCCCCCCCACACCCAACCCCCAAAAAAAAGTCTTTTGTATCATTCACACTACCACCTTTTTTTTTCTTCATTTTTGTTGTCAAGATGCAAAAAATTTGTCCCAAAAAAAATCACTCATCCCAACTGATGACTTATAATAAAGACTAGAGACAAGACCCGAGTAGTAAAATGCTATTTTAGGGGGGGGGGGACAAATCGAAGGTCCTTTAAAACTCTCAAAAGGGACCTTCGACCTTAGAGAGCATCTCCAATGGTGCTTAGTATGTGATCCTGCAGCATAAAAATTGGATGAAGAAAAAGTCAAAATATGTGAGTTTGGTTCAGGAAAATGGTTTTGGCTCAGAATAATTTGCACAGTTTGCACCTGCAGAAAAGAGTGTAATAAATAATGATCTGACTGCTGTTCAGTGTTTCTGATTGGCCCATCATAATGATTCGTCCAGGTGGTTTGCTATTACTAGTAGTTCCCCCACCTATTTGTTGTCCCTGTTTTAGTTTTATGGGGGTGGATTGCAATTGTGAGAACAACTTTGGAGGTCTCAAAGCATGAGAAATGAAGGAAACGGATCGCAAAATGGTAGAGCTAAGTGTTGAATTTTGTGTTTTTGTCATGAGGAGTTTGGTTCCTTGGTGTCCTTAGGATGATGTAAGGAATAAGCTATAATAAGCAAGATGAGTGTTCTTGCGACAATGCAAAACATGGTTCAAATTCAAATTATGTCATCATTTTTTTGTTTTTCACTACACAAATGGTGATCAAGAGGACTTGAGTATATTCTTATATGAACCAATTGGATCATGCATGGGAAATGATGAAAATCTTAAAAGACTATTGAAAGAGAAAAGTGTCTTATCATTTGTCTTATCATTTGTTTTTGTCTATGGGAAAATAGGTGATCTACCATAGAAGGTTGTTAGGTATTAGAAGGAAGAATTATTCTACTCGTCACAACATGAAAGACACTTATTGAAGTGTTGTGGCAATAGTTGTTTATGTCTATCAAACAAAATCAACTAATGAAAATTTTTCTTATACAATCATTATGTAAAGTGATGGGAAGCATTGGATGATGAGAACAATTTGTGATATGTTAATTATGTTCCTTGAATCGGTGAATATGGTGAATTAGGACTCTATTTGGTGACATTCCATGTTATTGGTGTTATATAAAACTCAAAAAGTTCACTTGTATGCAATTTAGGTGTTGAGGAACATAGTTAGAGGGAGAAGTCAATCACATGTACTTTGGAGCATATGTGTTTATGTAAATTGACAATAGTTCAATGTATCAAAAGATTGCGAGTTTGTTAGTTATGTGATTTTGTGTTGAATGTATTAAAGGGTTGTGAGCTTGTTGTCTTTATGTGATTTTGTGGGTGGTAGTATGAATGTTGGTACTTGGATTTCCCATGATGTTCAAATGAGATGTTCCTTATGCCATCAAGTTCACAATCTAGAATTTAAGGTTTAGAACATAAGCATTAAACTACAAAAACTTTTTTATTGTATTTTGATGACACATTTGTGAAATTGAAATAACAAGTACATGCATTTTGGTTTGAATCAAATCTAGTTATGAATTCATCAAAGTTATGTGATTATTTCATTACTTTTCTTTTATGACCAAAATCATGGTTCGTATCTAATCCCCATTTTTAGCCACAACAAAAGCATTATGCAATGAATTGCATGTTTTATTATTGTGTTTGGGGGTCTATTGCATCCTTTCAAAATGGGGATATGTCAAATTCTTATCATCATTCCTCATGTGCATTAATATAGCTTCTATCATTGGCCCAAGTGTGAACTCATATCAACTAATTTTTCCTTCCACAATCAAATTTTTAACTTAATTGAATTTTCAATGACAAAGATTACTCAAAATTTAATATCTCTTACACCTTTGGTCTAAATTTTACAAAAATTCACCTCCATGAAATCTCGTTCATCAAGGGCGTTCTAATAGTACCAAAACATGATCCAATTCTTTTAACAATTGTAGTTTTGATTTTACTATATTTTCAATGACAAAATTGTTCAATATTCAACAATTCTTGCACTAAAGGTCTAAAAATTACAAAATCACCGTGGTGCACCCCTATTCATTGAGGGATTTCTAGCAACATCAATAACATGTTGGGGGATGTTGTGGTTTTGAAAATCCCAACATGACAAACAAGCAAACAACCTTCCTTAATACATAGTTGGTCACAAATTAAAAGATACGTCTTTTGAAGTTAACAACATTTTGTTTCATGTCAATTAATAATTAGTAAAATTGTTGACCAATGTTTTTTTTTTCAATGAATACATTTAAATTTTTTTCATTGATTGGATCTTAAACTTGTAAAAGGTACCAAGGGCGGGACATTCTTTTAAAAATCTACAAAATAGGTGAAAATATAGTCAAAGGAACCACCTAAAAGGGTAGACATTGTTTAAAATTGTATTTTTGAAAAATCATAAAGGAGCAAAATAATTTGGATTGTCAATCATATTTTTGGAATAGGCACCATCACTTGCAAAGTTACAATACTCAAAATTTGACACAAATCGAAAGGCCTTTTGCACACTTTTACCATTCAAACCTCTAAAATTTACAAATTGTTTTGCAAATTTTAATTTATTTCCTTATCAAATATGCCCCACTCCTTCTCAAAATTGAAAAAATCTTAACATTGATAATTAAAAGCGCAAAAGGAATTTAAATAGATGAAATTCATCATTACAAGACACTTGAGCACATTTGGTTCAAATTGTTTTTGACCTTAAAAATTATGAAATTTGAAAATATGGTTTCAACAAAAAGTTATTCATTTTGATGTGTTAATGAACATAATGCATAATATACATGGTGTATGATCAAGATGTAAAAAATATATAATTAAATATAACACATAATGGTAAACTAGGTATGAAAAATATATTATTCCATATCATATGTAAACTTTGGCAAAGGATTTAAACCTTGGCACCCCTAGCTCCTTTGACTTTGTTTACACCCAAATACGTGAACAAAAATATAGCGTTGTGTATATATTGGTTCTTGGGTAAATTTATAATTCAATTAATTTTATACAATAGGATTATGTTTATTCTAAAAACCAAGATATAATAGGGTACACATTGATCCATGATATTAAAAATGATGAAAATAATAATATATATACTACATTTTTTTAGATATTAATTGTTAATGTATTCAATTATTAGATAAATAAGTGAATTAATACTAATAATTTCAATTAATAGGTTAGCAAGTGAACTAATATTAGTAAATGAACTAATAATTGAATGTGCAAGAACTTGAAGTAAATGATCCTTTCACACCATGGACAATTAAAATATTTTGAGAAAAAATACATTTTAAATAGGTGTTTTATTCTACTACCTCCCAATTATTTAATTTAAATAATATTTTAAGTCTATTTGGTATGTTGAAATAACAATAATCTTATTACATGTTATCACCATGTTCAATTGCATCTTCATCATTCTTCACAATTTCAAATATTAAAACCAAAACTTTTAAGTAAATTCAAGGTACCGAAATTTGATGCAATTCAAAGATTATAAAAAAAATTTAAGGTGGTGCATATTAAAAATAAATAGTAATTAACAAGGTGGGGAATAAAAGGTTCTTTCACATATAAAAACATAATAAAACGACCCACCTAAAATGTAATAAATGGTTAATTCTCATTTTTCTTAAATGTTAAGTTAAATCAAATGTTAAATTTTTAATTTAATTTCACAATAAGTTTTCAAATATATGGTGGAAACATTTTTATAAGTTTCAAAAATGTATAAAACACTCGAGATTTCCTTTTAAATGGAATAACTATAAATTTTGCTACTTTTTAAAGTGTCTTTATGTATATCCATTCTATATACACGTGTACATAATAGTATAATGCAACAATGTTTGGGTCGTAAGAATTATATGTCAACATGTAAATTTTATTAAAAAATATTATCCTTGAATAAACAATTTGATTTTATCACAACATTTTGATTACCCAACCCATTGCTTTTAAACACATGAAAAAAGGTGCGGGTGAGGGTCATTTTAACATGTTTGCAATATACCAATTTGTTCAACGTAAACAATGTAAAATTTAAACCTTTAATGTCCTTTTTGGGAAAAGTGTATTTATTTTTTTAAATGTATTATTTTGTAAAATAGGGTTCCAAGTCATTTTTCATCAATTTGATAACATATGAGGGGTTGAAGTCATACAAGGATAAACAAATCTCAAATATTCAAGTTTTCACAAATTGATGGATGTAAGTTTCATCAAGCAAGGGAAAAAAAGGATATTTTTAGTCACATTTAGACCTTGTATTTTGTCTTTGAATATTAATTTTCCCCATCAATTTCTAACATGCAATAGGATTCACAAGTAATTGCAACATGCCAAAGACAATCTCCAAAATTATAGGTGCAATTTCTTGAGATTCATTTGTAGAAAAAAAACATTAAATTTGTAATATTTTATTTTTTACTATTTTCCTAGTTGTGATGAGGCAAATGTTTCAAAACAAATAGTCATTATTCCAATCATTTCAATGACCTTTGTTTAAACAACCCATTATTCTTATGACAACAAAATGTAAGGTTGATTTTTTTAATGTTCATTTGGGTACTAACATGTATCAACATTCAAAATTGACTTTACTAAGTAATGTAGCTAATCAATGTCTTACATCACAACAAATTAACTACCATATTTATGTATTATCAAAAGGTTACCAACCATCCATTCTAATTTTAATATGTAAGTTCTATGTATGTTTGCCAGTCTTTGAGGTTTATCCATTCAATTTAATCAACACGTATGTACCACTATTTTTTTTTCCCCCCATAGGTGTTACTCATGGAAAATTATTAATTAGTTTAATAATTTTTAGCATGTATACATGTTAATTGTTACATGAATCCACCAACTAACAAGATTATAACATAATACAATAACATAACCACATTGGGTGAAAGTGGTGAAAATTCCAATTGGTTTTGAATTAGTTTCTAATAGTTACGAATTACACTAAGGGTTTAGTTCAAATACCATTGGCCATGAATGGTACAATTTTGAATGAAATAGAATAATTTATAAACAGAAGAGAAATGCACTTTTGGGTTTTCAAAAACGAAAAATTGAATGCAACTGATCTATTAAATTAATGTTTGTATATAAAAACACAAAATATTATATCATGCATTTATCTTTTTTTGATTTAAGGATTTATATTTTGTGAAATGAATTCATTATTTCAATAACCCTAATCCAATGAACTTTGAATTTTCTTCCCTATTTTTTCAATAATGTTTATAAATTGAACTTTGAATGTTCATATACTACCATTGTGAAATCTAACAAAACCTTTCAAGAAGGGGCAAGCTTATGCATGAGCATGAAGTCTAAGCATATAGCCTAAAGCCTTAGTATGCAACTTGGAAAAAACATTTCCCCATAACCATGCAATTTTAAGCCTATGCCTTAGGCCCCAATGGACAAATGATTGTGGATGAAAGCATAGATATATAGATGGTCTATGCAAGATTTTTAAATGAACATATGCACGATCAATTAAGATTAAAAATATATAAACAAAATAATTCATTTGTTGTTAAATTAAAATCATGCAACATAGGGTGCACATGTTAAAAAAACATCAAAATTTGTTTTGTGCAATTGTAAATTAAATTCAATACAAGATCACATTGTATGCAAGACAAAACATTTGTATCCAAATTGCATCAAGAACAAATATGCAACTAATAGAGGACATGTGGACCAAGGCACTATGAACAACAAGAAAACTATATATGTTTATGTAACTACAAGGTGTTAGCCCATTTGAATCTTTATTTGCAAAAAACCATTGACCTAGTGTAGGCTAGTTGATGAAATTGTATGTTTTATGATTGCAAAACATCCAAGTTCTAGAAATGAAATGCAAATGCTTGCAAGGGACAAACTTTCTTCTCTTTTTCAAATTTGTTAACATTGATACAAAGTCAAAACAAATGTAATTATAGATCAACCCAATTATCACTTCATATGTGATGGTCATCACTCCATCATGGGATTCAATTGAATATACTAACCCATATCCAACATTTGGAACCTCCTACACTCACAAAACACTTGCTATCAAGTTTTTCCCAAACAACCACTTGTTATCATGATCCTTTCTAGGTGGAGCATGATACACAATTTTGATGTCATGCTTGGAAAATGGGAATGTCTCTACATCTAAATTCCCACCATGAACATCAATAAGTGCACACTTAGCCAAATGAAACTCAACTTGCTCCAAGGATGCCAGCTCCATGTGAATGAGTCCAATACTAGTGAAAATGGGCCAAACCTTTGGAACTTGAGGCTTTCCCTTCACATAATCACGAATCTCCCAACACACAACTTTTGTCATTAGGACAAAACCCCATTTGCTTATACTTAGTCTTTTTATTCTCAATAGGTTTGAATCACCCATAGTATATATGGGCTAGGTGTAAAAACATATTTTTGTTATTTTTCCTTCACACCTGCAACCTTCAAATTGAATTACACAACATTATAATTGTGAATTTGCAACTATCCTTGCAATGTGAAAGATCACTTGATTACATGTGTTCTCAAAAATATTTGCGGCTTTGCAACCATGGCTGCCTAACCTTGATTGAATTCCACATTGTATGAATTTCTTAAGGTTGATGTGCACCCTTGTGAAATTTGTTTATCATGGCAATGAAAAATTCAATTTGTTGAATCAATGTGAATTTTCAAGGGAACCAATCATGGTGTCAAGTTGTTTCTTACGAGATCCAAATATCTTTTCACATTCTAACCAAATGACACATTATGCACGTGTTCGCCAAAAATAAAACATGTAATAACTTATGTTATTTTTTTTGGGGTTTCTTGATCTTTACATAGCCCTTAATCGCACTTCAATTTGATTTAGTCCTATTCCTTTTAGTTTTCCCCTCACATGCATTTTACACCAAGTCTATTGTTCTAAAGGCCTTACAAGGTTGTAAATTATGGCATTAACTAGATCCTTGCCTTTTTGCCAAATTGTTACAACCAAGTATTGTGAATTGCCTTAAACAGGTTACAAGTCGACATGTTGGTATTTTTTTATTGGTCAAAACCCACCAAAAAAATCATCAAATGCTACTCATGGTATTGCATGGGTTAATTACTTTAAAATTTGGTTTTTTATATCCTAAACTACAACTTTGTCATATATAGTTCCCAACACTGGACACATGTTCAAACAACATGGATGAAAGCATTAGATGAAATGAAAGGATGAATTTTCAATTACCTCATCAACAAAATAATTGCCCCATTAAATAAGTGCATTCTAGATTCCAAACCTTGTCATACATTCAATACTATAAAAACATGTACTCTAATTTACATGGTTTTTTGTGTATAGCAATGTGATGCCACCACAACTGAAATTATAATCCTTTCATATTCAACATAGTTTTCTTTGAAGTGCCTCTAATAACACTTTGCTTCCAATTTATGTAAAGGCCATTGTTGCTACTAATGTTGTTATGCCTTCACCATTATCATCCCTTGCTAGTTCTCCTTTCCATGGTGTTGGTGTTCTCCAATACATAGACCACAAAATCTTGGATTCTACCTCTAATACTAATTCAAATGATAAAGCAAATCAAACTTGTGATTCTTTAATGTCACATGGGTTGGCAAACTTTATTTCGAACTTTCCATTGAGAGGTTGGAAATATATTTGTTTTCGTCGCCCCAGAAATAGTTTGAATTCCAAATGTTATCACACAACTTAATTCAATTTGGATTTTTTGTTCCCAACTTTTTTGGGTTTTTCTTTTTTGTTGTATTAAAAACTAGTATCCACATACAAATCTCACATTGCATTCAATTAAGCATGAAACACAAGATCAATTGGCATTTTCTTTTAGAACATCAATCATGGATTCAACAAAGTTGGAGTACTTCTTGACTTGAAACTTGCAAATTAATATTGTGATGTTGTCATTACATTTTTTTTGTCTAGTGTGTTGCCATTTTTATTATTATTGACACATCAATTTGGATGTTTTAATGGATTCATAATTCATGGAGGCGCATTTGGGTTCCACTTTGAAGTGTTACTTCATTACATGTTCCCATTTAAATAAAATGTATTATGATGCCCAATCAGGATAATCATACACATTATTCCCATAGTTGGGTGAATTTTGAATCACAAACTTGCAACATTTTGGTCTATAAGACAAAATATGGCCCCCAATTTCAACCACATCTTGAAATAGTTGTGTCTTTTCAAGTGAATGTAGACAATTGACATAAAATGGTGCACATAATGTTATTTTTCCTATTCATTTCCATCTAAGTTGGTAGGGAATTAAAAAAATGGTTTTGTATAAATTTCAAGAAAGGGTAGGTTATGTTTACATAGATAAACTTTTTTTTTTCGTACAACATATTTTTCCACGTTGGGGCAAGTTTCTATCCATATGTTTGTCGGGCTATAAACTTCATCCATTCCATTGAATAAAATTCATCCAATTAGAGTCCCTCGCCCATGGATATATACATCCATGTACATGGATTACATTCAATTTAAGCTCCATGTTTGGGCTTTAGTCTCGTGTGCAAGCCACCCTCCTTTCAAGAAAAATGATTTATAATATTAAGTATACAAGCCAAATATGGGTATTTATCTAAGTTGAAAGCATGGTAAAGTATACAATTCAACTATCTTGGTACTTGTCAAATTAACAATAAATCGGACCAAAACCCATCATAAATTATTATACATTCAATTTCTTTCTTAAATGATAAAATACTAAATACTTTTTCACTATTATGAATTAATTTTTATATTTTACATTGTGAAAATAGGTTTCAAGTAGACATCTAAAAATGTAAATAGCTTTTGAAGCCTACATTTTGCAATGTAACATTCATTTCAAGTATGTATCAAATACATTATACTAAAGAGAAAGTAAAAATTATTTATTTTCCTTCCTTTGGATATACAATGATCTTTATATTATAACTTCACACAACTCTATTTCATTAAGTTTTTAATGAAAAAGTACTTTTGAACACCATATTGACTAATTAAATTCAAAAATACTTGTTCCCTACTTTTATTATTCCAAATTTTCTCAAATTTTATATTCAATTTAATATAGACCCAATGGAAAGCACCATAATTTCAAAATGAAATTTAAATAAGTTTGAATCTTCTTCTTTTTTTCTTTCAAAAATTGTCTCATTTTTTATTCCATTATAAATCAAGGACATTTAGTTGTATACTTTAACATGTTTTCACCCTTCACTCACTCCATTGCCAATTAAGTTGGGAGGGATGGATTGGGTTTGTAAGAAGGAAAGGTAAGTTTATAAGTAGGTACATAAAGGGTAAGTTCATTTTAACATGATTACAAACAATATAATTGCAATGAAACCCAAGCAAGCAAGCATTTAAACCAACTATTAATGATGTTGGACATGCATACTAAACCCACAACATACATATGGAGCATATAAAATGACATTCTAGATGTGCTTGAAAAAAAAACCTTGAAATCAATCTTTATTATAAAGTTCATAGGTTAAGATTCAAAGAAAAGGCACCGAATTCCCCATTTAATCCATGTGTTTAATGGTGTTGCAAGGACTAAAACATAATCAATTATACTAATTAGGTTTGAGTTTTGATTGTCAATGTACATAACCAAGACTCCTTTCTTATACACAATTAGGATTTTAACCATTATTGTCCCATCCGCACAAAGGATAAAGGGTTTAATTATTTCTTTCTTAGATCAAAGGTGTGGTGTTTGGGATACTCCAACATAGGCTACAACTATTATTCATGAATCATATTATGTAGGTTGTAATATCCAACATTTTCATTCAAGTGCCAAATCTAAACCTCACGCATATTGAAATGCATAGTAAGTTGAATAAGTTCTTTGAAAATTGAAAAAACATATTTTAAAAATAAATAAAAAGTATCCCCCAAAAATTGATGTAAATTCATGTTGGGAAAACCTTTTGTCTATTTAAAAAAAACAAAAAAATCCCAAAAAGACATTCAACTTACCATAAATTCAATGACTTGCCCATGGTAATAAAAATATTTTAAAATTCACATTTCATCTACTTGTAAAACATTTTGGACAATGTTCACATCTCTTACAAGTATAAACTTGGGAAGATGCATTACATTCCTCCCTATAATATGCAATTCACCACTACACTTATATTAAAATGGCATAAATGCAAGAGTCTTGAAATGAGATTCTCAAATCTATCAAATTAATAGTCCTTATTGTTCAATGGTTCGTGATTTCCTCAAAATGACTTCAACAACAACAATAAAATAATTTATCTTATAGCCCTTTAAAAGATCCTTTTGATGTCATATGAAAAAAATAAATCTAAATTTATTAATAAATTTAGGTAAGAACACATTAATGTCCCCCAAAATTGCAATTACAAATATTATTTTGCAACATTTGATTTTTAAAAATATGCTTTCACGATTAGAGTTATTTTTGTGAATTATGATGAAATTTGATTATCTTGGAAGTTGGGGAACTAGTTCTTTTTTTTTTTAAATGATGGAGATTTTTGATTATATGGATATATTTTTCATTAAAAAAATGTCATAAAATACTTTAATCATGAAAGTGCATTTCAAAAAATGGGTTTGTAGGTGGTATTTTTGCATGAAACTTTAAATGGTGAATTTGATATTGATATAAAATACCAAATTCCATTGATATTGACAAGTTCCTCACATTTAACTAATGTTTGTCACTTAAGAAAATCCCCCCCCGCCCCCCAACGCCAATAAACCACAATGGCATTATGTTTTTGTAAAAAAACAAAACCCCCATTTTAAATTGGAAAAAAAAAGATTTAAATTTTAAAATTATATATATATAGGGCATTCTATTTTTTAATTTAATTTTCTTATGAACATAACATGGAACAAAAAATACAAGTGTCTTAGTGTCACAAAATGATTTGTCCAAATTATATGTGATATATGTTGTATATATTGCATATATAAGCATTTAAAATTTTGACCATAAAGTTGGGATGAAACAATTCAAAATGTTTACATAAAATTGCATCTTGCCAAAATTACTTTTAACACTTAATGACTTTTGCCTAAAGGGGGTAAACTTTAGTATGCATTTACCAAAAATTTCATTTAAGTGGTTAACAATCATTTTGATACCTAGTTTGATTCCCAACCATTCAAATGGCAATAACTTGTGTTGTATATCTTCAGTCTAGGAATGTGACCCCATTTTATTAAAATCATTTTCAATAATTTTCCAAGAATTTAAAGAGGGCCCAAATTGTACAAGGTTAACTCCCAAAACCTGGATCCAAATATTTGAAGCAACCTAAAAGGTTTTTTTAACTCCAAAAATGGAAGCACACTTGCAAGTTATAGGGGATTTCCTAATGCATTCCCACATGCTCTTTTTTCATCAAGGGAGTGTGTTTGGGATCTTGCCATGGTCTGGATTCTTGTTGGCTCATTTCCCTTGTTCCAACATTGTTTGTTAACACAAGACTCATCACAAAAGTGCATTGAGATTTCCCTCAACTAACACGATGTAACTTTATTTAATCATTCACCAAAAGGTGGGGGATCATAATTATGCATTTGCTCCAACAACATGCATCCTCTTCCATTACACTTGGGGTTAAATCAATGCAAATTGGTAGATTAAAGCTCAATGGGTTCATTGTCTTAAAATTTTGTTCCATTAGAAACTCATCCACTTCATCCTTGAGTTGCAAGAAGAATATTGGGTGGAAGGTCCATGTTGTTTGACAGTGGGATGAACATTATGTACCCCTTTGATTAACATTTTTTTTTCCTAAGGTGTATTGTTGGCTTCAAAAACGATATTAATGCCAAGGCTCCTAGTTTTTTCCATTTTTTGAAGGATCCAAACATAATATAAAATAAAACCCATGTCCACATTTAAACTAAAGAATGTTGCATCTATTTTTCCAAACCATTTTTGAATCTCATGCATTTTCCACGCATTACAAGAAAACATGTATATTTTACTAGAAAACCTAATCAAAAAATGCATTTTTTGTAAGCATATATATATAATCATTTTGAACAATTTGATTTTGACATGTGTAATGCATGATTGGTGATTATTTTGATGAACAAAGTAATAGACAATTTGGTTAATCAAATGTTTACCCAAACTAAAATCATATGTCTTTTGGATTATTTTTAACAATAATATTTTGTGGTTGGTAAATAGTTGGTAGTTAGTAGATAGGTGTAGCTAGATTGTAAAAAGGATGGTAGTTAAATAATAGCCTAGCTGAAGTTAACCTAAATACCCAACCTAGTTTACCCAAGTTAATCCCACAAGTATGTGCATGGGTTACAAATATAAAGAACTAAATCCTTCACAACCACGATGATAAGCCAAGCTCTTAACTATGGTTGTTCACATTCAAGCTTTCAATTATTGCATGAGGAAGGTTCATTGCATTAAAATAATTCTTTTGTTTACTCCCATTTGGTATAAAAGTTGTTAATCCTTGTTTTTAGTGGTGTTATTTTCTATTGCCAAACCTTGAAGTTTAAATAATATTAAATTTCTTTCATGGACATAATTAGTTGGCCCTCCATGCTCTTGATTTTTAGTTTTCAAAATATCATTCAACATCATGCTAACCATGTTATGTAACTTCTACACTAGTTGCCAAAAGGAAAATGAATGTCAATGTGTGCACTTTACACCATCTCAAGTTGTCAATTTGTTGTGGCATCATATTTTTGTGTTATCATTATTGCTCATGCATGGGCTTCACCATAATGCATCTAGATTTTATTATTAATCCAACTTGAGAAACGCACAACTTGGAAATCACATTGCTTACACAACAAGCTTACCAACGAGCTTTTGAATTCATCAACCATTTTAGTTGTGTGCTTTCAAGTGAAAGAATATATCACTTGGAGATGTTTCTAATGGTCCCCCACATTGGAACTAAATATGACTATCATTTGCATGACATGTTATAAACATTAGCCTCGATCTTCTCCATTATTGTTTAGAATATTATTGGGAAATTCTTTGATTCAAGTGGCACAAATCACCATTGAAACAAGTGATCATTCCTTTGTGGATGACACACCCAAAATATTGTCTTAATACCTTTTTAGATTTTTTTAATTGATAAATTGGTAATGTATCATGACCAAAAATTCCATTGCGTACAACACCTTTGCGTGTTCAATAACATCAAATATCTTCTTGGGAATGGCATATTTATTCAACTTGCATTGTTTAATCATCAACATATAGTTCCTAAACATAAAGCTATTGACTTGATTTGGTTAGAGCATCCCCATCCCACACCCCCTATTTAGGCCTCAACCACTATTTACCACATGCTAACATACAATGTTAATTATTCTCCTATCTACACTCATAAACATGAAAAAATGGGCAATATAAAATGAGAGTCTATTTAAATGTCACCATTTGGGATAATTATTATTGTTGGCCAATAAAAAAATTCATTTCCTTTTACTAAACCTTTTGAAAGTTTGCATATTTTTAGGCTCAAAATGAGCTCCACATTAAATTTGATCGTTATAGTTCATCCAACATATTGTGTAGGTGTTGTTATTTTGTTGTGAGTGGGAGATGTTCTAAAAGCAACTCCATTGGTGGAATGGACAATATATTTTGGATGAAGTATATCATTAATATATTAATATGGCTCAATAAATGTTGTTTGGGCTAGTAAATGTGCATAGGTTGCATTATTTGTAAAAAGACATATTGCCATATAACAACCACTCTTGATTGGATGACTATAATGATTGGTCCAAGTGGTTGATTTAAAATGGTTTCTTATCTCATTATGTTCCATATTCTATGTTCGTGGGATTGAAAAACAACTAGGTATACACATGTTGGACGTGATAAACATTGCTACATGCTCAAAATAGGGTTAATGGATGAAGTTGTTCTAAATCACGAGCCTATGATCTTCACATGGAAACTTGTCAATCCAATTGCCAAAAAACATGAAATTTGTGAGGTGGCATGAAAGCATATAATGTCCATAAGAGAACTCTTCTAATAAAGATCCTCACAGGTAGAATTGGACCAATGTTAAGCCATGAAGTTGGATACAAGTTTCGGTTAAATATTTAATAAGAATGCAATGTTATATATAAAGGTTGCAACATATAGGATGAATGGTATGTGGACATGATACACTTTTTCATTTTGATTCATGTCCCATAACTAGTCACAATGGTTAGCTATGTACTAACCATATTCCACATGCATGCTAATTAGCCCCCCAATGCTTGACCACTTTGCATTCCCTATTTACATTCCTATAACACTTACCTATTTACATATGTAGTGAGCGGGGTACAAGTAGGAGGGTTTATAGGATAGAGTTAACATTGGTGGGTGGTGGGTCACATTAAACCAAAAAAATTCTACATGCCTTGATTTTTTCAAGCATATATAGGAAATAAACAATTTAAATGATGCAATTGCTCTAGATCCATCTATATAAAAAGTTTTTCCTACAATGTTAAACGATAGTGAATATCAAAGGAAGTAAATAGGGAATGGAAGTGGCTATTAATGTATGTAGGTAGGTAAGTTGGTAATGAATTTTGTGGCTATTAATTAAGTAGGTAAAATGCATGTCAATGGTTAGTATATGACTAATCCTTGTGGTTGGCTATGGGACATGAATACAATGAAAGAAATGTTTTGTGTCCCCAACATCATTCATCATGCATGGTACCCTATTGGGAATTGGTCAATGGCAAAATTTCATTGAAAAAACAATTTCAAATTAGAAAAAATGAAATGATTTTGGAAAGTTTCAATTGTTGAAAGTGTGAGAAAAAAGGGAAACAAGAGAGTAAAAATTGCCATATTTCTATATTTGGTTTTCAGTGTGTAGCCATGAATATAGAAAATAGATTAAGAATTTGTGCTCCATATCTGGTCTATAGCCATATTTGGCTAAATCTTCCTAGGGATGATTGTGATTTTTTAAAACATTTTCCTTTTGGACTTTTGTAGTGGGAATCAGGCTTTGAGTTTTTGAACTAGTTCTTCTAAAGTGTCGTGTGCCCTAAACCCTAAAACCCCCTCAGTTTGTGACACATGTGGTTGGGAGTTGGCAGTTGGGACCATTTTTCAAGGATTTTAGACTCTTCCAACTAACAAAATGAGATCTGCAGAGAGATAAATGAGAGTTTAAGTTTTTGTATTTTAGTAGAGTTGTCGTCCATAAATTCACCCTATCTTTGAACCCTAGTTTGACCCCCTAAACCATGTTACATCCCCAATTTGAGTATATATAAACCATGTATCCATAAAGTGCCTGAAGTTGGGTACCATTTCATGAAACCGAGTATCATCAGCTCAGAAGATTTGTTGGATCTTATTATGATGAGGCCTTGATTTAATGTAATGAACAACATGAGCCAGAAGTCGAGGAGGTACATGTAATGCAAATCCAAAACTGAGGACGAAATACAAAACCTGATGTGACCAATTTAGGTGAGAAAATTAGTTTGGACCCCTGTTTTGTTTTTCCTTATATATTGTTTTCATCCTGCCTTTTCATCCTAGTTTTCCCCATCTGAGGTTTATGTGGCATTCTTTCTTTTCACATTATATTTTGTCATTGTATCATGTTTTGTTGTTTTGGATCCACATATTTGATGTCACTAATTTGTCATCAATTTCAAATAACTGACAATCTAGTATATTGTAAAATTTATAAAACAAACATTGCTAGATAGTAGGGTTTAGGGTTTAAAGTTTAGGGTTAAACCCTAAACCTTAGACTCCCCTAGATAATATTTGGCTTCCACCCATTTGGAGTTGTAATAATAGTAGTAGCCCCAATGTTTTTTTTTTTTTTTTGATTATTATGAACATCAACTCCAATTATCACGTTCAAATTACTCATTATTCGCATGGTCTTATTGGCAATCCAAAGCACCAAGTGATGGGTTTTAATCCTACTAGTTGGGATGCCCATAATTTCCAAGGTTTTTGCAATTAGTTTAAAGAATTATTTGTCCGTAAAATTCAGAAGTTTTCATTAAAATGTCACATAACAATTTTAACCATTTACATCCAAGAACTAAATGTTAGGTTGACTAATTTGCATTCATTTAAATACTAATATTGTAGTACTTTTTCAGGTTCAACAATAATTAAATTATTTTAGGAAATGCCAAAATTTCTAGAAATTATTTGTTTGAAATGTTGAAATTCAAGAAAATTACAAAGGAGGGAAATAATACCAAAAATGGTGGAAAGTGGAAACCTAGGAGCTTCTTGCTTTAGGCCAATCCACTTCAATTATTAACAACATTTCTCTTATATCCTATAAGCTAGTGGAACATTATGACCATTCATTTTTGCTAGAAAGACATAATCAAAAAATCTTGCAAAAAGTTTCATTATGTTAAAAGATTCAAAGTCAAGAGAACTTGTGAAAAAATGTATATATTTTATTGCCAAATTATCATAAAAGAAACACATGTACCATTCTACCAACACTTGCACATATTTACTCTTGGAGATGTTAGATACATTCAAATATCCCATGCCCATGATAATTTAAACATATTCAATCCTAGATTCATTAACAATGCATTGATGATTGTGTGAAGCCTAACACACCAATGTTGCCCATTTGTTGGTTTTTGCATGGCACATATTTAGAATTGGGTCTAGGTCTAGATTTGTTTTTGTAAGTTGGATGATCATTAGGTTTTTAATTTGGGGAATATTCTAATGTGGGTGGTTATCGAGTTTGGAGGGTTAACCAACACCAATTTTGCTTTTGATTAGTGAAAACCAAATTGAAATTGAGTTCAATTTTTGAAACTAGTTCTAGAACATGAACCGAATTCATATTTGTGAAGAGCTAGATTTAAAACCATATTCCCAATTTCATTTATGTGTGGAATTAGAACCATATTTATTTATTTATTTGAACATGAACCATGCTAGACCGATTGGGTTTGGTTTTAAGGTGAAGTATGAGTCCATGTAAACTTGTTGGGTTTGATTTTCAAGTCAATTTTGAAACCATGAAGACCCATCATGTCCAAATCCAAGGTGGTTCTAGGTCCATGTAGACCAATCGAGTTTGGTTCTTAAATTCATATCTAGACTTGAACATGACAAAAACACAAACCCAACCAACATTACTACCTACCTACCTCTTGGCCCCTTGCACATGTAACCTTTTCATATCCAAGTTTTTTAAATAGAAAAAGGATTAAAAATTTGGGCACAAAATATAAAACAAGCAATGGTGCTACTGTAAATTACATGGGAATATAAGACCACCTTTGGATAGGAAAGGGAAATGTGGGGTTTGGGGTAGTAGTAAAAGGAAGAATGGTGAAAGGTAGGGGAGGACATGAATATGGAAAGAGGGGGATAAGGGGTGGGGAGCTAAGGGAAAAGAAAGAAAGAAGGAAAAGAATAATGTAAAAGGAAAGAAAAGTTATTGAAACAAAGAAATTCATACATGAAACAAAGACCTCAAACGGAGGTAAATCAACAATAGATTATACCAAATGTGTGAAACATTCACAAATGAAATCAACCACAATGCCACAATTGTCCGAACATGGACATGATATGATCACTCATTGAAACTAATTGTTCAAAAATGGAATTTGTTCAATATCAATGAATTTAACTATGAATGAATAAAATTAGTTTCAAAAGCATGATTGGTCATACAAATAAAACTTGATGACAGGTGACATTGTGTTTATAAATTGTTTAACTAAACACAATAACCACTTGGGTGAAATGAATTACGAAGATAGACTTCAATAAAATGATTGAGGTGGATTACAACTATAAAAATCACAAATATGGATGAAATCAATGATACAAATGAATTATAAAACATCCACCTTATGAATGAAAATCTCATGGTTGATGAAATTGGCCATATGGGTAAAATAATGTCACATGGATAAACTTTCACAATATGGAGGAAATTGACCACAATTGTAAAATTCACGAATTTACATGAAATTGATGACACAAATTAAACCATATCACATGAATTGATCTATGTCCATTCATCATATGGATGAAACTCAATTTCATGAATGAAATCATGATGTTGATGAAAATGACAACATTAACAATGAAAAGTAGCACACGGATGAAATTTAATGACATGGATGCAAATTTTTTTAATAATTGAATTCCAAAAGATGGGTGAAAATGACCATCATCTATATGTTTTTTAATTTATGCAGGAAATTTATATACATATTTCTTTCCCTTAAAGACCTCCCTCCTTCTTTATCAACTTTAAAGAGAGAGTAAAATCCTTGATTCCAATCAATATAAATTTTAAAAATTTGTTTTTGTAGCACTCAACCTCCACAAAATTCCATAAACAATTATGATTCAATTATAATAAACAATAAGCATGGTTTAAATCTCAATAATGTTATGGACAAATTCAAGACATTTTTAAATGATTATTATATTGACATTAATTCATGAAGGTAACTCTTTTTGAACAATAAGATAGTAAAAAGATAAAATACATAACAACATTGTCATTAATAATAATAGTCACATAATCCTTACACCTTTGTCATCCCTTATTTCCTTTGCTCCTTGTGTAATTTACTAATTTAAAAAAATGTATTCAAAGGTATAAGGCCTACCAAAAATCAAATGAAGATTTAATTTCATTACTATTTGAAGAAATCATATTGCATAATGAAAACATGTTTGGGTTATAGTAATTTTTTATAAACATGGTATGCTTTCAATTCCCTTCTCAACATTGAATGTCAATGCATAAAAAACCAACACAACACCCTCAACTAAACAAACAAGCTATGAAAAAAATGTCATTCACTAGTGCACATTGTTGTACACAAAACCACAACCTAGTGATGTGTTTCCATCCAATGCGTTGGGCACTTAAGGAAATCAATAACATTCTCACACCCAATAATTACTATCACACATCCACAATTAGTTGAATGTCTCACACCATGCCCTTGCAATTGTTTCCATGGTGATGGGGATGTTATATCCATAGTGGTGAGAATCACAATAACACATTTGGGTTTTGTGACTTGCCTTCATGATTATGTATATTAGTTAGAAAGAACATTTGCAACTAATGATTATTAAGTTGCTAAACCCATGTCATTTCACCCATTTAGTCCTAAAGAACATATAGTTGCAAAGCTTGATCATCTTATCAATTAAGATTTTTTTGTTTTTTTATAATATTGGAATTTCATATTGTTATTGACTTTGGTTTAAATTGTAAAGTGTATGCCATGTCAACCTAGTTGTTTTACTCACCTACAAGTTACAAAAATTGTCTCGATAGATGGATCACATGTGTAAAATATCTATAAACACATTCAATTATGAATCATCACATGTGAGCAAAAATCAACCTAGCTTAGGTAGCCTAGGTAACTAGCCTAACCAAAAGTCAACTTAACATAGCCTAGCTAACCTAGGCTACCTAATCCAAGCTAGGTGGCTTATGTTAAAAACATACCTTGGCCTCTTAGCCTAGGTAGCCTAAACTAAGCTACCCAACCTAGGTTAAGTGGCCTAGATATCATAAGTTGGAAGAATAAGGATTTGAACCCCTCACCTTCATTTTGGGGTTCAAGTCTTCATCCATTGCACTACCACAATTTTTTATTCTATGTATATTAAACATAAATTTATAAAGATAAAAAAATTTAACCTCAAATTAAATTAGGCCACCCTAAGTTGGCATATGTCAACTTACCTTAACCTAAGCCTCCCTATGTTAAAAATAAATTAACACAATATAATTTAATTAGGATTATTTAGGCTTAAGGCTAAATTTATATTAAGGTAGGGTAGACTTAGCTAGGTTAGACCTAAATTAAGCTAGGTTAGACCTGAGCTAATTTAGGATAAACTTAAACTAAACTAGGTTAATCTAAGGTAGACATAGACTAAGGAAGTCTAAACATGGCCAAACACAATTACTTTAAATAATTTTGGCTAAAAATAATCACCTAGGCTAAACATGGTTAAATTAATATTTAAATTAAACTAAACACAATTATTGAAGTTAAACATGGCTAAACATAAATTACTTAAGCTAAACATGGATAAACATTTTTAGACAATGTTACTTCAACTAAACATGACTCAACACAATTATTTTCGTTAAACAATTTTTAATACAATTGCTTCGAGTAAACATGGTTAAACACTATTACTTTGGTTAAACACTTTTAAACACAATTGCTTCAATTAAACATGGCTAAATATGGTTAAACAATTATAAACATATTACTTAAATTGAACATGGTTCAACTAATTCTAGTTAATAAGTGATTGGCCCTATGCGATTATATTTGGTTTTTTAGTCATTTTGCTAGTTGCATGAGTTATTTAAGGTTGACTACTAGTTGCTAAATACATTCTTATATCATTTCCTTCATGGTGTTGGACATTGTAATTGTGTATGATAAATCATAAAAAACATGTTTTAGTATTATGAACATTTTTGACCAATCAATAATACAATTTTATTGAAATTAGTGTTATGAGTCATAATGTTGACTACTAATTGCTAAAAACATTCTTGGTCATTTTCTTAATTGTGTTAGATGTTATAAGACAAGTAGTAAAAAACATGTTTTGACATTATGAACATTTTTGACCAATCAATAAATGCAATTTATTGAAATTTGTTTCATGAGATTAACTAATAGTTGTAACACCTTGTTAACACATGGTATGTCACATCATCATCATTAGAAATTGAGTTTTTATTAATTGTTATTAGTCACAAAAGTAAATGGTATTTTTGAATTTTGAATTTTAATTCATTCAAATATGTTAATATAATATATATATATACACCCATAAATTGAACAAGTTGTCATATTGACTATATTCATAAAACCATGATGCCATGTGGCATCTTAATTTTTTTTACAACCACATATAATTTTCTATGACCAAATGGTTGTAGACATAGTTGAAAAAAACAATAATTGTTTTTTTAATTGGTCATGAAACCCAAGATGTGTTGTTGTGAATGTGTTACCATAGCCTTTTTCCTATGTAAGTGATAAAAGTTCAATGCGAGCCATATTTAAACTAGGAAACTTGATAGGAGACTTGGACAACTTTATGTTTGAGCTTTAAAATAACAATTATGCATAATCCCTATCACTTGCAACCAATATGAAATTGAATGCTTGTACATAATGTTACATCCCAAGTAAAAAGGTATATATGCTAGCTTGTAGGACTAAGTTTAATTGGCAATATAAACATATGATTCATTTTTAATTTAGAAATTGAGTTGTGAAATCTTTTACCCCTTTAATGGAATGTTAGGTTAAATTGATCCCCTACTAACACACAACATTCCTAGAGTTAAGTTTTTTACATATTTGTCAAATTATGCCCTTGTTTGCATTCCATGTGTGAAACTTTGGCCTCATTTTCAGTTTTGCAATGTATTCACCAAAATTGTTCCCAAATGGCCATATGTGAATATATTCCTACATATTTCATAGTTGAGTATCACCAATATTGTAAAAGGAACATTGTCAAATAATTGAGGTTCTTAACAAAGGAAATGAAATAAGTCCAACACAACTTGTGGTTTGTGATTGGAATGAAACTTCCCACACAAATCATGCATTCAATGTCCTAAGCGTAACAAATTAAAATCATCTTCATAAAGCCCAAAGACCTTGCAAAGGATTGCACAAATCAAGACATGTCCAAACCATTAACATTGCCATTACTTGTATGTTCCAATTATAACACACTTTAAAGTTATTAACAATGAACTTCCTTGTAAACAACTTATCTTCTATTTTGATTTCACAAGCACATCCACCTTTTTTTTAAAATTCCAATTTCACTTACATGAAAAAATTACACTAAACATTCATGTCTAGAAAACGTATTTAATTGATTTACATGTTCAATACCCAAAACTTTCAATTTGTTGCATGGGACTATATATACAAAGAGGGAATTTTACCGTAGACTATATGTGAGTGACATTGAAAAAAAACATAACCAAAAGCTTGTTCAAACCATACCCAAGGTTTCCTAAACATTTAATAATCTTACCTACTACATTACATACACTTATTAAATTTTGCAATAGTTTGGGATCTGAATACAAGTGCCTTTATGACTATGCCATTGAATGAGCACTTGTTCTTGCATTAGTAATGCACCAATCATAATTGTCACAAAAAATTAAAAATAAATTCAACCAATATTTTCATGCCTTGGTAAATTAATATAATCCAAGATTTCAATCAACGTGAGCCAAATATGACCAAATTCATGACTACATTGGACAACAAAAGATAGATGAAAGGGAAAAAAATGTAGATAAATTGATGGAAGAGACTATCATTTCACATTTTGAAATCAAGGGTCTTTTAGAAAATACAATCAGAATTTGGCAAAGAAAGCAAATGGGAGTGAAAACTTGACAAGTGTGACGAAATCAAATAATAACAAAGGACAAGATCTAGGTTGTGTGGACAAAGAAAATATCTTGAGAAAAAAGAAAGAAAACAATTTTCTATTTATTTCCCAAAGTTGGGGAGGTCACTCCTTGTATATTTTAGGAAACACTTCAAACAAATGATTTTAAAAATTTAGCAAGCATTTTCTAAATATATTTTAATTATATTATAGATATATTTTCATAATGAATTATAGACACCCTGTTTACATTTAAATTATATATATACAATAAATTACACCTTATATTTCTTTGCATGTTGTTTGAAATAAAATGGAAATGACCTCCTTGGGCTCCTAGAAGATAAAATAATTGAAACCGGG
>Ga0209208_10003146_pt1 | contig 23740 bp, 6 predicted proteins | sample S1TSphfallax_3_FD_187694 | JGI IMG/M metagenome (GOLD analysis project Ga0209208, IMG submission 187694) | Host-associated microbial communities from peat moss isolated from Minnesota, USA - S1T2_Fd - Sphagnum fallax MG (SPAdes) (version 2) | ecosystem: Host-associated > Plants > Peat moss >...
CTCACAATGTACTTGTTGCCCGCCTCGGCCAGCAAAAGCTTAGCCACCGAGGTACCATTCTTACTCGACGCAGCGGCAATAAGAAACACTTTCTTCACGGCAGCCATTCCGACACCACGAACAGAGAAGATCTAAGACAAAGATGGGCTGAATCCGAGCTCAGGGGTAGACTGGTCTCACTCCCAACACCCACTCACAACTAGCAAAAGAGCAATAGCAATTACAACTCGTTCTCCATAGATCACGTACTAATCAGAACAAAGTTGAGATCTGAGATTCGCCTCACCAACAACAACAGCAACAACAACAACAATAAAATGCAAATGCACGAAGTCTAGAGACAGATTTTGGGAATGTGGGGAGCTGGGAATTGCGAGAAAATGCAACTGAATTGGAGAGTTGATATAGATATTTTGTGGGAAGGGGATGACGGGGTTTTTGATGCTGGTGAGTGGGATTTGGAACTGACGATCATGCATCTCGGGGCTCGCCACTTGGAAACTGATTTGTTGTGGGACCATGAATGTGATGGACGTCTTTTCCGATTGAGTTTCGTGATGGACATCTTTTCCGAATGCGTTTCGTGATGGCTCCTTTTTCTCCGGCAATCCTTGTTTTTAATCCGGAGGCGTAAATGAGCAAATGAACGATATGTGTATATATGTGGAGTCCAACGAAGCAAGGAAGGTGTGTGTGTGTGTGTGTGTATAAAAGGAGGGACATGGTACACACATTCAATAGGGAGACTTATTTAATTCATATTATCAGTCTTTGATGTACAATATTTTGGTACTTGGTAATTAAAATAAGATTTTATGTTCTTTCTTTGTCAATTTTCACTTCTTCCTTTGTTCTTGTTGTAGGTATCATTTCTTGTCATAATCTATTGGCTAGTTTACCAGTTTACATCATTATTTTAATCTTTGTGTTGACCTATTTTGCCCTTATAGATTGTTTTTTTGTTTCACTTCCTGCCAAAACCAGTTTCGGTAGGGGGAGGCTGGGGGAAGAGAGACTCCAATTTCTCTATTGGAGGGAGTCATTCATTTGTCAAATTTTAGGGCAAAAGAAGCCCTGTTGTACTTCTTAAGTGATTTTTGTGACGTCATGGACCAGAGGATTCAATCCTGGCACGTGGAAAGAAAGAGCATGGCAGCAATTTTCATTTAGGTGTCTTTCAATCCTCAGATGGAGCCTTTTTTTCTTGTTCTTGGGTGCAGAATTTGAAGCTGTATGTAGACTCATTCTCCTTCTCCTATGTTTGAGGGTAAAAAGGTAGCCACCTACAAAGTGATAAATAGTCAAATTGAAAGACTCAGGCACCACATATTGCCATGATCAAGACCACTAAACCCTAAGGGAGACTTTAGACGAGGGTCGAAGGTCCAGGGACCAATGAACTCAAGGAATCTTATTGGTCGAAAGCTTTATACTGGTCCCAAGGCCTTTAGATGAGGATCCAAGACCAAAAAGTGGCAAATCGAGGCTAAACCTACATGGCACTTGTTTTGGAGGGAAAATCAATTGGTTTGGACCAAAAAACAGTGCTGAAGGAGAGCTGCTGATTTGGAGAACCAAGAATCAGGCTAGGGACCAATTTATAGTCCAACTCAAGGATCCAATTTGCTTCAAATCAGTCCAAATTGGTTCCTAGGAAATTGAACCCTGGACCATTGTCTAAAGTGGGCCTAAGTTAGAAGGCCTTTGGGCTAGGGTGAACCAGTACCTTCACCTTCTTGAGTTAGGCCTTTTAGTGGCCATATTCAACCCAGGAAATGTTAAACTTGGACTTAGAGACCTTGATTTAGTTGGAGGATGGGATACTTACAATGGTTAGAAGGAATAAAAAAAACATCAGGATTTTTACCATGGTACCATTGTGGGTGCTGGTTCACCCAAGGCTTTTGGGGACTTTTGCATTCTAACAATAAGTGGGGTCGAAAGCTATCTTAGCCTCAGTTTGTCCTTTGCAAGGGTAATTTTTCCCATAAATTCATGTTCTTTCTGCCATTGTGCCCACCCCATGCTAATGGTGCCTTCCTAAGCACGATGAAGGACCAAATGGATAGGTGACTGCACATTGTCACGTACACGCCATCATGCTATCAAAGACCATGACAAATTTTGAGCATGACAATTGCAAGTGTTGGGTGGTAATTTGATTTTGTTAATAACCTCCAGTTCCAATTTTTTGAGTGATTCCAAATTGAAGAACCTCTTGTTTTCGTTTTCCAACACTCCCGCAAAGATTTAGCACTTTTCATGGACAAACCAACAAATAATTAATAGTCTTGAAAAAGGTTCTTTGACTAGTTCTTTGATCTTTTGAAAACCATGATTGTATATCAGAACTGATTCCTTCAGCTTGAGAACCATTTGTCAATTGTGGATATACCAATGCTTAGTTATTGATCATTTCTTTGAAAAATAGAGAACTATTAACACTGTTCAATACCCTATTCATTCAACTCAACTAGTAAATACTTCAAACTTACCTCCTTTTTACTTTATTTGGTTGGTATAAATTTCAACTTTATCAAAGGTGGGTAATTGTTTCAAGGTGGGGAAAACAAAGTATATGAAAAACTGATTACACAATTTTGAAACATTTCCACATTCAATAGTGCATTCAATTTAATTGGATTTGTTTGTGTCATGGTGATTAATTTTGTAAATATTTCTGTTCTTTTCCTTTTTATATATGGGTTTTTGCATTGAATAACCTTGAGTAACATTCATACATTGTATTATTGGAGTCTCTTTAGATTATGTTATCATTTGTTATTTATAGAAATTTCAAGTGAGAAATGGCACCTCAAGTTTTTGTGATAGGATTGGTGGTAGGATAAGTAGGAGTTGGAACTCTTTTGTACCTAGATAAACACTAGGCTTCTTCAAAGTAGGTTACACCTTAGCCCATAATACAAGTTGATATGATTATCCAATAGACTAGGCTTAATTGTTCCTCATTGTCATAAAGACAAATTTTTCAAGTTATCCAAATTATAGTTCTTTCTCCCATGGATAAGCCAAGGAGTGATTGGGACGTCATGTGCAATCCAAAGCTTAGGTAGCTTTAGATAGGATCATTATCTTTGATAGGTTAGAGTAATTGTCTTGGGTAGGATGAAATGAACATGGAAAGGGTTGGATAAGTATTGGTATTAAACAAGAATTAAAGGGCAAGTGTCAAAGGTTATGAGCCTCCTTATGTGAAGCCAAAAATTTAAGAACATTGAAGAAATAAGGGTTTAAAAAAAGGCTCCATTTTGAAGCACTTGTCAAAGGAAAAATAAAGGAGAAATGATGAGTGTTGATTGTGGGGCATGTAGAATGGTGCCATGCAGAAAAAGGTCCAATTGAAAGGACAGGATTCAAAGTTGTTGGTGCAACGTGTGAACTTTAAAAAATAACTTTGGAGTGTATGGAGGAAATCACAGTACAATATTGAAAGAGGAGAATGTTCACCATGAAAGCAAAGTTGTAATGACACTTGAAAGTAGGCAATGCTTTCAAATGCATTCAGTAAAGAACATATTGTAAGATATTGTGTTAAGCAACTAATCTTAGTCCTATTGTAGCAATACTTGTAATAGGTGTGCAAAATCTGATGTTGTCTTTTCAAGAAAGGTAATTTTCACTTGGACCAAATGAACCAATGAATTAGGGCACTTTAGGGAATGAATGACAAACTTAATAAAAAGAAAACATAACCCTAGTTATATAGCAAATGATTCTATGTGTAATTCAAATTCAAACTATCCCCATAACCTTCTAACTTTCACTTTTGACTACAACAACAAGCTACAATTTAATGAACTTTTCCAACTATTGTATAAGCTATACTTTTAATGAAAATTAAAATAATACCAAAATCTACTAACTAATTAAGTTATAATCACAAATGCAAATAAGTCTTATAAGGAACAACAATTCAAAGTGTACATAACAAAAAAAAATTTAATCATTTCAATTGCAACCTTTGTTTAATACAACTAGTTTGCTAAATCAACAAACATTATAATGACAAATTCACAATGCACATGTCGTAAATGAAACAAGTATTGAACAAGGACATCAAAAGGAAACACAATTCAATTAACATTTTTCAATAAAATTTCAACTAGTTTGATGGGATTGTGTGACATCCTATTCCCTATGTTATTTGAGTGGTAGGTCACAAATACTTGCATGACAGTCATGGTAACTAGTAGTACAACTAGGTTACCCTAACATATGAAACATGGCATCTAGCTTGTGCCATGTTTTGAGTTCGTATTTCAAAGGTATTTTGGTTTGAATCCAAGTTTTGGGGCATTGTGTTTTGAAGTGTTAAAACATGGCACCCATGTTTGCAAGCAAGTTTATACATTTAATTTTCAATTTCCTTCCCATTTTGATTTTACCTATTGGTTTATCTTGCAATTTTTTCCCTTGGTTTTATTTGTTTGTTATTTTTATTGTTGGTCATTTTGCTTGTTTGTTGGTTCCATGCTTTTTCTATTTTTTCTTCTTATTTTTGTTCAATCTTTTTCTTTTTTTACTTGTTTTTTTTTAGGTTATTTTTTTAAAAAATGAATGTTGGTTAAACTATTGAGTTGTTTATTACTTGATAATGTTTGTTTATTAGTCTTTATTTCTTTTAAATTTACTTTTCTTTTTCTTTTTTTGTAATTTCTTATTTCATGATTGTAAGTTTAATATTTCAACTCTATATGTTGTTGGCTATATGAGCTTCATTGTTTTTTTCAATTTCTTTTAATGATTTTTTTTGCTTGTTCATTTGTCTTTATTTAAGCTTCAAACTTCAAGTCTTTGCAAAGTCATAATCCATTTCATTCATATCATGAAATCTAATTTTGCCATGTTTTAGAAGCTTCGTCAGTTTAAATCAACTTACATTCTTTGAAACGTGCTAAAAACAATATGCCATGAAAGATTTCAAATGTGTTTATAGCATGTCTCAAACCCTTTTCAACATGTTTCAAAGAATGAAATCCTTTCTTCGAATGTTTTTGGCAAGTTTTGAAAACATGAAGCTCCTTCTTGCCAAACAAATTATGTAAGTCCTTTTGAACATGTTTCAAAGTTTGTATTGTCTTCTAATATGATATAAAGTATGCACATTCCTTTCAACATGTTTTTCGCATGTTTCAAAGCATATACATCGATCCCAACATGTTTTAGGAATTTTTAAACCATGTTCCTTCCATGTTTTTTTCAACATGTGTAATTTATTTTCAACAAGTTTTTAAACAAGTGAGTGAGTTCTAACATTTGTTAAGTATGTTTCAAACATATTGTAAGCATATATGTTTCAAATGTGTAAGCCTTTCTTGGCATTTTTAAAGCATGTAAAACTTTCTTAACATGTTTTAATCAGGTTGCCAATGTTTGTTTTTGGAAGGACATTTTGCTAATTTGTAAGGTCCATTCCAAATAAGGTGTCCTTGGTAATTTTACCCTTTTACTGTTCAAAGATGTCCCTTCCAAGCTTAGGCAACATTGGGGACAATGGGAAGAAAACAAGGGGATGGCAAGAATTTTTTTCAATGGCAAGGAAATGTTGGGAAAACATTGAGGGAGACAAAGACATTAGGAAAATGTCAAAAAAACGTTGGGAAAACATTGAAGAACATTAGGCATCAATAAAAAAAGGCCAAGAAATACCATGAAAAACTTATAATGATAAGGGGGCATCAAGTGATGATAGGGCACCAAGAAAATGCCAAGATTCTTATGAAGATGAAGCTAGGTAATGCCAAGAAAACAACAAGGGGTGTCAAGAATTAATTTTTCCTAGGTGGCAAAAAAATGTTGGGAAAATGTCAAAGGAGGATGGGGGTACCAAAAAAACAATAAAGGATGCCAAACAACATCAAAAAGACATAAAACAACACTTGTAAAACCTTCATGTATGTGATTAGAAAGACATCAAGATCAATGAAGGATGCCAAGGGATACCAAAAGACATTGAAGACATTACAAAGGCATTATTGGGTGTGCCAAGAAAAGGTAAGTCCAAACTTTCACCTAAACCAAAAAAGTAAATTCTGGTAAATATTTTTAAAACTTATCATTGATAGGGATGCCATGAGGGAATTTAGTTGGGACATCCCTTTTGGCAACCTTAACTTCTTACATGTTGTAAAACATATAAGTTTTTCTTGGCTTGTATTACCTAGGATGTTTCATTTAACATGCAAGCTTTTATGGCCATGTTTCAAAGCATAATAAGTCATTCCCAACATGTTTTAGCCATGTTTCAAAACGCTTGTCCTTTTTTGTCATATTTTGCCATATTTCAAGCATGTTTAAAACTAAATAATCTTGTTTTGACATGTATGAGAGCATGTAAAACTTTCACAACATGTTTCAAACTTATATTATATAACTCATCTTCAACATGTTTCAACCATGTGTTCTTAACATGTAAATCATTCTTGACATGTTTCGAAGCATAGGATACCATCTTGTCATGTTTCAAAACATGTTTTAATGCACAATGTTTCTTTGTAATATCACAATTTGCTTGAATGTGTCAAAATTATTGCCCTACCCAATTTTTTGTATAGTTTTCTTCTTAAAAACCATGTAGAGCAATCCTAGATGTCTCCTAATGAATTTTTGAAACTGCAACCTTGTAATATAAAACAAACACATCATAAAAATGTATCCATGCATATGAATATAAGTGGTATTTTTGTAGTATTTAAAAACACCAAAATATTGTCCCATAGAACAAACACTTGTTACATGTACATGACAACGTTATAATTATAACTATTTGTATGAGGAAGAAGCAATGTCTTTTGATCAATATAGAGATGCAATTTTTGACCAATTTATTAACCCATCCACAAACAATGAGGATCCAAAATGCATCTATTTGAATTTGTGTTAAATTTATTGAATTTGTGTGCATGGGAAACTAACTTAATTTTTTTTTAAATGGCATTCAACCAATTTTAAAAGGCATGTTAAGAGTGACCTATTCTAATGCCCTATGAAGTTTATTCATGGATATAAACATGATAATGGTTCTTTTTCTCTTGGTGAGTAGGGTATGTATGTGGGTAAATACTACTAAATACCATTATAAGATTCAAAAGGAAGTGAGGAATAGGGTATTATGTGTCAAAACCTAATAAGGTTATAATATTTGACATGAACACCCCACTATGCCAATAACCCCTAGATCCATTTACTTGACACTAAAAAATGTTCGCTTGACATTAATCTACAAGAGGAGTATTACATAAAATCAAACCATAACAAAAATATATATAATACATGTATTCTCATTTTTTAGTATTATATAGTTTCTTGTTGTGGTGTAATTTTGTTGTTGGCTTTATTGCTATTGGTAGTGTACATTACCATTTTTGTGACACTCAAGGAAACTAAAACCCTATAGCATGTTCTATGCATGATGTTCATTTGTAAAATCCCAAATATTTGAGGGTTTATAACTCTTAGAAAGTTTAACCAAACAAGACATATGATCCCAATCTCTTATAGCCCTTGCTAGGGGAAGACAACCATTTTTGAATTTACAAAATATGCAAGTAAAAATATAAGATCCCATATACTAGTTGTTGGGTTAAACTAAAATTTACTTAATATTATAATCAGATTATGTTATTTGAAAATCAAAATATAATTAACATAGGGTGTGTGTTAATCCCTAGTGTTAAAAGATTTTTTGAAAAATATAACATATAATGTACTAAATTTTTTAAAAGTATTAGTTGTTAATATTAATCATGTAAGTGTTAATATGTAGTTATGAACATGTATTAAACATAGATCAGACCTTTATAAATATTAATTGGTAATTATTTTGTTAATCATATATTAACACATATTAAGTACATATTTAACCACTTAAATGTTAAGTTAAAATTTGTAGTTATTTTGTTAATAAGATGTTAATAGATATCAAGTATAGATCTAACCTTTTAAAGTATTAAATCAAATTTTGTAATTATCTTATTAGTTAGATGTATTAAGTACATATCTAACTTTTATATGTGTTAAATAAAAATATAGGAAAATTCTATTTTCACACCTTTTTTGCTGGTCCGATTTTAAACAAAATAAATCGCATAGGTCGACGTGATGCCAACCACAGGGAGGTGGTCAAACACACTCAAATTTATTCTATTTAAAATCAGACTGGAAAAAAAGGTGTGAATCTAGCCAAAAAAGGTGTGAAAATAGAATTTTCCAAATTTTAATAAATGTTAATTAACTAGTTATTAATTAGTATATTAGTTCCTACTTCGGTAGGGAATTATTTTAATTATTAGTTAATGCTCCGTATTTTGATTTAGTGTTAGCTAACTACATTAGTTACTAGTAAGAACCACCTAGCTTATTTAAGAAGGTGAGTTTGAATCTTTTTGTATTTTTGTTCATTTGCAATAATATTTATAGAGTTGTCTTGTTATCTTTTGAATTTGAATCTATACATTGTGTTTAGTTTGAATATGCATGTATAAAAATAATGAGATTCTTTTGTACATGGGTTTTTAGAAATGTATACTTTGTCCATTAATAATTAATGAAATCAATTAGTAACCGGTTATTAAGTGAACTAATACTAGTAAATGAATTAGTAATCAAATATGGAGTGTGAAGTGAAGAATCCCCCACACCATTAACAATTGAACCACTTTGAAAACTTGAACTTAAATGGGTACAGTTTGTTTTACCATGCCTCAATCATATAGTTGGAAGATTTGCAAAGTACATATGGTATGTTGTAATAATAGTAATCTTATCACATGATATTACCATGTTTAGTTGCATTTTCATCACTCTTCACAATTTCAAGTACTAAAATTTAAAAATGAAACAAATATAAAATATCAAAATTTGATTGAAACAAGACTTTATAAACTAAATTTAAGGTCATTTAAATACATATATATGATAAAATTAAGTAATAATAAGGTGGGAAAAAAAAATCCTTCACATAATACCCCAAATAATACCTTATTTGATGTAAGTAATGTAAAATTTTAACATTTAATGTCCCCCTAGGATACTCATTAATGCCTCTCCAATGCCATATGAATATTCCAACCAAAAAGTTTCCAACTACATGTTTTTTCCAACTATGTTCCAACTACAATTTTTTTGGCATTTAATAAATTAATGGTGATAACCAAGTAAATTGAATTGTCTACTAATTTGGTGAATAATTGAAAGCAAGTTTTGATTAAAAGGCCATCTTTAGAATATTCTTGGCATCAACAAACTCTTTAGTTAACCTATAATTGAAATGTTGACTATGACATCATCAAACATCATGCCTCCTGAAGTGATGTGGCAACATCACGTCTAAATTTGAACTATTTTGGTAATTTTGGAAACATGTGGATGGATGAAACTTAGTGCAACAAGTTGCAACTTTGGCCCAACTATATTACAACTTTGATTCAACTTTGCCAATATCATGATATCAAGTTCGTCGATTATTAGATTTTTTTGGAAATTATGTTGAATTTCTTAATAATTATCCAATTGAACTATTGATTTTTTTAAATAAAAAAGAGATTTTTTGACAGAAAATTAATCTCATTATATTAAAGGGTTAAAGTCTAGGGATCCTACCAAATAAGCTACCCATATTTAATGCTGAAATTTCAGTTTCTAATTTTTTTTACAACAAAAGTGAATTTTGAAAAATAAAATAACTAGGTGGCATTTGGGTGAAAAACTTGGTAAGTTAGTATAATAGATGATCACTTAAAATTAAACATCTCCTTCATCTTAAATGCAAAACTTATGAAATACATTTCATTAAATTCTATAATTTATGATATATTCGCAACATTATAAAAAACACACTCCAATTCCTTTGGTTTTTAATTTTTGATGTAATTATTATTTTTAATTTTTTTAAATTAATTTTTTAAGATTAATAACATACCTAGATAATAACATGGTCATTCAAGTATAGGTTATCAAAATTTTGAAAATTTAATACAAGACACATGAGACTAAGCTTCAATACAATCTAATAGGCTAGTAAAATATTTTGTATTGAACTAGACCTATGAAAACTCACTACTAGAAAGCTTGCAAAAGTCTAGTCTTAGGCCTAAGTACCATGTGGCCTAGGTCTACACCTATTCTAAACACCGTGCCACTTAAAATTTGGCCTAGTAATTTAGGTGTCACTTGGCGTATGTCTAAGGCTACCTATGTGTCACACATGGCATGCAACATAGGTTTAGGCATGGCTAATTAGGTGCCAAATGTACATAAGACACTAAATTAACCTTAAGTGGTTAACATTAGTTTAGCCAAGCCTAGGCGTCATGTATGTTACATTAATTAATAGCTAGTTAATAATTTTTAGCCTAAGCTATAACTAACTATAATAATAATGTATAATTGATATATATATTAGTGTCAAGCGATATAGTTAATATTATTAACTATTATTCTTATTATTTCATTTATTATAAATTAATAAATTTATTATTATTATTTCCTATTGGTTATTGTTACTTACAATAATAAGTAAGTAGACTAAGCTAGCTAATTGTTATAGATGAAAGTTGTTCAGTAGTTAGTAATTGGGTATTTAGAACCAAATACATGCCTACAATTAAACATTTTTCAATATTTTTTTCATGATTATTTAACCAAATTGAACATTTTTTATGTCATTAGAAGTGTAAATTAGAGGATTACAAATGTTTTGTAAGCACTAAAAGCAAGAGAGCAAGGAAGAAAACACAGGAAGAGGAGGAAGAGGACAAGTGATATTTTGTCTCAAATTTATTGAAGAAAAAGCTCTAAACCCTCTTTAATTTCAAGCCCCATATCTTCATCATTTTTAATTTAATTCGTTTTGAGTGATCTAAAAACTTATGGGTGGATGAACTAGGGTTCTACAAGAGTTTTTTATATTCCAAAGGCAACAATGTAACGACCAAAGAATTTAATCTCAAAATCCAAAATTGTTTTAATGTGTCTATCACCAAACATGAACCCCTTAATACAAAACAACCCATATCTTCCTTGTTCTTAGATCAAATTGAGTGTTTTTTGTAGTGTTGGAAGCAATAGGTGGAAGGTTAGAAATGTTGTTTCATTAACAGAAGAAAAGGAACAATTCATGAGGATTCGACCTCTTTTGAAATTGAAGTGTATGGTGGTAGGCATGTTTACCCTATTTGAAATTAAGTTGCAACCTAGTTGTAATCAAACTATGATTAGGATGGAACTAAAGTGCAACTACAATTTTTATCCCATATTGTTTGTCATAGCTTCCAATTTGTAAACTATGTAATGAAGTTGGTGCACTATACATTTTCAAAAGGTAAGTGCCATATAAAGTAGGCCAACAAAAAAGGTTTGACCGTAAAGGCCACGTGACCCAAAAAAATGATTATCCTAAACCTACTTTCCTAGCCTAAGCTTACTACCTACTTAGTTACCTATACCTATTTACCTATATATCTACCTAGGCTTAGGTTAGGTAGGTCTATATAAATAAGTAGGCCTAGGCCTTTACTAGGGGAATAGGTAGGCAGTTTGACAATTGGTTCAAATTGGGACATGAAATTATTTTGATTCTTATTGTTCCAATATGGGGTTTTGGAAGGGAGTGGGGCAACATTTCCCCTCCTCCCTATTTTGGTGTATATCATTCTTTTGGCAAGTTTTGAGGTTTTTGAAAGCATTGTATGGGTGTGGTAGAATACGTAGAAAATGGATGTAAGAAACTAAAAAGGAATTCAAGTTTTGCATAACAAGATTTAGTTAGTACTTGTACAAGGCTTGTCAAGACTATCAAGGTGAAAATGTTGTTAGTAAATATGAAAACCAATAGCTTATTCATCATTTTGATACTTATTTTGTATGGTTTTTTTTTATAGAACTAAAAGTTAGTACTTACCAACCTTCTTTCCTACCTACCTACTAATTTTTAGGTTAACCCACCTACTACCTAAGCCTATCCATCTACCTTTAACTTGGGCCATATGTCAATGAATTATTGGTTGGACTTTTTGTTTGGCCTAATTATAATATAGTTAAAATGACAACTCAATGGCCAAGTTGGAATACACTTGAAATTTTAACTCATTGTTTGAGGATCTCATGATTTTTCAATGGATGAAATTCATCTAATGGTAGGTTACAATCAAAAACAACCTTCGATTATAATGGTGGATGTCATTTCCAATTGAAATGGTCAAAATTGGCTATTTTTGTGGTGTTGACTAGTGTTGCATGGGTATATCATTTAATTTTTTGGATATACCTGTTGGGTATAAATGGGGTACTTTTTTACCCAACCTTATTTTTTCGAAATCAATATACCTCAATCAAATGGATACCCAAGGGTATATAAATTTGAAAAAATACCCATTTCATAACCTTGGATATAAAAAATTTAATACTTGTACCCAAGCTTGAATATTTTTTCAAACTCGATAAATCTCATTAAGGTAAGGGTCACTTTTTTTGTATTTTTTTATCTAGTCCTTGTTTACCATGTAAAAACACATTTATGGATTATTATGATGGAATTTAAAATTGTAATGGCCTAAAATATGGTACTTATGAAATATTTAACACTTTTTGATTCATTAGTTTTGATGGGGATCAAAATATAAGGGAAAAAGGATTATAGTAAAGACTAAGCCCTTTTTGTCCTTGGTGATACACCTTAAAGGATTTACACCCAAAGGAATTTTGTGTGTGTGCATCTACATCGTAATTAAGTTGTAATTAACTATAATTAACTCCTAGTTGATTCCTAATTAAATCCAAGTTAACTTTTAGTTAACTCATAGTCAACTCCCAATCATGAAGGTTCCCAAGAAGCTTCCTTACTTGATACACAGATAGAAACCTCCTTGGAAGCTTCCTTGAATTAGGTCCCCAAGGGGATATAAATAAAAGTAGGACCCCTCATTTTCTTCAGTTTGTTCAACACTAATCTTAGTCACAGTCTTGCACCATAAACTTGTCATGTTTTTTCATGTTCATGTTTGTATATATTAGCATAATAAAGATTCGTTTTCACCTTTATTTTGCACATTTCGTGTTCTTGTTCTTAGTTCCTATGTTCTTATTTTTGAATCACATAATTTTGTTTTGCTCCTTGTTTGGAAGTAAGACTTAGACCCTTCCTTTAACCTTTGTTCTCGTGGGTTTTCATGTCCTTGACACCTCCTTTGTTATATCCATAGTAGGAGATTCTAGGATATGGGGGAGTTTGCAAGGGAATTTTGTGTGTGTGCACCTACTTCATTTGTTATTTTATTCATTGAGATTCCATTTCACATTCAAAATTTCAAGCTTTCACATGGAATTTTTGACCAATCACATGTCTACATATATTTATAAAATGGTTAAATTACCACTATTTTAACCATAAACATAAAGTGCACATTGGATATCATATTTTGTTAAATGTCACATTACAATCATTTTAGCTAATGTAAAATTTGGATTCTCAAATGCCACTTTTAAACCACCTAACCATGCTTTCACCCAATAATGTGTTCTTTGGATTGTTCTTTAAAACTTTACTTCAACCATGAATGCAAATTTAATTAATCATGTCACTAAGGATGAATTGGATCATGCTACCAAATGTAAATATGCTTATAATTGACAAGGCTTTAGGATGGGATGTTGTGGGGGGAGTAAAAACACACTACAATGTATTTTTATGGAAGTCACAATCGTAGTTTTTCTAGTTTTGTAAAGTCTCAACTTTTATAACTCAAATGCATTTTTAAAATTCTAAAAATATAAGTTGAAATCTTTAAACATCTATTCTAGTCCTCCTAACTTTGAAAAAAGATACTCCAAAAAGTTCAATATTTAGTGAAAAATGGACTTTACAATGTTGGCCACATCTAATGTCACTATTTCTTTTTAATGGTTATGGATTTTTTTCTTCTAGTGGATTTGGAAGACATGTTCAAAATTTTGGAGGCCCCTACATTGTGGGCTTATAAACCTTAAGATGAAAAAATCAAATATAAAAAGTTTTCTCATGTTTTAAAAAAGTCAAAATGAAAACCTAGAACTCACAAGGTTCATTTATATATCCAAATTGATTTTTCCAAAAGCCATATTTATAAAAATGTTTTTAAAAGGTTTGAATTAAAAGGACATGAACTTGGATATGGAAAAAAACATTGACTTCAACATGATTTTTTTAAAATTATGTGAAAATACAATGGATTTGGATTCCGAAAATGGACTTTAAACAATTATTTTTAGTCCACCCTAGTGTGCTTTTGCTCAAGGCTCAAATAAGATATATTTGTTTTTGAAGAAGATTATTGGAAGATCATCTCATCTTCCTTGGTGAACAAAATTCTTAACGCTCATGGAATAACTAAAAGTATCATCACATTAATTCACAAAGTCAAGGTCGTTGAAGAACTTTCAAATTCAAAACCAATCAATTTCCTAAGTGGCATAATTTTTTTTGCCAAGCCTTTCTAAAATAGACTTTAGACAACCCTAATTGAAATATGTAAGAGATCTAGACCAAACAACCTCTCTTTTCAAAGAAAAAGGAAAGGGGGATCTTGAAATCAATTATTGTAAGAGTATTACTTACTATCAAGGTTCACATAGATACCAAACTTTATGGACTTCCACATAATTTGTTTGGAAAAGGGCAAAAAAAAGGAAGTTCTTTAAATTGTTAGGGACCTCTTTTGACCTAAATTAAAATGTTGCGAATGTGAACAAATTTTTCTTGGCCAAGATTAAGAAGGAGCTATTTTATTGGTCCACCACTACACTTTCATTAGCAAGCATGGCCATCATAATGAATAATGTTCTTTTTTTTACACTAAGGTGCATCCCCAAAATAATGAATCAAGGGTGCACTTTGAATAAAAACTTGTAGGTGATTACTTGTTTTAAAATATTCCTAAGACATATTGGGAATTATTTTTTTGTAAGTTGCAAAAAACATTAAATTTGACCCAAAAATATGTTGCATTACATTACTATGTCAATATATGTTTCAAGAATCTCCCCAAAATTATGTCATTTTCAAGTTCTTCTAAGTCCATTTAGGAGTCTAGATGAGTATTTAAAGCATTGGTTATAATTTTTATGAATGTTTTTGAGTATTCTATCTTCATTATATTCATTCCAAATTATTTCACATGTTTTTATAATTTTGGAGCTAGACTATTGTCCATCAAAACGAAGATGACATTATTTAGCCCATAAAAAATACCCAATAAAGTTACAAAGAATGTCACTTGTAGTGTCTAGAAAATAAAATTCATCAAGATGTGGTTTATGATTGATAGGAGCAAGCTCCTCACCATTAACATTTATTTCACCAAGAAGAATGAAATACCAAGAAATAAAGAATTCATGGAGGCTTTCCATCTATTTGAAACCTTTAAGAACATAACCCAAACAAAAGCCACCTTGGGGTAGTTCTTTAAATGGTGCTTAAAAGATTCAAAAATGGATTCAATGCTTGGGGGGGGGACATTTAATGTTATTTCTATGTCTTATGTGTGTCAAACAATTATTAGGGAGGGTATTAGGTTTTGGATTTATATTTTTCCCCCACCCTATTATTATTTAATTTTCTAATATGCACATATTGTAACCATCCTATATTTGTTTATAATTTTTTTCTAGCATCCATCTCAATACCTTATATTAATTAAAAAATTTGGAGTTAAAAAAGTTTGGAATTGAAAACAAAAATGAAACCATGGGGGTGCAAGTAAGATAATTTCACCCTACTTATTACCTTGAATTCTACTTTACAACTAGAAATACTTCTAACCTTCCTCTATATATATAAGAATATTCTAAGGTTGTTAAAACCAAAGTGACAGCCATTTTGTGTTGGGCGTCACATCAACTTTCGTCCTAACATGTCAGTTGCATATGTTAGGACTAACACATGAAAAAAATGCATTACACTCAAGCTACCCCCCATTATGTATGGCGACTAAAACAGATTCAATTGCCACATGATTGGCAACCGAATTTCCATATTATTTTCACAAATTTATTTACTCGTTGTACCTTTTATTTGGAGGCCCCCATTTTTGCGCAATAGAAAGCTACTTTTTGGGCCTTTATCATGCTTTCACCCATGGAATGTAATTGAAATGAAGAAAACTATAATTTACAAACTTTTATTAGTCACAAATTAATCAAAACATTATTTCACAATAATTGAACCTACTAACAACTAATACTTTAAATCTTTAATGCACATGTTATTTTTTTTTATAAAATTAATATTAAAAATTTACACATACCTTATATTAATTGTAATTTTATTCTCAAAATATACACAACCCTATTTTTGAACTAATTAATTTATAATTTTTACCCAATAACCCATATATTGCACCCTATATTTTTATTCATGTATGTTTTACTTTTTTTGAGCAATGTGCCCGATGGGATTCAATGCATACTTGATAGAATGGGAAAATGCCCATGCATTCAAACACATGCCAATTAGGAGACCTTTCTTGAAAATGAGCCATATGAGAGTAACAAAGTTGTGTGGTTTTGAGCTATGCTAGAGACATGTAAAAATATGTTTTTGGAAGCCCTTTTCACCAAGTGGGTCTTCTTAGCATGCCAATTAAGTGAGTCCAATTTCCAAATTTTCCTATGTTACAAATTAATTAATTTCAAGTCTTCTCCCAAGAAATGACCTACCAATGTGTTTTGGAGTTTTCTTAATCAATAGAACTAATGGATAAGTTCTAAAATTTGGGTTCACATTGGATGGGCATGGAAGAAGATGGTTAAGAGACTATACTTTGAAAAACCTAATTCTTTATACCCCATTATTCAACAAAATCTATGGTGTAATTCTCATTTCAAAAGAGAATGTTCATATGGTCAATTGAAAGATGTCATACTCTTTATACCAATGGCATGCAACAATGGCTAATACTTGGGACATTGAAAAACATGATTTCAAACCACACGTGGGATATGTTCAAAAACTAGTTTAACTTAAAGGATATTGAAGTGGTAAACTTCAAATAACTTTGTGAATATGTTGAGGATAGATGGAAATAGACCTTGATAAAAAAAAAGTCATGGAAATACATGGGATTGGATTGGTTTTTTCCTAAAAACTCTAATTTGCTGAAATATGTCATTGAAGCCTTAGCCAAGTTTAGCTGAACCCTTTTTGAAGTCAATCACACATTTCATATTGGTGATTGTGTTAAAGTGCGCATAATGGGAAAACAATTTAGAGATTATTTCTTAAAGAGGATTCAAAGCTACAACCAAAGCTTTATCTAGCCTTGGTAAAATGCCTTGCAAGGTTGTTTAGAGCCTTAGAGAAATTGGCTCCCCTATATCTTGTTATATAGCCAATCATTAAACTTGACTCTTTCACTTTTGACCCAAGTTTCTAAGAGTGGGATCCCAACACTAATTTACTAAATTAGGTTGTCAAAGCAAGGAGGAAATAGTTGTGGACACAAGAGGACCTCTTGGTGAAAGCATGGTTAGGTGGTTAACTTTTGGCCTTTCATGAGTTTAATTTTAACACTAGCTAAAATTCTTACAGTATGATAATTAACAACTTATGTATCCAATGTACATTTCCCTACAATTTTATTAACAATTATGGGTAACTTTAAATGTGTACATGGCTAAACATATTCTTGGTCAAAATATCCATTTAAAAACATGAAGTTTTTAACAAGAAATTAATTAATAAACCTAATAATCAAATATTAAAATTAAAAAATCAGAATTTTTTCTATAATGAAAGTTTCAATGCATCTTACTATTAAACACCCCATTTGATGTTTTCCTATTTTTAATAAATTTTTTGACCTTGCTATGGCATTTTTTTGAATTCACATGTCAATTTTTTACTTTGTGATTAAGAGAATGCACACTAGTTCAAAAGTCCAATACGAGTCCACTCTTTTCTTAGAATCCATCCATAATTTTTAAATATGATTCCCAATAAACCTTACTACCAAATAGATAATTAAAAATTTGACAATGTTAATGTGAAGTGTGATTTTACAATTTAAAATTCATCCACAATTTTAAAAAACTACAATTATGACATTCCAAATAGTCCACCTAACTATGTTTTGACCCCTCTCCAAGTCAATTGACACATTGAAACCATCTACCTTCACTTGTTGAAAGATTAATCCACAAGGGTCATTGGAACATAGGTTCTTTGGGTGTATTCATGTTAAAAGTGTAAACGTTTTTGCATTAAACATGTTGAACCACCTTCGGTGTAGATTCAAGGTTGGCAATCCATGGAAGGGCCTCAAGTTTGAGCATTGTGTGTTTGGCAAAAGACTTCCATCCAAGTTTAATATATTTATAGATGTATGGTGTTGTTTTTTATGTTTAGTTATGTGGACTATTTGGCTTGATCAAAGTAGTTAGGTTTTCATTTGGAAGAGATTAGGAGAACACAAAGTTGAACAACTTTTGTGGTTTGGTATTCTTGAGTATGCCAAATTAGAATGGAACAAAAAGCTCAAGTTAATTCAAATTTTCTTTCCAAAAATTACATTTTCTAAAGCTAGGGTCTAGACAACATGGTGCTCATTCCGCCATTTGTTCCAAAGATGATCTTTACATTTTAGGTGGTGATATTAGTTAGCTAGGAATTATGGCATTAAGTGATAGGGATCCCCACCACCTTATTAGCTAGTTTGGTTTGTGCCTCTTGCACTTGGGCTTCTCCTCTTGTTTTTCTTATTGCAATGAAATTTTTCATTTATGCCAAAAGAAAAAGTCTAAGAACATGAATTTATATTCAAATGAAAGTATTCAATTGGAATCCCAATTTTTTATTTTTTTGAAGCACAATAGTAGACTTTATCAACAAGCCATTGGCACCCCCAAATCAAGATTAGTGGTAAAGGATCAATAAACTTTTCACTTATACACATATTACCTGGTTGGAACTTTGAACTCAAACCTTTTTTTGAAATCTCAAGGTCCCAAATAGGGTTATATCATTGAACCATCGCCCTTGGGGTATCACTAAAAAGTTTTGTTTTCAATAGCACAAATGTTCACGTTGATCAAAATTAAATGAATCACACATGTAACAACAATATCATATCCATTCATTTTTACATTTTTGCAAAATCCCAAATAATAATTTGCTCTTTATATCTTTTAGTAATTTTATTTCACAATAACATGTAATTAGTTTCATGTTTTTCACCCAAAAAAATAGTGTGGTTGTTAGGTTATTTTTTAATAATAATGGCTAACAACCTATAATTTATTGAACTAATGTTCTGGTCACACTTACTAGTTCTTAATTTACAAAGTTTAATTTTCACATTAATTAACATTAAAGTTTAGGTTACTTACCTTTAATAATGTCTAGACATCTTAACCTAACATTATCTAAATATAGACATGTGTCTACACCTAATGTCAAAATAACAACCACTTTCGGTTTATTAATCTAACAAAAGTTTAATTTAAAATTTCTTTCAAACTTGAGTAGACCCTAAACTAACATTTTGGCGAAAGTAGCTAGATTTAACATTGTGACGAAAGTTGGCGAAAATGGTTACACTTTCATCATTTCTAGACATGGTGCGCCATGATTCATTTCCATGTGTTTCCTTGTGAAGCTCTATCTTGTTTCTACACATTTTTTCTTGACATGTTATCTTTGTGTAGTTCTTGGAATTCCATTGTGTTACACACAAACTTTTTCTTCAAGCATGGTGTTTTTTGGTCTTCTTTAAGCATGTTCTTGTTTGTTCTTTTGTATCTGCTAGTTTTGTATCTTTTATTTTTGTGTTGATAGAGTTTGAAAATGAGTCTATGGTTTTTACAATAGTTTTTGTTTTGTTGATTTTGTTATTGCAAATGATGCATTCTCAAATGGATATGTCACCGTTTATTTCAAATTTTGTGCAAAAGTTGATTGCTACAACTAATGTCCAAGTTGTTGTTACATCTATGTGCTTACATCATCACAAGATTGTTTTCAATTTGAAAGTGTTGCATACAAAACTTGGTCATTGGGTGAAGTTGAGGTCAATGACTTGGTTTTCCATCTTCCTACTTATAAAGTATAGTGATGCACATTGGCTCCAAATTAACTTTTGAATGAAAAAGTAAACATTGTTTGCCATTGATGATCTTTTGAAGCCTTTGATTTGTAAGCAAGACATTCAATATAAATTGTTGGGTGAAAACAAACTACATGGGGGCCAACTTGGGCTATTTCATAACATGTGCATAAAATATACACCTACAAAATGTGTTGCATTTAATTGTAGGTTTCACTTTTGGTGTCTAGGCTTGATATTTTGATTTTCACAAAGTTAATGTAATATAATATTATTTAAAAATAGAATTAAATTTTTAAAATTAAATTCAAATAATAATGGTTATATTTATGAAATATGTAGTATAATAGGAGTCGGTATTTTTTTAGACTACAATAGGTTTGGGTTTGAACTAGTCAACCAAAAATGTTTGAAATGAAAATGTTAAAAATGGCCCAACTCACATATCTTGTCATCTTCCATTTGAAAATGATTGTTTGTCAAAATGTTATTTACCACATACTTATGGTCATCACCTTGAAAAACACCTATTTGTGATATGATAATTATCAAACTTTTCACATGGTTCACAAACTTATTATAGTCATATGAAATCACAATGATTAGTAGGTATTTCAAATTTCATAAAAATAAAAATCATTTCAATCATTTCAATATATTTTCATTTTTTAGTACAATGTGATGTATATTATTTTGGCACAAAAAAAAATTAGTTAACATCACATCATATGAAATAAAAATTGAAATTTCTTTGGCATTTGACTTCTTTAGGTTTTGATCTATCATAATATGCAAAAACATTGTGGAAATCCTTCATAATAATGACATGGTTGAAATTCAAACATGGAACCCTTGAAAAATAGTACAATGTGACAATAATCTTGCCCCCCATAGCATGTTTTCACCCTATTGATGATAGTGGAGATGCAACTAGCTTGTGCCTTATACAAGATTACACAAAGTTGTAATCTACTAATTTGCGATGAACTATTTGTGATGGGTCAATCAACAATTTTGCTTGTTTTAAAAGAGGTCATCATAGCTTTCAACATTAGTTTCAAGAGGTTCATCTTTTAGCCATCTAGGGATTATATGGATGTAATAATGTAAGGATTTGAAACTTTTTGTGTTTTCATGAGTATTTAAGGGGCCATTGATGGTACAAATTTTTCTACTTCCAAACTTGCAGGATGTTTTTGTGATGATTACTTCTACCACAAAACTAGAGGCTATAGTGTTGTTTGTTAAGTAGTTGTAGATCGTAAGAAACGATTTAGTAACATTTTTGTTGGTCTTCCAAGAAATGTAAATGACTCAATAGTTTTTAGATGATTTAGGTTATACTTTTATGCTCAATTTCATGGACTTTTTAATGTAGATAAACGTCAAGAAGGTGTTCCTCCATGCTTGCTAGGAGACAAGGGGTATCCCTTGCTATCATGGTTAATGACACCACACAAAGAAAGAGATCACAACATCCTCGAGGCATTTTATAACAAAAAACATGGGCAAGATTGATCTGTTGTAGAAAATGCCTTCAATATACTCATGAATAGATTTCATGACATGTATAAATAAACATAAATGCACATTACCTTTGTTCTTGAATTGGTCACTTGATGTTGCTTGTTGCATAACCTATTGATACATCATAATGAAATAGATGTGGAATATATCATAAATGTATTACAAGAGGAAGTTGTTGTTACTCAAGATTTTAGTTGCTTAGGACAATGTTATAGTAATTGAAATAGGAAAAGTTTTTGGTGAACAACAATGGGCTAAGCTTGAGATCTATCTAAGGAGACTAAGAAACATGGCTTGAACAAAAAACTTGGGGCATACAATGCCTTTGAATTTGTAATGACTTCCTTAAAATGAAATGGGCCCAATGACAATGTATCTTTTTCAAGTTTTTAAACAAACATCTATCTAAAGATTGAATTATTAGATCTATGTTGTTGTCTTTTGTTATATTGAAATGAATTCTAAAATTTTCTTTTTTGTGTTTCATAGTACTTGAATTCTTGTTTTTTGTAATAAAATGAAAATGCATTCATGGAAATTGAAAATGAAAAACTCAAAATGAACTTGAAATGCATTCTTGTTTTTGACAATGTAACAAAAGTGAAATTTCATTCAAGTTGTGTTATTATTTGTTGGGTGCATTCACGATTAGGGTACCACAACATGAATCATGACACTTTTTTGTCTTGTTTTCCGAGTCTTGAAGTAAGGATTCCATAAAATGAATGTTATGAAATGTTAAACATCATTACTAGGAAATGCGTCCTAGTCCACTCTGGGTTTCATTAGATTTTGAGTGAATTTGGACATTTTTACCTAGTGAAATTATTTAACCCCCTAATGAAGAGGGATTAGTTGCTATGGACAATGACTTGTTTCACTAGTACCTAGTGAAACAAGGTTACTTTCAAGTGAAATAAAAATTTATCAAACCATTCACTTGTTTGTTAATTAACTAACCAACATGGAAATCAATTAGAATTGAATTATTTAATATATAATATTATTGATAATTTCATGATTTTTAAAGCCTATTATTTATTGACACGTGTCACTACCTACGCTAGGTTAAAAACTAAACTTAGATAGGCCACATAATCAACCTAGGCACCTATTCTAAAAATTCGATAGGAAAATATTTGGTCAACATACCATTATTAACCACACACAACACCACCCATGAGGTTTGATCCTTTGACCTTTGGAATGGAAACAAACACCTTTACCATCAAGCCACCCCACTTGTTGTGATAATATGTTACATTACAATCTATTTATCAAATACTTCATTTTAAACATTACAAAAACATAAACTTTGAAAATTCATATCTTATTGAGATTTATTCAAATGAAATGATTCAAGTTTATTTTTTTAAAATTTTCAAAAACGTACATAATTACATTTATTTCCTTTTGAAAAATTAAAATCATTTGAAAAAAAATCAAAGTTGAATATCATTATTCAATAACATTTCAATGACCATTCTTTTGTGCAAAAAAAGTTTAATAAATGGATAGTTTTTTTGTTAATATAATACTACTACCTATGTTACACTATTTTTAATTATTATATGACTATTTTTCATTGCTTTAAATTATTTCACCCTACATTATTTACAACTATTTATGGTTATTTTCAATTACTTTTGGTTATTTTTTGATATTTCACCCTAGGTTATTTTTGGTTATTCTAAATTACTTTTGGCTATTTTGACTTATTTCACCTTAAGTTATTTTAGTCTATTATAAATTATTTCACCCTAAATTGTTTTTGGCAATCCTAAGTAATTATAATATATGGTTATTAATTTTTTTTTATTAATGCTATTGGTGGTTATTAATGGTTATTGGTACCTATTCTATTTATGCCTATTAATGTTTTAAAGTGGCTATTCTATTAATATTTATTGGTGGTTATTTTATTAATGGTCATTAGTAGTTATTCTATTGATGGTTATTCGAAGTTATTCTATTGGTGGTGACGCACTCCTAAGTTCCTTGTTGAACCCACTTGAGGGTCCAAGTGTGTTGAATTGCGGAAATATGGAACTTGGAGGCGTTCCCGACTTCCAGCATTAGAAAGGGGTAGAGGGGTGTGCTAGAAGTCCCGGGATTAGACT
>Ga0209208_10003147_pt1 | contig 23738 bp, 22 predicted proteins | sample S1TSphfallax_3_FD_187694 | JGI IMG/M metagenome (GOLD analysis project Ga0209208, IMG submission 187694) | Host-associated microbial communities from peat moss isolated from Minnesota, USA - S1T2_Fd - Sphagnum fallax MG (SPAdes) (version 2) | ecosystem: Host-associated > Plants > Peat moss >...
TTTCTTTGGTTTTTTTTTTTTTTCTTCTTGTGATTATGTGAGCAGCCAGCTTTCTTTTTTAGCATTTATTGAATTTTTGTTTGACCATTTATAATCCATAGGGATAACTATCTTAGATCACCTACCTAATGCTTAAAAATACTCACATACCATCTTCTTACCTATTTTCTAAAATGAAAGCACCACTTCGAACTAATGGACACATCCTATAGAACTTGGACCACAATAAAAGATGCATAAGTCTTGGATGAAACTTTAACATTGTTGCAATTACATTAGTGTTTTTTGTTGACAATTTATTGTTGAATGGTGACCTCCTACATGGCCCTACAAATGGGTAGCTTAAGTAACATCTAATAATTTATGTATAAGAGATGGGTTTATCAATAAATCCTTCTCTTATGTAAAGCTCCTATGTGACAATGACATTACAAAGGGACAACGTTGCAATGACAAGGACAATGAAGAGGGATAGACTAGTGGGTAACTTCCACCTAGTGGAAGTTATTCAAACATGTTGGAAAATATTTTTCGAATTGTGTAAGTTATTATTCTTACAACATCAGCGCGGCGTTGATGAACATGATTTCTTCAACCCAATGAAGGACCAAAAAATACAAAGGAAAAAATGTGACAATGTTTTACATGTTGATGTTGAATTATTTTAAGAAATGAGTATTTTTTGTCACTCAAATGGGTAGTAATTGTTGAATTGTCATCTTGCATGACAACACAAAAGGCCTTTCCACCACTACCATCACCATGTTCTAATATAGTATCCATTTCATTAGAAGAAAAACTATCATTTGCAATTAATTCTTGTAATTAAAAAATGTCATTTACAACTAATGGGAGAAATATTTTAACCATTTCCCATCACACAACCATCAATTAGAAAACCATCACCCCCTTCACATTTTTTGCAATTTGCCCTCCCTAAAAGCCTCATTTTTATTATTCCTTGTCACTTTCCTTTTCAATTCTTGTCTCGTCCACCTAATTTTTGCACCTACATCAATCTAATTGAATTATGAATTTTTTTGAGTTGTGTGGGAAATATCTACATTTCAAGCCTCAAGGATTCATGAAACCAAAAATGATAGTTGTGGCAAACCTAGTTGGCATCACAATCTCATCATCTACAAGGATTTATTATGTCCGATCTAAACCTAATCAATCACAATTCCTACATTTTATGAAATGCATTAAATGAAGGGGTAGTTTTTTGGTATGTCATGAAATAATTGAATATTAAAGGAATTTTTTATTAGAATTAGAATATTTTATGAATATATTCAATACATTCCAATTGTATTTTCATAATCCAATTCTTGGCACTTTATTTACATTGAAATGAACTATAATTTATTTATTTTTCCATCAAGTTGCATCTTATTTGGAAAAAAATGGAAATAATGGAGTTCGACAAGAGCTTTGATATTTAATGTTATGTAAGTTTCCCATTTCCAAGGTCTACCATTGTGCAAGTTGTAATTAGTTTCTTACGTTTTGCAATTTTGTCAATTCAAATTTCACAACCCACATTCAATTGAAGGTGTGTCAAATCAAAGGTCTTGCATTCTATTTTATTTGTTCAATGACCTTTGCAAGTTGTAGCTTATGCATATGGTCATCCTACTTGTGCTTGTGATCATGTTTGTTGTTTACATGTTCATAGTCATCTTTATTGTGTTGTACTTCTACCATGTTGCACCGTTCATCCCACCTTCCCATTTCAAATGGAAGTTGATTTTTGGGTCACCCACTCCCTTTCATGTTGCCACATCTAATAGCAAGTCTACCAATGCACATATTGCTAAAGACACATTTCCCAACCATCAACTTGAACCTTTTTAGCAAGAGAAATTCACAAAGACTAAGGTCAATGAAGTTAATAGAACATTTCACATGGAGCCAATTTCGGCACTTTCATGACATGTGTGTAAAGTATACACCTCCAAAATGTGTTGAAATGAATTTTGAGTTTCATTTTTTATGTTTGGGTGTTATAATTTTTTTCACAAAATTAATGTTATGTAATATCATATGAAATAAATAAATAATTTTTAAAAATTAAATTTAAGGAATAATGGATTTGTTTACGGCATGTGTAGTATTTTTGAAATTGTTTCATGTTTTAAACTACATTAGGTTTTGACTTGAATTATTCAACCAAATTTTTTTGAAATATAATTTAAAAAAATGGTTCGCCCCACATTTAAAATGATTGTTTGTCAAAGTTTTAATTTTTTATATACTTATGGTTATTGCCATGAAAAAACCCATTTGTGACATGATAATTATCAAACTTTTTTCATAGTTCAAAAACTTATTATAATCATATGGAATCACAATGTTTAATAAATACTACAAATTTCATAAAGATTACAAATCATTTCAATCATTTTTTGAATACATTTGCATTTCTTAATATAGTATGACATACTTTTTTTTTGTGCAAATTACTCTAATATCATATCATACAAAATAAAAAATGAAAAATAGGGTTTGCTCACACTTGAAAAAATAACAACTTTTATTATACCAAATATAACTTAAAGGATTTCAATAACATTGGGTGTCACAAGCATGAAAGCTACAAAGATAATTAGATTCGTACATGAAAACTATCATGGAATTTTCTTCAAACTAGGTTCCTAAAGGGGTATAAATAAAAATAAGACCCCCCGTTACCATTATGGTAGACTTATAATTTAAAAGGTTCTCAAAAAAATTTATTGACTTATAGTTTAGAAATATTTTCAAATAAATGTCATAACATTAGGTTGTTCAATGCTTAAATTATGCATACTTTCCCTTGTTTCATGCCTTTAGTTGAATCATTACATGGTGTGATTAAAATGGGTTAAGTTCAAAACATTTGCATTGCGAATTTATTGATGGTATGAAGATGGTTCAACTTGATATATGGAAATATTACAATGTAATCAAAATCTCATTCAAAGTAGTTGTGTTTATTGTTTTCAACAACCTGATCAATTTTTGAAATGTAACTTTGTCATTAATGTGAGTTGTGAATCTTGGTTTCCTTAAACCTAACTTTGTGTCATGCATGCACTTTGATTGGGCTTTTGAGTTGGCATGGTTACATGTTGAAAATTGGCAAACAAGGCAAATGGATATGATTTCTCCAACCATGTGGGAACAAAACTTCAAAGAATGTGAAGACATAATGTTTTGAAGCAATATTTCACCTTTCTTGTGAACTACAACAATAGTTCTTGGACATGGAGTTCATGACAACTATGGGCATTATCTACCGCCACTAGTATGTGAAAGATGATGATAAAATAAACTTTAGTCATCATCTAGCCAGTTTGAAAGATCATTTTTGCAACACCAAAAAGTATTGGGCCCCACATTTGAAAAAAGGTGTAACAATTTGCCTATATGCCATGTCTTGGATAATAGAGCACATTTGCTCATTCAAACCATGAAAAACAATTTTGCATACACCATGAAGGTGGATTTAAAAAGGATTATACTAGACCTTCTATTGATTGTGGTTTAGGCTAGGGCCTAACCAAATTTTGAGCTTGAAGATGATTGAATGATTTAGCTTGTTGAAATTTGTATGGTGCACATTTTATGATTTATTAGAAGGCAAATGATATTTTAACACACTTGTTTTTATGAAAAGTAAGTTGCACATTGATTAAACACATGTTTAGATTTGTGTGTGAGGATGTTTGGGTATAATTTCTTTACTTTGGAGACTTTATATGATGAAACCATGTTGCAACTTAGAAGAGAAAGAAATTTTGCAAAGCAATTAGGGCACAAGTAAATAGGATTTGATCCCAATTCCTAACATTGTTCATGTTTTTTTGCAACAAATCTTGTTATTAACATGTAATGGTTTGAATTTTACATTCTTCCTAAATTGGGTCATGGTTGGGGCATTAAGGTGTATGTATTTTCAAAGTTCGAACTTTTGAAAGGGTTTTTTCTATTTGGTTATTTTGACATTATTTTGGTGTGTTATGTGTGTGTATAGTAGGGGCAAGGTGGCAACAAACTTGTGCATGAGCAAGGATTGACATTTTGTCACATGTGTTTATCTTTAATGTGGTTTTTACATGTGTAAGCCATGTGTTTTGCAATAGGTAATCCCCTTATGGTATGGGTTCAAATCCCAAACAAATGTTTGTGTATGTTTTTGCATACATGTGGGTCTTTGAAGTTTGTTAGCTTTGCTTAGACACTACAAAATATATGGTGTGTAGCTCATTTGGTCTTTTCTTCTTATATAGTTTTAAAAATAACATTGTTCATGAACATATCTCCACCAATCATTGAAAAAACAAGTATGTTAAAGGTAAATCAACATGGTAAATTAATGGTTATTATTTGCAAGGTAGTCATTACAATCATGAGTTATTAATTTATTTGTGCCTTGAACTTGTGTGAAATGAAAGGCAATGGCTCATGGTTGTCACAAAATAATATTTTAAATTTTTATTTTGGAAATGACATATAATTAATTTTGAAAAAATAAAATAAAATGTAGACAACATATTTAATACAAATGATGAAAATTAAATGTTGACTATGCATGCTTTTGAATGTCATATTTTTTGGTAAGATATTTTTCATTGTTTAAATGTGTACTCACTAGATAAAAAAATTTCAACCCCAAACACCCTTAAATAAACCAAAAAAAAAAACATTTATATTGGTGAACATTGGTTTCAATATGAAATGCTAACAATTCAATTTGGTTATGGTTGCAAGGTTTCTTCCAAGGCTTTAGAAAATTGGCCTAGGTGGTAAGTTGGTGCTTTAGTATAACAATTAATATAAAATGGCACCAATTCACCCATATGTGTGTTGTTATTAATTATGGTTTAGAAAACAAGCAATAAAAATGTATAAATCAACTATCAAAAAATGTTATTTCACAAAAAGAAATATTGTCTTTTTCAACTACCCAAATTCACTAGGTTTTTAGAGAAATAGGATAGAATTGACTAATATGCAACTTGTATAGTTTTGGTAAAAAATGATTAGTTGATTAGGACATTTTTAGTGAATTTTTTAAAAATGTTTTGGATAGTCACATGTTGCACTAAATAAATTTTAATTAAAAAATTATGACATGGATATGCGAGGTCCCAAGTTAATATGATGTGGAATAACATGTGATGTCATCATATAATTATTATTTTTTGGATTGTGAAGTCATGGATTACATTTTTATCATGACATGCCATGACAAAATTATATGTTGTGAAAAAAATTAATGTTTTTTTTTTTTTTCGATTTTGTTGACAAAAATGTTTTGACACCATTTAAACATGATGTGCACGTTTCATATTCACCATGATGTATATTTTAAAAATTGCTTTTGTACAAGATACATTAAGGGCGTGCATCCATCAAAGATTGTACCCAAGACCTCATGGAGATACACTAAGGCCTTAACCACCAAACTAGTTCAACACATTATTAATGAAGACGAAATTTTTTATGTTTATCATGTTTAACATGAAATTATTTGTGAAATTCAAACTTTAACATACATTTTCTTTTGCAAAATTTATTCAAATGCTACAAATGAAAAGATGATTTCAAAGCTTATTCAATAATGTACTTTAAAATTTTATTATAATTTTTTTAAAAAAAGTACAATGTTAAAAAGAAGACTTAAAATAACATTTCATGAATAAGGTAACAAATATCCTTTTGTTTAAATTGACTTTTTAAAAATTGTAAATTCAATGTGAATTCAAAAGTGCATTTCTTGAGTATTTATTTTTTTAATTCAGTATTTAAAATATGTCCAATTTTTGAAAATTTTCTAAGTTTTTATTTTCCCCAATATCATTAGGTATAAATTTATTTATTTATTTATTTTTACAATGTTGTTAAAATGATAATCATCCATAAGAAGATTGCCACATTTGGTTATAAACAAGTTGTGTAGATGGAAACTTGTTTAAATCTTTCAATATATTGATTATTTATGATATTTTATTGTAAAACATTTACAGTATATATTTTAATTTTGGCCCAAATTTGTTTTTTCAAATAAATCATTTTTTTGATGTTGTTGCCCCTTGAATTGGAAGAAATTGGCATAACGTTTTTATAATTAAGTAGTAAATATAGCAATTAAATTATCAAGACCATATTTGTTTAACAAGATTAATCATACATTAATACCAATGATTAATTACAAAAATTTGAAAAACAAATCACATTTTTTCTTAAAATGTTAAAAATATATTTTACATTTGTTTCTTTTGTAATAGGAAACACATTTTAATTTGATGAAATTTTTGGTTTGAATAGTTGGATTAACCCCCCCCCCCAACCATTTTTTTTATTTCAAATTTTCTTAACTTGGCAATTCTTCTTGTGAAAAAAATGAAAAAAGAAATAGTGCAATTCAAAAAAATGTAAACAACAAAAAACTTGCCAAAATCTTGGGATCAGAAATTTGAAAAAAAATTGTTACTCCTAATCAATCTTTGAGATCATCATAACCTTATCCATTTTTTTCGAAATGTAAAATAAATATCAATGATGTAACCAAAGGCTTTATATGGTGAATTTCCACCATTTTGCAAACATGAAAAAGGTCATCAACAAAAGAGTTTTTAGCTTTTAAATTACATATATATATATATGTTTTTTAAATGACATAATTGTAGAATGGGTTTTAAGACTTGTAATCAGAATATAAAAATATTTAAACCAATAATGGATTCAAAACTAATAATTAAAATATTAGAAATGAATTTTAAAAGTTAAAAAAAAAACTTGAAATTGCATGTCATGAATAAATTTACAAAGTTTTTTAAAAAATTAACCTAAAATGTTTTTAAATTCAATGTCAAATTTTAAATGCATTCATTAAGTCTTTTACAATTTTATTTTCAATATATAATATATGTCTAGTTTTTGTAGAATTTCAAATTTTTATTCTCCCCAATATGATTTATTTATTTTTATAAATTTTGCGTTGTTGCTAAAATGATAATCATCCATAAAAAAATTACCACAATTGGTTGTAAACAAGTTGTGTAATTGGAAACTTGTTTAAATATTTCAATATTATGGTTACTTATTATGTTTTATTGTGAAAATTTGACAATATATGTTTTAAATTTGACCCAAAACATTCTTTTGATTTAAAAAAAAAAACTTTGTCACGTTAAATTGGCAAAAGTTGGCCATAAGAATAAACATTAATTAAGTAATCAATATAACCATTTAATTATCAAGATGATTTTTTTTTACCAAGATGAATCATACAAAAATACAAATAATTAATTACCTAACTTTGAAAAAAAAATCACAACATTTTTTTCCTTTTCCTTTTAAAAAGTAAAAATTAATTAATTTGTTGAAAATTTTGGTTTGAATAGTTGGATTACCCCCGCCCCCCCGTGGGCCACAAAAATAACATATATTTTTGGTTTCGAATTTTCCTAACTTGGCAATTCTTGTTGGGAAAAAAAAATCCAAATTCAAGAAAAAGTGTGAACAACAAAAAAGAAAATCCAAAAATTTGAAATCACAAATTTAAAAAAAAAATGTTACTCGTAATGACTAAAAGTTTTTAAGTAATTCTAATAATTCCAACATTTGACACAAATAAATTTAAAAATATGCACAAATAAAAAACAAATTTTCAAATTTTTGAATAATTAAAAAAAAATTATGCTGAAATGGTAAAGGTATTACAATATATATCCAACATAAGTTGCATTTAAACCAAAGGATAATAATAATTGTATTTTTCTTCCGTTTTATTGTCTCTTGGTTCATGGGTTTAAATAATCAAAATTAAGGAATAAGTTAACCCTTGTGTTGTTGTTCACACAAGGCAATAAATAAATTACAATGGGATTAATTTAACTCTTCATTGAGTGGTTAAAACCTTAGGTGAAAAATTTTAAATACAACAAATTTGGTTGATGCCTTAATCATAAAAGGGGTACTTAATCTTTTGAAATCAATTGGTCAAACTAACCTCATTCTTCCACCTTAACTTAAAGCCAAATCCTAAAAAATTGAAGATATTTATTCCTAGGGGCAAGATAACTCAAAGCATTAAACTTTTAAAAACCCCAATGGCACATCATTTGTGAACATATTTTTTGAATTATTTTACTCATTTTGTGTGAACATGATAAAATTAAAAGAAGTTCCACCTGTAAATAATATTTGGACCTCCAAAAATATTACCATCCAAAATGGCTTGCTTGTTGTTTCCAAATCCCACCCATAAATATTGTAGCCTAACTTCAATTTCATTGTAATAATCCATAAAACTTTCAAACAAAAATCTCAAAAACTTTGAAGTGTTGAAAATGGTGATTTTCTCAATATGAGACAATGAAATTTCAAAGTGGCAACTTTGTGAGGACCCAACTATAAAATTTCAACAAGGCAAATTTGTGAGGACTTCCTTTTGAAAAGGTTTCACTTTGTCATTAAGGCCCAAATTTTTTATTTTAGGTATCTAACAAGGGCAACTTTGTTAGAACCTCCTTTTGTATTGTTTCACTTTGTCATCAAGGTCCAAAATATACTCTATCATCACCTTTGATTTCATAATAATCATGTTTATTTAAGTCAAGGCTTGTTAAAGTCATTAATCATTCAACAAGGCAAGGGGTAAAAAGACATAATTACACTATTACAAATTCCAATATTTTCAATATGTACATCCACCATAGGACAAATTTCAAAAAAATTGAAAATTCTAATGAATGAAAAAATATTTCATCAATAAAAGAAAATTGTTTAAAAAAAGATATTTGATTTTACATTGACAAATTTGAAATCAAACTACAACACGAAATTAAATTGGGATAATAAATAAGAAAGATTATTCAAATAAAGTCACATGGGCCAATTATTATATCTAGCCAATCAAATATATATATATATATTATGTAATGCATTTTGTAAGATCCAATGCATTACATCATGTGCACATATATTGGCCCAAAGCCAAATTATTACTCCAAATCAACATAAATATGATTGTACTTTATCTAAATAACATGGTGTAGGGCATTAGTGTGGAATTACTCTAAGGTTAGTTTATTATTTTAGTTTATTCCCTTTACCACTACATTGTATAATGTCAATTATTCTCCCATCCCAACTTATATATATGGAAAAGTGGATAATACAAAATGAAAGATTATTTAAATGTCACTATTTGGGCATATAAAACTAAAAAAATAAAATTTGCATCCACAATAAAATACACACCCAACTCTTTAATCCTTAATGCTTTGCTTACAAACAATGGGTTAGCCACTCAAAATAATGTGGAAGGACTAGACTAGATTATTGGAGAAAATATTTTTAAATTTTTTTTTTACAATTCAATATTTTTATGACCCAATAAACAAATTTAATTTATTATTATGTAGCTTTTATATATAATATGTATCATAAAATGTATCTTTCAAATGATTTCAAGCCTTTTAAAAAGTCCTTTAAGTAGTGAAAACATTGGTTATTCTACTATTTGGATTCATCTCAAATTTAATCAAATGTTCCCATATCATATTAAAAACATTTTTGTAAATACACCACAAAATTTCAAAATTGATTTGACTCGTCACTTTAAAATGCTAAAAACTAAACAATTATTACATTTTCACATGTCATTATATTGTGGATGCACCCCATTTCCTTTTATTGGCCATATTTAAAGGCATTATATATGGGGCATATTATATTGGCATATCAACATTGGTATATATTTGCATGCTTTAGCTGACTTTCACAATATTTGACTAAATTATATTTCATCCAAATTATAATGTACGTACTATAAAATGTGATGGGAGGAAATGACTTGACTTGAAGGGACAATTTTTTCATATTTGAGGAAGGTTTTGATTGGCATATATATAGCCATGCCAATTGATGTTAAAAATATTCAAAATCTAGGCCATTTTAAACCTAATGCCTAAATGCCTAAAGAGATAAAATAATGTGACCATATAATTTCAGTAATTTTTGTCTTTTATGCATGCCACTACTAATATTGGGAGCCTAATCATTATGTTTTAGGGTGTATGATAACTATATTTGGGAGCTTTATCCTTAGTTGAATTATAATCCATGATCAAGTTCAACAAAGAACCATTCAATAATATATATTTTCAAGATTTAAATTTGACACATGGGCTTTTGAATTATGGAGTTTTCAACATGTAAGGAATCTATACTATTATTAATAAAAGAAGCAATTGTGTCATATGTGTGCAATATTTGTCCATTTTGTCTACTAAATGTCATTGCTAGGCATTTGAACCATAATCTAGGTTCAAATCCAACAAATTTTATTGGTAAGGAATTAAAATGGGGTTGTTGGGGGGGGGGGGGGGGGGGGGGGACTCGCACTTGGCTTTTGCCTTGAGTGGGGCCATGATTCCCCAAAAAACCTTGTTCTTATATTTATTAACCTACATTTTTTTTACTATTTGACATTTAAGAAATTAGGAAATACCACCTTAACGTTATAGCAATCATTAATTGTCTAACATTATTTGAATAGAGTAATGAGTATTGCCATGGCAAGCAAGGCATTATCTCACATAATAACCAAAGCCCCACACACAATGGGCACTTTCATTGGTAAGACAAGATCTTACATTTTGTAAACTTTTGCCATATGCAAAGGCATTGCACTAAAGGAAACAATTGCCAACAATGTTATCATGGTTCTTTAAATGGCTTATGGCAAAGATACTCAAGTTGTTTGTATGTTTTGATGTGTGTCTAGTGTAAAACACACTTGAAATTTTTTTATAATGTATTTGAAGGCACCTTATATCCATAAAAACACATCCTAGAAAAGAGAAATCTCATACTTATAATTTCACCTACTTATATGTGTAGGATCCATCATAGTTTTAAGGAGTAAGTGTTAAAACTTTCTCCCTCGTATGTCTTATGATCTACATATGTTAAAGTTGATAACCTTCATCTCATGTTTTGCAATGGGTAAAGCCCATGGATAGGGGGACATTCCCAAAATATGGGGTTGGGCATGAATATTGGAACATTTTTTTTTGTACTATGACTTTTTGCCAAAAGGTTTAAGGAAATTAAGGCTTGTAAAAGGGATAAAAGGAAAAAAATTTAGAAAAAATGATGGAATCACCAAAAACAATAATCATTCTTCCATCATTAGCCACCAAGGAGCTAGCTCCATCATAAATGTGTGAGGATGGTTCTAAGAGCTAAACCCCTCATTTCATCTTTTATAATTGCCTTTCATCTTACACTTTCTAAACCCTCTTTATGGCTTGCTCTTACAATTAAAAAACCTTTTTTGCCATTTTTCCTTAATGGTTCATCATAAAATTTGCCACAAAAGGATCCTCTACTCGATTTAAGATTAGTAAGGAGGATTTTCATGGGCTTTAAAAGTTGAAGTTGTAGGGTTTTACATATATTTTTGTTGGCGATTTATGAATGTGATTTTTCTTACAATATTTGCAACTAGCTATTGGCACTCTAAAGTATTTTCGTGCTTCATCTCCACCAATTAGATTCCAAGCCTCCATGGATTTGCAAGAGGATTGAAAAGTTAATTGTCCAAACTTGTGAATTGGAAGTTGCACAATTCCTTGTGATTGGTTTTTGTTCATCATTAAGGTGTGATTAAAGACCTTAAAACTTAAACCCTAAATTACAACCTATTAAGAAACAAGGTAAACCTTCTTCATTTGCCATGGGTTCTTCTTTTTGTATTCTTTTGAATCTTTGAGATCATTGTTGAAGCTTTAAAAATTATTGGGACTTGACATCTACTGGTTTTTGTTTTCTTGGCATTGAAATGTGTTTTTGTTCCTTGTTTGGTCTTAGTGCATTTTCATGTGTTTCTGTTTTTTGTTTGGCTTCATTGCATTATTGTGTGTTTATGTTCCTTGTTTGGCCTTCAACCTTCGTGTCTAAGTTGCCATGGGAGTTATAGCCCGCTAAAAATTTCATGTATAAACATTTGTTTGGTGACAAAATCCCAAAAAGGGATGGTGCTTTTGGTAGCCATTATGCAAATCATGATAATGTTTTTTTTTATGTTCTTTTTGTTGTGGAATCTATTATGGAACGTCATTGTGAGCATGTGGACCTAGTTTTGGCACAAGAAAATATTATATCAACCAATAAATGAAAAAAAACCTATGGATTGAACATGCATTTATGATACTTGGGGCAATCAAGCTTCCTTGGGCATAATTTGTTCTAAGTTCCAATGGCAAAATTGCTCAAGTCCAATGCAAGGTATGTAACCTAATTGAAGGCATAGACAAATTTTTGGTTCACAAGCTTAATTCATTTTGGAAACATGCAAGTCAATCATCATAAAGCTTTGGTAGTCATGTTGGGGGTAAAGGCAAGGCAACATTATTTATTGACATCCAATGCCCATGTTGCTAATTAGAAGTTTTATGTTGCAAAGGGTCTATAAACAATGTTGTAGCAAATCATTCAAGGTGTAGCTCAATTCCATGACAAGAAGAAGATTGTGCAATTTGCCTTAATATTTCACTTACTTAATCATGGTTACCCCATGATATAATACATAACAATGTAAAATTTATTTGTGCAGTTGAATGTTCATGTCAATCCCATGAAACATTTGTCTAACGGGATTGGGTGGGAGATGGCAGATTGCATGTGTGAACATGTTTTGAAAAAAAATCAAACTATTATTGTTGGGGCAAGTTTTTCTTTCTTTGAATGCAGATGAAGTTACTATTGTTAATAATCAATCTTGGCTTTTAGTGCATGTGTATGTGATGCATGCATGGAAAGTAATGTTGTTGAAGGTGGAAATGCAAATAATATTATTACTATGATTGTTCAATCCCTCATGTAGTAAGGGGGTTGATTCAAGAAGAGATAGCCAAAAGGCTAATTTGTTTTGGTGTTTATGGGGCCTCCCTTTTCCAAGGCCATCACATTGGAGTGACATTTTAATTAAAGGAGAAATATGTTCCTTACATGATTGGACAACATTGCATGGCCAATATGACAAATTATATTGTTCAAGCTTTGTCAAATCTACCCATGATGGCCAAGTTGGAAGATTTGCATAGTCATTATATTTTTATTTTTCCAACTCTGTTTTTAGATGTGGTGGAAATAATTTTGCCACAATCACCTAAGATTGGGTTATTAACTTCAACAATGGTATGGACACTCTTGTTTTTTGTATGACTAATCACAATTACTCAACTCACATTTTCAATCCATTGGTTGGGGTTAACCAACATGTTTGCAAGATTGTTTTTGAAACATCCATCATGCAAGTGAAAGTTTAGTGTTCTATTGCAATTGACATGTTCATCAATAAGTTGGATCAACACGTTCTTTGATTCTAAGTTGATGAATGCCCTTGGCATTATGTATCCACAATTCTAGATGTAGCCTACTATTGATTTTTCTTTCTTTTTACATCTAGCTATCATAAAAAAACATTATTTTGAAGCAAAGAGGGTGAAACCTTCATTGTTGTATGTTGTAGAACCTTTGAACATTAACCTCTTGGATTTGCAAATGTGCATGTTTAAGCTCACCAATGCCTTACTCACTTAGCGATTGAGTGAATATTTGAAGTTGGTTGATATTACATTGGTGTTAGTGTTTGGATATGTAGAAGATGAAAGGACTTTTTTCATGTTTGCATTCATGAAGGATAAATTGCACAATAGGTTGAGTTTGCATTTGGACACAACTATTTGCATGTTTGCAAAAAAGTTTTATACTCAAAATAATTTCCTTTATCACAAGGGCATTACAACTTGGAAGGATTAGAAAGTTTGGATTCATGCTACCACTTAGCAAATTTTGTTATTTTGACAACACATGATTCAAATGATCTTGTTTCCACAATTTGGAAAAGTTTAATGATTGTACTTAGTTTCTTTAAAGTTACGAGGTTTATCAACATTTGGGTGTGGTGGGTGGGACTTTGAGTTACATTGGGCAAAGTTTGATATCAAATTGGGGTTCAACACCCCTTCAAAGTGTGTTTGTATTTAGTTTTTAGGTTTGAAGTTTTACAACAATGTAACATTATTTTATTTTATTTTTTAAAACAAGGAGCCATATTTTGCACTAGTATTTTTGGTGGGAGCTAATTAGATTTACTTTTTAAAAAAAATTGGTTGCCTTTCTATTGGGATGTAGCCAAGTGAGGAATTTCTTGATTTGCAAATTTAATCAAACATGTAAAGGTAAATGAATTAGCTTAGTAATTAGGTGCATAAATTTTGTGTAGGGTAAGGATTGAGCATGAAGTTGTTCTAAGAATGAAGGCCCGACATGGGGTGGAGTTGAGCACAAGACCCAAATTCCTAGAATGGCCCAATTCAAGGTCCTTACATGAAGATTTAATAGAATTTTAAACGGTCATGATTCATTTGAGAACAAGAGGAAGCACATTACACATAAAGTTTCCCATTGTTCCAAGAATGTTTCAATAATTAATTTATCCTATTTGTATTGAAATGTATTTTGACGCACCCCCAAGCTCCTTGATTGATTCAATGGCAAGTCTGAAGGTGATTACAACGAAAGGAAAAGGAGATGGGGTGCGTTCCCTAGCTCATAGCACTTCGGGGGTAGAAGGGTGTGCTGGAGCTCTGGGATGGGACTAGGAAGATTGGCAAGCAATTCAATTACTCACACATTTGCACAAACCAAATAACAAGTTGCTTAATGTGTAGTTGGAACATTTTGGTGCACGGACGAGCCACGAGCAAACACGGAGTCACAAGACTCACCATGGCCCAAACTTGGGGGAAGCCACCACCTTCACCCTTATAATATACTTTGTGCCTGGCCACGGGACTAGCACCCAACTGACATTTTGTCCTGTGACTCTCAAGTGGAAGTCCCAAAATTCCCAAAGTTGGGATTTCTACAACTTTGGGGGCCCATAACTTTGTGTGTAAACCTTCCAATTGAAATGAGGTCTAAAGCAAAGTTGTAGCACTTGGTGAGAACTTTCCATGGTATGTGGCACGCCACCTGGACACAATGAAATTGGGGCGATTCCTGATTTTTAATGGTCGAAAGTCAAATTGACAATTTGACTATCGGCCCTTCTTTTGGTTATAAAATTGTGTTTTAAATGTCAAATGGGTCATGTGAACCCATTTTAAACATCTAAGTTTCAAGAGCTTTTTAATGATATAAGAAACTTTTCAATTCAATAGGTTTTGACCCCCTAAAATCACTTTTTGGAAATTTGGTAGTCCATTGGGATTCCAATTCCACAAAGCGATAATTCACTTGGGAGTGTGGGGGTTCATTCTTTCACACTCTCTCACAATCCTAAAAGCATGAAATGTGACTCTCGGCTTTCACACTTGGCCCGCACCTTTGCAAGCCCTTGCCTTGGTCATGAACCCAAGGTTAAGGTTATAACATATTTGGAGCTTCAAAATGGTGTAACAAAATGATAAATGTAGGTTTTTTTTTTTTTAGTTTTGTGATATAGGTGGGTTGGTGATCCTTCATGAAAAGTTTGAACCAAATTTGGTTACATGTTAAAGACAACATTAGAAAAAAATGAATTTTTATAACTACTTGGTAGCATCAAGAACTTATTATCTAAATATGGCCATGTAATTTTTTTTCCTCAAAATATGGTGAATTTGTTGGATTGGCACTACCATTTTTCTTTTCATCAAGTGCTGACATTTCATTCAAAACAAAATTGTTGGGGAAAAACCTTAAATTTTAATCAATTGAAATAAATGAATAAATCTTATATGTGTTTCTTAAGAAAAATTAGTGTTTTGCAAGTAATTTTAAAAAATGCAGTGTCAAATCATGAGTTCCTCTACTTATCATTACACTTTTTTACTTTTACATCAAAGAACCATTCTCAACAAAACATACTCTAATAAATATCAAAAATGAACCAAGAACGAAGAGAAATGTGACTGCTTGAATTATTCATATTTATTATTTTAGTACATAATGTTTTGAGTTCAAAACAAATCTTAATTTATAATGAAATTACTGTAATTTTATTTTGGAGGAACTTTCTGCCTGAGGTACATCCTCTGTCCGAGTATAAAATTTATTTCTAGTAAAACACCCTCCAAATACACTAGAAAAATTCTACCATTTCTTTACATTTCTTTACTTCACCCACTCAGCACTACCAAAGATTTCTTAGTGGATTTGGAAGAACCCATCCCCAAGGTTTCCACAGTAGAAGGGTACATATCTTATGTTTTTTAGGAAGAAACATTTTGTTTTGAAATGTTCATCCATCCATGCCCTTTGCCCCTTGTACCTTACCTTCCACTGAGGTTGCCGCTCTGTTCTAAGCCTAGACTGAACTTCAACAGCACCTGCCTCTTCTAATGCATAAATGCTTATGCACCAATGTTGGTGAGTTCTCAAAGATATATAACAGCAGTTCTCAAAGCATCAAATAACTTGTCCTGATATAAGACCTTGAATCTCAAGGAGAGTATCTGGGAATCAGTTTAGATATATATAAACACAATTCTCCAAATAACTAAGAACCGGTTTAAATAACCTTCTACAAAACTAAAACCAGAATCAGAGGTCCAGTGATGCTGGAAAGTTTCAAAAAACCAGAACCAGAGGTTCAGCTTCTTTGATGCTGAAAATTTAGGGTCCTGTTGGCTATTGTGCCTAACAATGGCTCTTCAAATAAGAAAGAATGTTTCATGCAGGTCTTCACAATTCTGAGAGAAACTAATTATCTTCTGAAGATCAAATACAAGGATACCTTCAACAGCCAATAGTCTGTCTACAACACCAGGTTAGAAAGTAGAATTCTAGTAACAGGCTCCTGCAAAAATGGTTTGATAAATGAGTATCACATGTAACGAGTGCAACATATAGGTTATGGTACACAAAAAATTGGTTACTGTATCAAGAATGGTTCCTCACATGTGAATGGGCAAGGGAGTTGGTGATAAGTATACAAGGGTGTTGATCCTTGGGACCTGAGCAAACACATTAAATGGTTATGCAAAGTTTGCCAAGCCCTGGTATTCACCTCAACACCAAGTGTAATCTACTCTACACACCAGGAAAGAATCTTCACGCTGCAGGTTCATCGAATTCAGTGTTGTCTCTCAGAAATTCCCAAGGTCCCGCAGCAGTGCCAACCCTACATATTTTGCATAGTGCACATCAGTGAGCATTAAGAAGGTTGCTGTTCCTAAAAGCAATTTCTACTCAACAAGATCTGAAGGGCATAGCAATCAGTCCTTCTACTTCAAAGTAACATCCAAAGAGATCCAGACAGCAAGCCTAGAATCTTGCAGAAAGATTAGCAAATACCTCCAAATCCCGACTGTTAGGCGAAGGCTCATAAAGAGTGTTAGACCCACCCATACTGCCATGAGGCCCCATATGTGTGGAAATATCAGCAAAAATGCAGCTGATGGTACAGAGAGGAGCATCTTCACAACAACCAACAAAATATACTGTCAGAATATATTTCTCAACTGCTCATCATCCTTCAGCACTCTCCTTTTTCCATAAACTCACTTACAGGGTACAAGATCTTTCTACTGTTAGTGCTTCATAGTTCTACTTCCCCTCTATGTGATGTCAAGTCCCTTGATCCTCTCCACCAAGGACTTGACATCACAGGAGGTCACAGAACTCCAATTTAAATAAGTCAGGATTTCAGGATCCTGAGAATTTTGGCCACTGTATTCAGGTTTTGTTTCTGTGGGCTACATAGACAGCCTTTTCTTGCATCTTTCACCTTTTCTGTAGTGACCTTCCATTGGGTTTTGACACTGAATTCCAGATACAAATAAACTCTCCTGGTTTGTTTGGCCTCTGAGATACTAGATTCAACCCAAATCAAATTCACGAAAAAATCTCACATGTCTGTAGACATTCTTTCACTCTCATATACTGGGTCAGGAGGAAATGACAAGGTTACAGAAAAGTTCATGCTTACACACCATAGAATAAGCTGCATATGCAAAGTCTGAAGCTCCATAGTGAAGACCATCGAAAACAAAGGCCAAAGAATTGATTGGTTGTGTAGCAGCCACAAACTGCAAGAAAGAATAAAAGTTAAAATGATTTTCAACCTTCAATGCAGCTGCAAAATAATATACATAAAGCACCTTGGCCAAAAAGTGAGCACAATACAACCTTAGTGAAAGACAAGTCAAACTCATGGACAATATAAAGGAGAACAGGGATGCGAGAGTACAGGGAGAAGAAAAGACCAACAAGAACCCTCATCTGAATCAACAGGTTGCAAGAGTCTTGCAAGCAGCTTAGATGCCTAGCAAAACATATATCCATTTCAACTTCCAAGCTAGTCTATCATTAGCCAAATGCTAGGACTCCCACTGACTTTGTCAAGCGCTGATGAGTAGAGTGCACTGCAAATCATATCTATAGGATTGCAGAGAAAACTTCAGAACAACACTTTTGAAGGTACAATGACAAAAAGTGCAGTCATAACCTTATGAGAGTTGCTCAAAAAGTGTCAGACCTTAACATTCATCACAAGTAGCATTGATGAGCTGCCATGACTACCCACTAACTTCATCAGCTCTGGACAGTGGGTGTAAATAAACACATCATAAATCTGCCAAATTTTTTGGGTACACCATTATACAAAATCTGGGTCTTGAATGTCTATTGCATTTCCAGAAGCAACAGGGAGACTCAGTCATGATGTTGGGTAGCACTAAAGAGCGATAGTTAATAAAAAAAGACAATAGCGACAATCAAAATGCTTGTGTAGGGGATATCATTGGAACTCTGAATTGACATCTGAATATCCAGCACCACACTGCCCATTTGAATGCTGAAAACATTGCATAATGACATCAGAATATCAGGACAAAACTCAATCTTGAGAATGGATAGAACAGGAGCAACAACATACTGGAATGAGGTTTGACATGACAACCAAAACGCCAGCGTCTGCGCTAAACAATCTGGAGACAGCAGGCATCCCCAGCCCCAAGAGTAGAGCCATGAATATCCCAAATAAGAGTCCAATCTGCACAACAAGATCCCAGGGTCTTTCAAAACAAGTTTGCATGATCTCATCCCACCCTAGTAACAAGAACTCTGATATGTAAATCAAGTGGGGTCCCTTCAAGTAACATCCAGAAAAGATGATGACCCACTGTATCAATGACACACATTGGAGAAGCACTGCATTACTTACAAGCAAAGAACGAGTAGAATGGATATGAATAAACTATAGCTGACTAGAATATGCATCAATGCAATTGCAGGGACAACTACATAAAAGTACTTTGATTGTAACTGTTGGGCCAGTTCTGACCAAATCAAAACGAATACAATGACTAGCTGCCTGTACTCCTGCCTGACTTCATCACCCCCTAACAGTGGGGTGTAGGTAAGTACATAGTAATCTGCTCAGAGCTAAGGACAAAAAATAAAATAAAAATCTGTGTCCTGAGTTTCTACTACATTCCAGATGTTATAAGAAGACTCAGATATGATGTCAGCTAGCACTGTTGATTACCAGAAGTACACATATGCAAGCAAGTACTGAAGACATCACCTGTAGGACCCGAAAAGATGCCTCCTTAACACGCTTGTATTGCTGTTTGGCAAAGGCACTAGCAATAATTGCCTGATTTTTTTGTCATAAGCAAAGGAATTAGAAAATGAATACTCTATGCCCCAAGTGATGCTCCATCAGCATCAGTATCTGAGCATGCTTGTCTCTATTGATAAAAGACTCAATGCCATAGTAAAGACAAGTGAGGTGAGAAAATCATCATTTACGATTCTGTCAAATACCCAGTTGAGACATGGAAGGCACATGAATCGGAAGTACCATTGAAGCATAAGTGTTAAGTGCTCTGTTGCTATGCTGCCTGTGTCTGCTTATTAATCACAGCTAGTATGAAGGTAAATCTAATCCACAAAACAAATTGCAGGACATAAAGTTGTGCCAAACACACCTGCTCAGCAAGAGCCAGTGAATCTGAGAGTAGAGATGCTGCCAACCAAATTTGCATGCAAATCTGATGACCAGCCATGGAAATAGGCCCTTGTCTTGCTGCCATGGATGTTGCAAGTGTCATGACAAAGAGTACTGCAATTGTTCTCCCCAGCAGGTACCCACCTTGACAATCAACCCAAGAATTGAAAATGAATCAGACTTTTCAAAACTACTGACCTGAGAACAGACATGCTCACAAATCTTGCCAGGGAAATTGTACTAAGACTCAGTGGATGATCTGGAGGTGTAGTCCATCCATAATCAAACACAAAAAACCCAGAAGCATATAATGAACTCCAGTAGTTTGCCTGCAACCCTACTTACTCCTTAGTGTTCCCCATGGTTAGTTCAACTTTCCAAGACAAATTCACTTGCATTCTAAGACATACACAAAATTAAAGGTAGCATGTACTTACCAGATTTCAGAAAATGGTTAAACCGTAGATCACTGAAATGAGAAGGCAAAAGGGTGACCTTTTGACTTAATTTCCAAAGAAGCAAGCCCAGGATAATGTACCTGCCACTCCCCAAAAAAATCTGCATTAATGAACTGATTGACTCAATTACTGGAATCAACAGAGGGAATATGACAACCATTGAACAAACAAAGGTCCATCACTTACTGTGCTAGAACAGTTGCAACTGCTGCCCCACTTACTCCAAACCTCAATGCAAACATGAGGATGGGGTCCAAAACAACGTTGACTAAATTTCCCCACACTGCAAGTAAAACAAAGAACAACAGTAAAGGTCAGTAAAGGTGCCAGAAAACAAGTACGCAAGAACTGCCCAAGGCCACATCCCTCAAACTTTGGTCCCCTCACTTTGTTGTGGCAAAACTACCATACTTACAATTGGCATATAGTGGTGTTTTGGTGTCTTTGAACCCCCGAAACACACCCTGTATAGTGAGGGCGACCACCACAGCTGGAGCACCAATGGCACGCCATGCCAAATATTGAACAGCTGGCAAGCGCATTGGTGATTTCTGCATTTCCAACATAACTTCCACTTGGTCAACACAACCTCTTCACCTGTGGTCTTCTCATTGACGTATATCTCTTCTACACAAGGTTTGCAAACCTTTAAAATGCTTCCAAGAAGGCAAATCCTTATGTTGACATGATAACATCAGCACATTGTGTTTGTCTGATTCCAGATGGATATCAGACCAGACTATTGCAAATGATCAGTGTAGTCTACAAAGAAGCAAAAATCTAGTTACAATCTTCTTGTCTTTAGGGACTTACTGATCCTACACCCATGACGCTCAGAATAGGTCCTGCCAAAAATCCCAGGGCAAGTGCTTCCACCAACCCAAGTACAGATCCAAGGACCAATGCCGATGACACTGATGGGAGGAAAGGTTTCTCTGGACTTTTGCTTTGTAAGTTCAAGACTTCCTGTTCACCATTCCCTGAGAAATCCAGAAGACTGCAGCATTAGACTGGGAAATGCCCATGCACAATCTCTCAGATCTCACTAAGAACCCAGAAGACAAAGCATCAACATAAACATGCCCTTCAACAGCAAGGGGGCCCCAAGAGGAAATCTATTTGCACAAGAGTGCAGCAGGTAATAGCTGGAGAACCTTCCAACCTCAAGGTAGTTTACCTTCCATGAAAAGCAAAGTGGCAGAAGTTGGTGAGGTGGGCTCCAAAGGTACCTCAGTAACATCACTAAGTATTTCTTTATCAGAGGCGTCTTCTGCCACAAATGATGTTGTGACATTCAGGAGGGGCAGATTGAACATCTTGGAGACAAGGTTGAAAATAGAGATGGAGACACCCACTGCACCTTGTTCCACTGGACCTGGAGGAGCAAAACACTTAAAAAGATTGAGTGCCTTTTTGTAGACACAGAAAATAGAGCAGCACTTCACTCTCATCTCAATAGAAGAAAGATTCAATACAACTCAATGATTGCACACCCTTGTAGGGGAGAGACAGAAAATGCAATGAGATATTTGACTCCTCATGTGGCAGTGGGCATACTCTGCATGGCGCAAGTGCCTTATGCAACTTAAAACAGTGACCACTGGCACCCATAAACTGTTCAAATCTTCTCACTGGAATCGTTAGATTAGACCATATGCATGACTCCCTGACTCTTGCCCTACATTACAACTCTAACATAAACCGGACGCATTCTTCTTGCCTTCAGCAAACTTTGTGAGAGCATACCTATCTGCCCAATGAATGCAGTGTCCACCAATGAGGCAAGAGGATCAGCTGCTAATGCAACTATTGCTGGCAAGGCAATAACTGCAATCTCGCGACCAAGTTCATCTCCCATCAATGCAGAGCTGAGAAAGACATCAGAAAATGTTAAAAGAGGATGTAAACAAGAAAGCCTAAAATTCTCCTTTGACAAATACCATACAGAATGAAAAACAAAATTCAATCATGAAAGAGCTATCACAGCCATACACACATACAGATTGCAAACAAATGAAGTCATATAGAATAAGAGCAGTCTCTCGGCAGTCTCCAAGAAGCCAAAGCACAAAGTTGAAAGAAATTGATCAAAGGTGAGAGTAAGCAAGACTCAATTCCCTCATCAATGCATGAGAAAACCTCCTTAGCCCAGGGAATTTAAAGAGTGATGTACCTGAAATCCTCAAAGAAACCTCGTAGTGGATGTCCTTTCTTGGCGACAAGATATCTCTCATTTTCCCTTGCAGATCTCAAGCTTAATCCCATGACTGTGGCAATCTTTGGATCCATCAAGTCTTCGGTCGCGGCTCCGCCTCCGCCTCCGATAGTATTGTGAACGAATCTCTTACACCGCTAGCGAGAGTTTTCTGGATCGGATGACGTGATCTCTCTTCACAAAACTTCCAACGAACGCTGTCTATCAAATTTTCCCCGTTCCTAGTAAGAACAGGAACAAGATATCTAAATCATGCGCCCAGCAACAACGCCTCTGAAATGCTTCAAGTCAATCTCTATGTACACGAGAGCATAATTTGCCACAATTAATCTCTCCAGTCACCGATGTTCCCCCCAAGAAATCTACTATAATAGCCTGCAAATTGGACCAAATCGAGCTAGTATGAAATACTAACAGATGGAATGAAAGCTACTGGGCTTGGAAAAGCCAACAAGGCACTCGAAAACTGTTCCGAGCAAAAGAGGAAAGCTTAATGAAACCCTTACGTAATCCACAAGACACAAAAGGGAGCAAAGAAACACACACAAACAAAAGAACTCACCTCCTGAGAGAGCGATGATGACTAGTAGAGACACTCCACGAAGGCGAAGAAGAGAAGCAACAGGAGTGGTCGGCGACGAGGAGCAGGAGCAAGAAGAAGAGTAGACGCTTATGAAGAAGACGTCCATTGTGGTAGCGCGCGAGGAGAAACAAAACAAAGCCAAGGCACAACGCGCACAGGCGGCAACAACGAACAACAACGACAACAACCAACGCAGGCAACAACGAGACACAGACGGGCAGGCAGGTGGCAACCGAGGAAGGCAGGAAAGAAGAGAAGGAAGTAGAGAAGAACCCGCCAGCCTCTTGTTTTCTTTCTTTCTTTCCCCTGGATGTTCAATTTTTGGACGCGACTCTTGTATTTCTTTCCCTTTAATGTTCAATCTTTGGAAGCGCCTCTTGTATTTCTTTCCCCTTCACCATCTTTGGTTGGCAGCCAGTTCCATCTTTCTTAAAAAGCTTCAGTTGCCAAAACCCAACCCCCCCCCCCCCCCCCCCC
>Ga0209208_10003149_pt1 | contig 23732 bp, 20 predicted proteins | sample S1TSphfallax_3_FD_187694 | JGI IMG/M metagenome (GOLD analysis project Ga0209208, IMG submission 187694) | Host-associated microbial communities from peat moss isolated from Minnesota, USA - S1T2_Fd - Sphagnum fallax MG (SPAdes) (version 2) | ecosystem: Host-associated > Plants > Peat moss >...
GGGAGGTGTGTGCTGCCCATTTGTGTTTAAGTTGTTCCATGTTATTTTTATGTCGGTGAAGTCCCAAGGTGAAATGTCCCCTACTTGTATTCTTTAAGTAGTAGGTGTGAGGTCCTTCTCTTTTGTACTACAGGTTGGGTGTCTGTTTATTTGGAAGTGATCATATCCTAACCCTCCCAATCCATGGGGCTCTGTAATGAACTGTTGTGCATGCTAATCATTGCTCAATTTCCAGTTTGACAGGAAATAGTCTTTCCATTTTCAAGTGTTGAAGTTAACCCCACTTCAATTGGAATAGTACTGGGATGAGTGACCTTACATCAGATTTAATATAGTTGAGCGAACTAGTAATTATTGATATACTTAGTGCCTGCCAAATGTGCTTGAAAATTTTCAACTTGATTTTTTCAAAATTGAAAAAATATTGGGGAATCTGATTCCAATGTCAATACTAATTTTGTAAAACACTTAGATAAATGTGTGTTGGACTTGGGTACTGTCTTGTCATAGGCCCCTTATAAATAAGAACAGGGCCTTATCAATGTTATTTTTCACAAATTGCCCAGAGGTCTTATCAGGGAGGTTTTACCAATATACGAGTACAAACATTCATATGCAAATATTAACACATGAGTTGTTTAATTTTGTTGGTATTTTTTTGGGTGGCTTAATTTGAATACAATGTTTTGTGTCTTCCCACAATATATTGTAAACTTTTGTTTATTTCTCAAGAGTCCAGATCATTCAAACCAATGTGTTTTTTAGTTTTGTGTTAAATTAAATTTTTTAATGCCGCATCATTGGCTAGCATCCAATTAAGAGGGATTTAACATTCCAAGCTGACATGATTTTGGAACCTATCTAAACATTTAAAAAAAATTGGTACCTACCACACTAAAAGTTAAGAGTCCAAATGTGGTGAAAATCTATTTTTTGTCAAAATTTGACGACTTTTTCTAGAAGCAAATAAAATATTGCGACACCATATGCCCTTTTTACACCCAAAAAAAGGTTAACTCAGATAGGAACTAGTGTTCACTAGTTATTGACTTTTTCTTAGTTGATTATCAACTATATTGTTGATACCCTACTAGTCGTTTGTTAATGTTCTCAATAGTTATGAGTAATTTCCTAATCTTTCAGTATTGAATTTCAAGCAATTGCTAACCTACCAACATGACCTTGTTATCATCCAAGTAGGTTGTCAATCCTAGAATGCTAAACATATTGATGCTAATAAATAGATATACAAAAAAATGAATTCATAAAATGCAATTATAAACTCAAAAATCTTATAAGCAATCAGTAAATGACATGAACCTAACGGTTATGGATTGATTATTGCATATATAGAACCTATCCTATGCAAAACTAAAAATTATGACTCAAAATATTGATAACCTAAATTTTTGCCAAAACAAACATCGGGCAGTAGTTCTGCAAAAAATCAATATCAGCCAAGACTGATGGAAACACCAAGCCCATGTGCATGGGCATGCAAGCTAATGTTTTTTCTCCCAATGTTGTGGTTTTGAAACTTTGGTGGTTTAATCCATTTTTGGGACTTTGCCCCAACTTTATATTTTTAAAAAAAAAAATTGCCACATATATTTTTTGTATCCACAGTGCTCAAAATAATCCCAAAAAGACTCAATGTTGGAACATGACATGATTTTCTGCCCCCAACAAAATCTTATTCCATTCACACAAAAGGAACCAAATTTATTCTCTTGTTCCCTTGTTGGGTGTTTTTCCTTTATTAATTAATTAAAAATACCTTCAATGTTGCATATGACATTCAAAAAAGTGAATTTGATTCCAATTTTAATTGGTAAGAACCACATTGGAATCTGCTTACTTTCCAAACCAGCCATGCAATTTTTTAATTTTTAATTTTGGGAAGAATTAGACTTAAAGATTATTCATGTATCTAACTAGGCCAAATTATGCATTGGTTACAAAGGTTTTTTTAACTCTTCAAATGTTTCCCCCTCCCCTCTCCCTAAATTTCCCGAGACAAAAAACCACCATGGTTCACTTCACCCAACTTAAAAATAAAATAAAACCCAAACCTGCAACCTTATTGGTTAAGCCTATTTTTTAAAATTCCCCATCCCTTATACATTATCTGCTTGAAAGGAGTTCCTACAATGCCTATGTAAGGCAAAGACAATTTAAGAAAGGGAGTCCCCAAGAGAAGATAACCACTTGATGAAGGTAGAGGTACCATGTATGGGTTGGTACCCAACTTATCAAAGTGGCTTCATTAAATCTCAAAGTCCCCAATTCTCCATATCATATATATCTAATATATATAGGAAAAGAATCAATTTCTATATCAGATTTTGTGTGTAGTAAACAATGTGAATAAACAATGCGAATACTAATTGTTTAGAATTTTTCTCTCCCCCAACTTTGCGTCCGGAGAAAGATGAAAAAGGATGAGAATCCTCCCTTACATCCAGCATTGGGAAGTGGGAAAACAAAGGCCCATAAGTGTTCCCTTGAAAACAAAGTGATGATGAAGAAAAGAACAAGGTGTGTATCACACGAAGGCCATATGAGGAAAAAAATAAAATTAAGCACACCCGCGCACATACACACACATAAATAAATAAATAACACCCGGAAAGAGAACAAGAGAAAAAAAAAAGAAACAACCAAAAAGGTTATCTTTATTTATTCCAAGCACATTCCAAGTTTTTATTGTAATGTTGATGGACAAAAATGGTGAGTTTTGAAATTTTGGATCTACAAAACTCATGATCAACAAGCCTTTTTTAAGGCAAGGCAAGCTATCTCATGAGCTAGAATATATTGCTTGTATGTAACATTTTCCTACAATGGTCCAAGTAAACCTTATAAATAAGAACACAAAATGAGTGTTTTAAAGGCTAAATAGAAAAGCAAGCATAAGGACGAAGGTGTGCATCCATTAAATTCATGGATGAAAATATTAATACATTCATCTTATTCATGGACGAAAATTTAATTGTTATTTTTGTGCATTTGTAGTACAAGTCAACATATTGTAAATATAAATGATGTCACAATCCTTGATTGATACAACAAAAATTCCATTGTAACAATTATTGACACTCTTACTTGAAGACTTGTATGTTCAAGAACGCAATAACAAGTGGTGTGCAGGGAAAAATATTCAGTATCAACAAATTTTGTTAAACACACCAATAATCTAGTGTTTGTTTTTGGTGAATTAAAAATGGGGGCTTTATTATTTCCCTTTATGTTTTATTTTTCCTTCGGCTTATTCATCTTGGAATTATACAATAAGGACAACTCAACATATGGACATTGTTTGCAGGGTTTAGGGCAAATTTTTGGAGAGTCAAATATGAAAGGAATTTTTACCATAAACACCAATGTTAGAATGATTTTACAAGGTTTTGAGTTTGATGGTTCAAACTTGTCAAAGCCTAACAACTTTATCTCAATCTTTATGATTTGCAATGTTCAGGCATTTCTAAGAATCTAAATTTTTAGCTTTCATTGGGGTTATTAACTGGTTATCTAGAGAGTATTTAGGAGATCACATGTGACCTTCTTAAGTTAGGGAGATACTCAAGGGTCTGCTTATGGAGTTACATAAGGGGACCATTTATGAAGGCCATTTAGGAGAGTACTTAGGGACTACGAAAGGGTCTACCTTCCTTAGGGGGATTCGTAGGGATTATTTAGAGAGCTGCATAAGGCTTATTTAGGAGATTATGAAATGTGGGAATATTTAAGGACTCAAGATTACGCAAGGAGTTACATAAGGTGGGCATAGGGACTATGAAATAATCCTTATGTAGTTCTTTATGTGGGTCTTATATAGTGATTTTCCCATTATTATCTTGCTCTAGATAGCCCCTACTAACCTCTAGGTATCCCTTAAATAGTCAATTTGCATTTTTATGTTTTATGTAGCTCTCTTGAGTAGCCTTGACACATATCCCATAACTCAAGTAATCCTCTAGGTGTCTCATTAAGCCACTCTCTGTGTAACCTTTCCCCGTACTCTAGGTAGGTTCCTAAATCTGAAGATCCCTAGGCAACCCTTTAAATAGGCTTTATAATACCTTCTTGTGTAGGCATTTGATAGCCCTATGTAGCCCCTTAGGTAAATTATATGTAACTCTCTAAGTAGCCCTCAGTAATCCCATAACCTAGTAGGTCTTTGGGTGTCTTCTTAGATTTCGAGTGTAAGCTATAGGCAACCCACAAAGTAGTCGGTAAGGTTTCTCACGATCCAAGGACATTTAGACGCAACTAAAACACATGAAGCAATAGGAGACGCATATCAACCTAGGTTCCTGAGTTTCACCGTCTTTCTTTTTTTCTGAGCGGCTTCACCTGTTGCTACATAGATTTTCACTGCTCTTACCTGTACAGGTACTATAATTCCTCTCGAACCTTGTGCATTAAATGCTGAGATTCATCATTTCATACTGAGATTTAATAAAATTTCCTTACTTTAGGGACACCACTTAAAGAGGGGTTAGGGGGTGAAAGGAGGCCCAAAGACAGGGTGAAGACAGGGTGAATTTGAAGATATCTCTACTATAACCTTGTTTTGCAAGGTATATACATTTAAGTGGTAGACCTACTTTATCCTATGTTTGAGGTCCAATTATCTTTTTTCAAGTGTGAACATGTTCAACTAACTTTTCTTTCCAATCACAACTTTTTGTAATTAATCTTTTTGAATTTCCAACAAATTCAATGTCTTCCACACCTTAGGTTTATGAAATCATGAAATTGCCTCTATTAAATCTGGCTCGATGAAGGCTTTTCAACACTGCCAAGATTGCTCCCCAAATTGCAATATATGTAGTTTTCCATCTTGATCTCATTTGATTTTCATCCAGATACTACTTCAATAATCAATTGCTTTCACACCATAGCTTCAAACATTTTGAGGGCAGCTCCATGCACCCCCAGAACTTGATGATGATACCAAGAGCAAGGCAAGAAGCACCATGGTTTGGGTGACAATACAAAACAAGAGAATCTACATCTATACATAGATATTCAATTTAGTGTCATTTTCTTCATAACCTCAATGTCAGTTGGATTTTTTTGTTTTGTAGCCAAAAGCCCGATCATCCACACAAAGTTACCTCAGAACCTATACATATGATTTGCTTACTGCTAGTTTGACACTAATTATGGTTATTTAAAAAATAACAAAATGCTTAAGAAATACATTTTTCAAGATATTATTTTCTGTTTAGTTTATTTTTCTTTTATTGGTTATATACCAATTACATTTTTATTGATCAGAATTTTAGTTGGAATTAAAATTCTGATTAGGACATTTTCAAGGTTTAATGAGTTTGAATTATCATTCTTGTTGTATTCCTTGCTTTATCATTTTCATGATGAGATTTTTTTTCCAAGTTCATTCTGTTGTTCTTAGAAGAGGAATTATGTTGTAATGAGAAAATATTTTCGAAGCATAAGAGAGCTTTACTGAATTTTTCTTTGTGTATTCTATTTTGAATTTTGTTTTCTTTAAAAGTTTTCTGATTCTATGAAAAAATGCAGATTTGAATAATTGTAGATAGATTTAGGGATCATATGAATTAGAAGTGTTTTATTCTGTGCAAAAGGGCCGGCTATTTGGGTTTGTGGAGTGTGCAAGTGTGCAAAAGTTTTGAATAATTTGTCAAGATGGCTGATGTGGGAGCCAACGTGGCACCTATGTGGTGTTAATTTGGCACAACAATGATGTGGCATGGATGACAAAGTTTTGACATGTTAGTGATGTGGTGTTGATGTGACACATTGGTGATTTGGTCTTGATGTGGTGCATTGGTAATGTGGAATTGAGTGACACATTGTTGATGTGTCATTGGATGACATGATGCTAATGTGACACATAATTGGTGACATGTGGCTTTGTGCCAACATGGCAGGTCTAGGGTTTTGCTTACATCACCCACATATGAAAATGATTTCATTATAATTGGGAACATGCCATCATCAAACATGGGAACATTGGTGCACACCAAACAACGTATATTATTGGAAAACACTTTTTTTGGTTAAATTCACACCCTTTCTTCGCCCGTCCAATTATATGCAGATTAAATTTGAGTGTGTCTGCCCCCCCCCTGATGTTCATTTGACTTAGGAATTTATATTATACAAATTTTTCCAAATATATCATAATTTTATTAATAACTTTTCATCTAGACATCAGGGGTGTGGGCCAGACACACTCAAATTTAATTTGCATATAATCGGATGTGCGAAGAAATGCGCAAAGAAAGGGTGTGAATTTAACCAAAAAAGGTGTGAATTAAAAATTCTCCATATTATTTGGAGTTATTATTTTTTCATGCCACTTTTGAAAGCATCATGTGAAAGAAATATCCATTGTTGATTTATGAGTATTACATGACGGTTCCATTCAAGGGCACATCTCAAGCACCCAAGGCATGGTCATTTAGGCACTATTGAATTTTTGCCTCAACTGGTTTATAGGATTTTGTTAAGTTTCCTTTGGGATGCCCTTCTTGCTTGTGGATATCACACAAGCACATATGGCAAGGTTTTCAACTCCACAATGTTTGTAGGATTTTTGTTGAGTTGCGGTTATGTTGCACATGTTTAAAGAAATAATGCTTGTGACTTTGGAAAATGGGGATTTTTTTGTTTAAGGTTTGTATCACCATGTCTAACAATCGAAAACACCATGAAGCATAAACTCAAGTGAAAAAAATAAGCATAATTGTATGAGAAATGTTGAAGCACACAAAACTACTTGTCGAAATTGTGGAAGAAGAGACATTAGATTTAGAATTTGAGTTTTTTCTAACCTTTCATCAAAGTCCAAACAAAGTAGAATGTAAAAATGCAAGGTACAATTATAAGTGCAACGAAGAACATAATAAACAATGTTTAGCCCATTTTCTTGCTACTCATGAAAAGATTGTTGCAGATCTATTAAATCCAATGTGAGGTTGGTGATCATTTTTTCCCAAAATGACAAAAACATGGTTCAAGAAAATTGATGTGTGTTGTAGCCATGAGGTGGAATATGTTGCTACACCCACTTCAAAAACCCAAAAGGTCAAAGGGTCATCAACATTTGTAAAGGTATTCATTAGTTTGGTCATTAATTCTTTTATAATTTGATTACACAAAAATAATGGTTTGAATTAGTTTTGACTTAACATTTGTTGTTTCCTAGGTTAAAAAGCAAGTGAAGAAGGAATGATGATAACACACGACAAGACTATCTTTGGTGGTAAGAAGGTTGAAAATACAAAGTCAACCATGCATATTTGCCTTATATCTTTACAAAGTTACAAAATGATGGCATCATTTTAGGATTTTGGATAAATGTCTAAATGTTGTGTTGAAACAAATTCAAATTGTTTAAGTTTAAACATTTCAAGCATAAAGAAATGGTTGAAATGACAATAAACTAGTAAGTGCATATTAAACTAGTTGGTCAAACTCCATGTAGTGGCAAATAGTAAGGAAACATTATGTGATCTAGTAGTCCTAGTTTTTTCCCCTTTTTCATCATAAGGACATTACACATAACAAAATGACCCACACATGGACCAAAGGAGCATGTTTTTAATGGTTACCATAAAGTGGTTTTGAAAAACTTGAAAAAAATGTTATCAAGCTTATGCATGCGTAAGAGCTTTTCATCAACATAAATACTTACATATACTTAAAAACAAACAACATTGGCATGTTACTTGTGTTTTTTTTTGGGTCTTGTTGTCATGTCTGTTAGGTTCTCCATCAAAAAAAAGATATATTATCTAATGGTTTAAATGTTAGTTAAAAAAGGTTGCTAGTGCTAACACAAACTTATCATCCTTTAGAAAAGAAATTGTTTATATATGCATTAAGAGGTCGTATTTTGTTGTTCCTTAAGGCACATCAACATGTAATAACAATTGATGAACCTTTATTCCATGTTCAATACCTCAAGGATGGTGTTATGTGGCAAAAAACACATCGATGAGTGTATGCACTCTAAGATGGTTCATTTCAGTGGATGTTCCATTCCTTAAAAATCCATATGGTAGTGTGAAAATAACAATCTATTTTGAAATCATTAATTTAGTGGGGAATTACATGGTGGTTGATGAACTAAAAAGTCCACATGAAAATAAGTCATTTAAAAAAATAAAATGTACATGTTACTGTAAAATAAAATTGAAATCCACAAAAAGTGATTATGATATAGACTTATGAAAATATGATTAATTTTAGGCCATTCAAAAGTCCATAACTTTTTTTTGGTTAATTTATTCCTAGCAATTTTTTCCACATATGTTTAAAAAAAAATAAAATCAGATATTGAGTCCTTATAATATATCCCAAATAAAATTCATACAAAAAATGCATGTATATAAAGGCAAAAACAACAAACCAATAGATATTTTTCAACCTAAAAAAATCCATCATTATATATTTGATGTATATATGTTGGCATTTTTTTATAAAAATATTTTTCTTCAAGTTGACAATCTAAATTTAGCCACAAATTTGAAAAATTATTGTTTTTATGCCATGTTAATAGCATGTAAATGCACGCCATCTTGCAAAAAATTGGATTGCAATGCAAAAAGTGAGCCACCCTACTTTGTAACCACCTCAATGTTAGAGTGAAATAACCACTTTGTTTGAAAGGATGGTGTATGTGTTCATTGGCAAACAACTAGATCTCGTAGCAATGAAGATTGATCACTTCATTGTGACCTTTTCAAAAAAACGGGTGTGGCCCAAAGTCTTTTTCTAACACCCATAAAAGAATCCCATAATTCCCTAGGTGAAAAAGCTACGAAAATAATAATTGACTTGATATTCCATCGATGAAAAAGGTGGGTAAGAAATTGCAAAAATATGTCATCATTCGCACACTCCAAATGTGGTTAAATTGGACACTAAAAATCCAAATTGATATAAAAAAGTTATCATCTAAAACTTTGCTTGCCAACTTCATCCTTCATGGACAACGACCCCCTTGGTAAGGTTTAGTAGTTGACATTGTAAATCAAAAGCACATGACATTGATCATTTAAGGGGAATGGGATTTCGATTCAACATTTTTTCCACCTCAATAATTATCAATGTGTTTTGATGGATAACTACCGATGTGCTTTGATGGGTACAATATTCGTTGTCACAATGAAGGTGAACATTATATATCCAATATAAATGCTTGCAAGGAAAAAATCTATGACCTAATGCTTTAGGTTCGTAGGAATTCCAATTAGGGCATGAACATGTTAGTTCTTGGGAAATGGAAACATTGTACACACCTCCTTCCATTTATATTGTGTAAACTTTACCAGAATAATGTTCATTTAGCTCCCTTAAACATAAAACCATGGGAACAAATCTTTTGGTTGTTGTATTTGAACAAGGATGTGGTCATTGATGGGATGTTTAGACAATTGCTTCCCTTCATGCCAACAACAATGTCTTCTAGATGGGAGTTCCCATAACCGAGTCCCTTGAATGTTGTTGGTTGGTGCAAATGCAGATGCATGAACACATTGGTGTACAAACTCAACCTTCGTAAGGGCAATTTCATTCTACATGAGGATGGTTCCAATCTACATGGCCCACACATGAGGATGAGTTGGGGGCTTTAGGATCCATTAAAAAGAAGGTTGCCACACATCGAACAATGTTATTGGCATAGAAAAAGAAATTGCATGTTTCAAGGTGCATCTTGTGGGGGTTTTCCATAGCCACACAAAAGCAAAAAACTAGGTGACCATTGGGAAAATCGTGAACAATATTGATTGTGAAGGTTGAATGTCACTCACGAAAATGACTAATGGCTACTCAACATGAACTTTTGTACTTGGGTGTCATTCATCTAATGTGGTATTCCTTTTTTTGGGAGATGATTGATGACATGGAAAGGCATTTTGGACCTTGAGAATGTGTAAAGGACTTCAAATTGCTGAAGTAGATGGCCTGAATACTCTAAGGAGAAGGAGAACAACTTTTGATGCAAAGGCACCGAATGGAAACGATGTGTGACAACCATGTCGATGTGAAGTAGCATGAATTGGCACTGGCACATTCAATGGGTGACTTGATGTCACAAGCGGTGTGGATATAGGGGCTTTGTGCTTAATCGAAGGGTGAGGAACTGGAAATGCACAACCAATGTGAGACAACAATGGCCATTGTATCATGGGAACCAGCCGTGAAAACTATGGGGATCAGCGGGAAAGGCCTCAAGAAACAGGCCGCACTGGTTTATAATGGTGGTACTTACCTTACCCTAAGGTCAGTTTCCTCATTAAATAATCCTCAAAGTAATGAAATGAAATTTTGTGAAAAATATGAAGTTGACATGTTGAAAATCATCACAATTATTAGGGGCTACATTCTGAATAATTTCACTACTTATATCTTAATATTATAGTGCATGGACGATGGAAAAATATATAATTTCAAAATAAATAAAAAATCCATTTTTTGAAAAAAAAAATTTGTTTTGTCAATGTGGAAACAGACCCTAGGCTATGGTATTCTGTTTCATATTAATTAGTTGGGGGTGCCTCACAAGTTCAACTTTGTTTTTTGCAATGAGCCAATTTGATTGGCCCATCGCAAACAAAAGTTGAAACTATGGAGGCTCCCCAAAATAGAAGATTCTATGGAAAGATGGAGTGCCTCCCCCTTTGGCTCACCTATGGAGCATGTCAAGTACAGGCCATTGTGCCTGGTTCGCTGCCCGTTTGGAAATGTTTGGGCAGGCCATTGTGCCTGGTTCTCTGCGGGTTTGGAAATTTGGGCACAATGGCGGATAGCCAGCATGTTCCATAATACCTTGTCACAAGGAGAGTCAGCCATCTCCTGTCTTGTCTTGAGGAGATTCCATCTTTCTATTTTCTCTTCTAAGGTTGGATAAAAATGAATGAATTATAAATATTGACAATAAAAGGAGCAGTGTTTTTAACCCTGTTTAATAGGCTTGTGTGTAGGTGAAAAGAAAAAAATATTATGGCCAATGAAATTCAGGGCATTGGTTCTCTGAATTTTTTCCTTATTTATCTTCTGTAAACTATAATCAAATATGTAATATATGATGAAACCCTGCCAAACTTTACAAAAAGAAAGCACCCAAGAAAGGGAGAGCAAAAGAAAAAGGGGCGAAGGACCAAAGTCCAGGCAAGCAAGCAAATGTGTAATAAGGTTTGGTAGGTTTGTGAGAACTTCAGAGGACCACTGAAAATGAAGGAAAGGGAGCATTATTTTCAGTGTTCAGCAGAATAGGGTTGTGTATAGGCATCAAGATTTTCTTTTCCGCCCAATGAGATTGCTAGATTTGATGGTCTGAACTTGTTTTGTTACTTATCAGCTCAATGTGTAATAGCTATAAATGCAAGGGAGGGTTTGTCTAAGCTTGGAATTTTATCAGGTTTACCTCCCCTCTCTTTAGTTGATATGCTTCATGCAAGTGGTGGAGGGTTCCGTTCTTAGTGGTTCCTTTCCTCCACGAGGTGGGCCCTCCCCTCTCTTTAGCCAATATGCTTCATGTGACTGGTGGAGGGTTCTGTTCTTAGTGTTTCATTTCCTTGGTGTGGCCCACCTAGTTTGGGCTGCTTGCTTACCTGGACTTTGGTCCAGGCCCCTTGTTTTTTTTCTCTCCCTTTCATTGGGTGCTTTCTTTCTTTAATGTTTGGCATGGTTTCATCAATGGCTATTTACAGAGAGTTGTTTCAGATTTTGTGAGGGGGGAGGTCTAGCCATCATCCACAAGAGGACAAATTTGGCTACAGGTCAGATAGGAAAGTAGAAAGATTTAGTAATCCTAATATATTTTGGCGACATGTTAGAACTCAGAACCTTTTGTCTAAATCGGGCTATTTCAAAGAAAAACATTCCGTATATGGGCCAATTTTTCGTCCAAAACAAGCTCTTTGCATGGGTCGCACTGGCCTTTAACCATATCTGTACACACATTTGAGTATTAGGGTTTTGGTAGGGTTGTCACAATTTTAAAGGACCAATGGAGTCGCAAGTCTCTCTCTCTCTTCATGCGACTTTCTTGCACCCAAGACTCTCCATTGTTTCGTGTCTGCTGAAGCTGTTTGTGGTTGCGACACTGGTGCCGTCATCTGATCGTCGGGGCCACCGAGGTATTCCAATTCCCTGAATTCCGGGGCTTCATCGACTCTTCGTGGTGATGGCAGTGCGCCATCGACTCGCTCTCGAGTAGCGTTGCTTAGGACACAGTAACTTGTGGTCATAGAGAACTAGCAACTTCTCGGGGTGGAAATGTTGGACCAAAAGCCGCAGCCGCAGGACAGAGAAATGAAATTTGGGGGCAATTCTTTTCAGATCCTTCGCAGTGGTGAGATTGTAGGCCATCCTACAATCCCACCATTGAGAAGGTCAGAAGGTGAATACAAGATGCCCGGATTTCAAGCATAAGAAGACACAGAACGTTCTCTGGCTTGGGGACCGACGAAACCCTGCATGGGTGGGAGCGAAGCTGACTGCCATGGCACCACTGTCCAATTGGACTGCTTTTCATGGAATAGAAGGCTTGCAAGCTATGTCATGGCTGGGCAACATGAGAAGACAATTGCGCAACAAAAGGGCATGAGTGCTGAGAGCTTCACTTTCGTTCCCGTGCTCAATTGCATGTGCTAGTTTACACGCACTTTAAGAGGGCAGGCAGCTTCATAAACAAATATTTCAAAGTGGTTTGAGCCTGATGTCTTTGTAAGATATAGCCTAGTTGATATGTATGCAAAATGTGGGAGCATGGAGGATGCTTGGAGAGTGAGAGTGTTCAACAAAATGCCATTGCAAGATGTTGCCACTTGGAATGCAATCATATTGGGACATGTGAAATATGCACAAGGACCGAAGGCACTCAGAAATGCAACAGGAAGATGCGCAACCAGACTCTGTTACTTTTGTTTGGGTGCTGAATGAATGTGCTAGTGTATGTGCACTTGAAGAGGGTGTGCTCATCAGCAGATAGTTGAAAGAGGATGAGATTTAGATGTGTGTGTGGAATAGCTTGGTTGACATGTATGCAAAATGTGGGAACATGAAGGATGCTCAAAGAGTGTTCAATAAGATGCCATCTCATGATGTACCAGTCTTGGACTGCCATCATATGGGGACATGTGAAATGCGGGCAAGGGCAGAAGGCTCTGGAATTATTTAGACAAATGCAACAAGGTGTGCAGGCAAACTCTGTTACTTTTGTGGGGGTGTTGAATGCATGTGCCAGTATAGTTGCACTTGAAGAGAGTAGGTGTGTTCATGAACAGATTATTGAACATGGATGGGATTCAGATGTCTGTGTGGGAAAGCTTGATTGACATGTAGCAAGCTGTGGCAGCATGGAGGATGCTCACAGAGTGTCAAATAAGATGCCATCTCAAGGTGTGGTCACTTGGACCACCATGATAATGGGACACATGAAATTCTGACAAGGGCAGAAGGCGCTGGAATTACATAAAAAATGCAACAGGATGGTGTGTGACTGGACTCTTTGACTTTTGTGGGGGTGCTGAATTCATGTGCCAGCACAGTTGCACTTGAAGAGGGCAGGTATGCTCATCAACAGATTATTCACAGTGGTTGCAAATCAGTCACTTTTGTGGTGAATAGCTTGGTTGATATGTATGCAAAATGTGGGAGCCTGGAGGATGCTCAGAGTGTTCAACAAGATCTCCTCACATGATGCAGTGTCTTGGAATGCCATACTTGGCAGATATGCCATTCATGGCCCTGGTATGGAAGCTCTTAAACATTTTGAACAGATGTGTGAAGAACGTGTACAGGCATTTGATATCACTTTTGTTTGTCTTCTGTTAGCTTGTAGCTGTGCAGGTTTGGTGGATGAAGGCCTGTGCTATTGTGTTTCAATGAGCACAGTTTATATGATTTCTGCAATTTGAAACACTACACTTGCATGGTTGACCTTCTTGGTCATGCTGGCAGAGAATATGATCAAGGCAAAGCCCTGTAAACCAGATGTGGCTGTGTGGATGGCTTTGTGTAGTGCCTTTAGAATTCATGGTAATGCGGACTTGGGGAGAATGCATTGCTAAACAAGTTCTTGAATTGGAGTGTGAATTGTGCAGGTTTTTTGCTGCTATCAAGCACATAGTAGTATAACTATAAAGAAAAACTCCATTTGCATGGGCTCCAATTACATGATTAGTCTATGAAGATATATTCACAAGTCTGCTATGCAAAATTGCAGCACAGCTGACTGAATCAAAGTGGGATTGACTTTGCGATTGCTATTCTCTCACTAGTGTCTAATTGCAGGTCTGATCTCTCCCTTGTGCAATTTTTTTTTGTTTTACCTTTTTTCTGGTGTCAAGTTGCTCCCGCACTTTTATGCCCTTGAAAGAAGGCAAAAATTCAGGTTCAAACTCAATTGCACACAAAGCAATGAGATTGGTAGATCCTGCTTCGACAGAGAATCAGGAAACACACAGCAAATCAATGATGCGTTGATGGTCATGAAGCAGCTGGCATGATTGTCTATAAAGCCTTGATGACTTTGAGAGTGTTGTACACTGCAAGCATACCTATCGCACTGGGACAGTGGTGGTGGCGGGTTGGTGTATACTGGGTGGGTGTAGTTGTTTCACTTTAGTGTATAAATGCGCTATGCTAAAGAGAGGTTGAAACTGAAGAGGGGGTTAGCTAGCTAGCACTGTTCTGAACTTGATTGGCGTTTCACAAGTGGTTGTGACAGCTTTGAAATGTGTGCTTCAGGTTCTTGCTTCACTTCCAGAAGTAATGTCACAACTTCTTTCATTGTTGGCCTTTCTGCTGGAGTCTGATTGACACACATGAGTGCAACCCCAAGTGTTTGCAGCATCTCCTGAATGAAGTCATCAGGCATCCCGCATAGCCTTGGATCCAACACATCCATCACTATCCCTTGTGGATTCATGTTCATGTCTTGCACCCATTTCACAATGTGCCATCCCTCTCCATACCTTGAGTCAACTGCTCGTCGCCCTGTCAAAACTTCAAGCATCACCACCCCATAGCTGTATACATCACTCTTCTCTGTGATCTTCAATGTGTATCCATACTCTGCACAAGTGAGGCAAAAAACCCTGCCACCAATTAGGACTAATGGCCCTTTTTTTTCTCCAAACTGTATGAAAGGGTCAACATTGTGCAAAGAAAACATAGAGAAACTTGTGAGATCTCTCTCTCCCCTCTTCTGAAATTTCTGAGCAACTCATGAAGCGCAAGAATACGAAGCAATTGTAGAGCTTAACCCTGGAACACACCTGGAGCAATGTAGCCATATGAGCCTGCAACTTTGGACATGGCTTTGGAGTTTGCACCATCAATCAGCTTGGCCAAGCCAAAGTCAGCCACAAATGCCTCATAGCGTGAATCCAGCAGAATATTATTAGACTTAACATCACGGTGCAAGATTGCAGGCACGCAGTCATGGTGCAAGTAAGCAAGTCCCTGTGCAGCTCCGAGACAGATGTTGTATCGAGTCTCCCAGTTGAGATTCCTCCTCTTCTCATGAAGCACTTCCCCCAAGCTACCATTGGGCAGGAAATCGTACATGAGCAGATTCAACTCCTTGTTGGAGCAATAACCCAACAAGCGCACTATGTTTCGGTGCCGAATTCTGCCCAGAGTGTCAACCTCTGCTGCAAACACATCATAATTGCGTTCTCCTCCCACTGTTGCAGGCCAGAGCTTCTTCACAGCAATGGTCTCACCACCATCCATTTCTGCCTTGTAAACCACACCTGAAAACCCACTCCCAATGATGTTGAGCTCCACCAGACTGTCGAGAACGTCATCCACTGTGAATGTCAGCTTCTGGAATGGTGTGAGTTTCCATGGCCATGTGCTGGAGTCTTGCGCATCTGAGCTGCTGCTGAAAGGATTGCCATAGATCCAATATCTTTTGTAGAACAAGAAGCAGCCGCCAGCGAGAATCAGCAGTGCAAATCCGAACAAAAGACACACCATGATTGTAGTTCCAGCTTTGCCATGACCAGAATGGTGATTTGAAGCTCCTCCTGCTGCACTTGGCTGTCCACTGCCAGAAGCACCACATGAGGTGTTTGCAGAATTCTGCTGGTCTGGTAAACAAAGCCCTGGGTTGCCCAAGACATCACTTGATGGCAAGTTGCGGAAGACGGAGGAGTCTGGAAGAGCTCCAGTGAAATCGTTGAAGGAGACATTGAGAGACGTTAAGCTGTCAAGCTGTCCCAGAACTTCCAAGCTTCCTGTGAGGCTGTTGTGTGACAAATCCAGGAGCTGGAGACTGACAAGATTGCTAAGCTCTTGTGGAAGTGGGCCAGTCAAGTTGTTCCAGCTGAGGTCGAGCCCAGAGATCAAGCTTGCAAGCTTTCCTATCTCAGGGATGATGGAGCCATTCAAGTGGTTTCGGCTCATGTTCAGAAGCTCCAGCTGCTGACAATTGCCGAGAGATGTAGGCACGGGACCCATGAATCCGTTGTCACTGATCGAAAGCTGAAGAATCTCACCCAAGTTCCCCAACTCCTGCGGCAATGGACCTTCCAAGTTGTTGTCGGAGACATCGAGCGTCTGGAGACGAGCAAGGTTCCCTATCGAAACTGGCAGGGTGCCAGTGAGATGATTAGCATTTAGAGTGAGAAGCTGCAGTGCACTGGCATTTCCGATCTCGCTCGGGATGCTTCCGGACAAGTCGTTGAAGGCGATGTCCAGGAAGACAAGGTTCTTGAGCATTCCAACTTGGGGAGGGATGCTACCTGCAACACAGCACAACAATATACTTGCTACATCAGCTGTTGTGAACAGAGACAACAAGGAACAACAAAAGGAACACAAGGAACCTGCGTTCAGAATTAACAATTGATCATTTGGAAGTTGGAAAATCGGAGAGAAACTTTAACTTGATCCGAGCAACCGTGTTAGAAAAAGTCCAAAGTTTAGTCCAGAACTATCTAAACACATGACCAAATGCCAAAGCTGAGCAACTCAGAAAATCTTGCCAAGAAGTCAAGGTTCGAAGCTCAGAAGATCACAGAGACATGCATGTGTAGTAGTGTACAACTCACCTGAGAGCGAGTTGTTGGAGAGGCGTAAACGCAAGAGCCCAGTGCTCTGATCAATATTGGTAGGGATCTCCCCAGTGAGCTGGTTGGAAATGAGAGTGAGCTTCTCGAGCATGGGCAGCAAGAAGAGCGACGACGGAATGCTGCCGTTCAGACTATTAGTCGACACGTCGATGTTCGCCAGCTTGTTGCAGTTGCCGAGAGAGGCCGGCAAGGGACCAGAGAGTTGATTCTCCCACAAGAGCAAGTTGCCGAGCAGGCTGAGCTTTCCAAGCTCAGCAGGTATAGCTCCAGAGAGCTCATTCCTGTCTAGCTGCAAGTCCGCAAGCGAGCTGCAGTTGCCGATCTCCGGCGGGATACTTCCCTGGAGCTTGTTGCCAGTCAGGTACAACGCCCACAACGACTGCAACTGGCCGAGCTCCTTGGGAATGGCTCCCGTCAACTGGTTGTCCGACAACTCCATTGATTGCAGAGACGAGCAGTTCCCCAAAGACGCTGGAATCTCGCCAGTCAATTGGTTGAACCAGAGGTTCAGCTCCACAAGCTGCTGTAGATTGCCAAGCTCCGGCGGGATGATACCCGTCAACTGGTTTTGCTCCAAGTACAAGTATTGCAAGCTCGTGCAGTTGCCGAGCTCCGCGGGAATAGAGCCCGTGAGATTGGTAGAGTAAACTTTGAAGGTCGTCAAGTTCGTCAGCATACCGTACTCTGGAGGGATGCTGCCATGCAGACCCGTGATTGCAAACCCCAACTCAATCAGCTGCGTGCAGTTGCTGAGCTCAGGAGGTAAGCTTCCGGTGAGGTTGGAGTTGCCACCACCGCGAAGGATCTTGAGCTGTGTGAGCTGACCGTACTCGGGAGGTATGCTGCCGCTCAAGCTGTTGCCGTAGAATATAAGGTTAGAGAGGCTGGAGCATTGGCCGAGCTCGGGAGGCAATGCGCCTTCCAGGAAGTTGGAATTGAGCTGGAGATATTGGAGATGCACCAGTTGGCCAAGCGCGGCGGGAATGACGCCCGTCAGGCTGTTCTGACTCAAGTCCATGAATGTCAAGCTGGTGCAGTTGCCGAGCTCGGCAGGGATGGCACCCGTCAAGTTGGTCGCGAAGAGGTCGAGCACTTGCATGGACGTCAGGAGACCGATCTCCGGCGGAAGAGTGGCGTACAACGAGAACGATGCCAAGGAGACATTCACTACGTTCCCCAGTGCGTCGCATGTCACGCCGGTCCAGCCGTTGCAAGGCGTGTAGCTGCCGTCCGCGTTTGCCTTCCAGCTCGATAACGAACCGCGTGAGCCTCGCACCGTCTTCAGGAAAGCGAGGAGCGCTGTGATGTCGTCGCTACTGGAGGCTGACACACCTACCGGAGCACAATCTCTCATTGTCGCCAGTACGAACACCGTGCACAATGTGATGACGACCACGTTGTAGTAGCCGCGGCTGGAGGAGTCTGCTCGTGCAAATCCGCTCAACATCTTGCTTGCACTAGGGTACTAATCTTCTCTTCGGCGTGCTAGCTAGCTGCAGAGGTAGTTCAGAGCTTTTTCGCGAATTCCCGAGACGATGGTTTGATCATGAGCTGCTGCAAGTCCTTCGACGAGCACTCCACTCGGAATCAGAATCCGTAACTGTACACAGCTGCTAGTGCGTCCTGCTGCTGCAAGGCAGTTGAGAAAAGATTCACATCAATAAACTACGATTCCACAGGACACACAGAGTAGTACTAGTCCAGAGCTAGAAAGCAGGATCGCAGCTTCCTCAGAGACCAAGGACTGCCAGACTCCGACCAATGTGCAAAGCTCCTTGTTAGGTGCACGCCTACCAAAGAAGATTCTGAAAAGACTGTAAGAAGTAAAGTTCTCGACATGAGATCTATCAGCTCTTGGCAATGACGCAGCGATGGTGGTGCAATTCGCGGAAGTAGGATTCGGACCATTGTGAGAAATGCATGGAATGACGATGACTCGGCTTACCTGGATCTGATCCCAACTATTAAAAGCCCACAGCAGCTTCGACAGATCTGAGAAGCAGGCACAACATGAGCGATCGACTGCAGCAGCTTGGTCTCTGGCGGCGGCTCGTGCAACGAACGTCTCCCTCTCCCTCGCGCACTAGGAACTGCGCTGCGTCAATAGCGCATTCCATGTCCCTCGCTCAAGCTTGCCCCGTCAGTACCGTCTCCTTCACGAAATGATACTCTTCGCAGCTGCAGCTACTAGCCCCCAGCTCTTACTAAGCTCTGACCGCCACGCTACACTTGCTCTCACCCTCGACTTCCTCTTCCCCTGGACATGAAGGCTAGATCGCAGACGATATCACAGCAGCTCCAGACCTAGTGGAAAACTGCAAGTACGATCTCGATTCTTAGCAGCTGGAAGCTACGTCGTACCAAGAGACATAAGAGAACATCTGCACAGACATATTGACCAAGCGAGAAAACAGATTCTTGGGAGTCGAACTAACTCGGATTCAGAACGTCCTTTTGGGCATGACATCGATCTCAATCACGGACGTCATGAACTGCAAACAAGTAAAGAATCTGGAGAGTTCCATAAGGCGAGCTGTCGCTCTTATATATACGTCTTAGCTTCGCGGGGAGGAGTTCGTAGTTAAGGAGCTAGATGAACCTAGCTAGCTGCAGGAACAAAACCAAAGTTCGAAAGACTGAGACGTCATGCACTATAACTAGTACTTTGTGGTCGAAGCTGGATCTTGCAGGAAGCTGAGATCAAAAAGAGAAAAAAACAAATGCATTGATGATGCAGATCAAGAGCTGCAAATGAGCAGCTGCAAGTTCCCACGAGTCGGGACTGTAGAGTTAGCGACTAGTAGCTCTAGTAGCTGGCACTAGTAGCGGCCTTGAGGATCAACAAGGACATCGTCGTCGCCATTGCAAGATGGAGCACACTACACCGGCACGACCGGACGCAGCAGCGGCTAGACTGCTGATCCAACAAATTACGACAGCAAAGTACTCGAGTCTATGACACTGGGGGTATGGCTGCAGCAACTGTTTCCTGACAAAGTTCCGTCGACGCTGCAGCTACAATTCCTGCCGTAAGGCAAATGGAAGCCAGAAAATGGAAACTCTGGCTCCTGGGGCACTACGAAGACGACGACGACGACGACGACGACGTCGACGACTGATATATCGACAAGCTAAAAAAAATGGTACATGTACGCACTAAATCCTGTGGGCATCGCTGCTGCAACAGCCGATGTGATCGATCCATATCCAGGCCTAAGAAGTAAGAACGTCTGCAGCTACTACTACGCCCAGATCAATTTCTTGACACTAGTTTAATGAAGATCTCAATTATAAAGAGGAAAGCTTCGATGGATTGCTACAGCTGTGGCGGCGACAGATTTGTGAAGCAAAAAAGCTTCTCGCGCTAGCTAGATAGCTAGCTGCAAGAGCTCTTTCTTTCGCGGAGACGCCGCCCGCGCGCGCGGGCCCCATGTAGATCTCCTTGGGATTGTTCGAGAGCAACAGCAGCAGCCGGTGCTTCAGAAAAGTCCCCAGAGAGACATGCACAGTGCACACACAGAGAGGGACACAACTGCAGCAGCGCCAGCAGCCAGCCAAAGTGTTGAAATATTAAACTACTTTTATTACAGCATCTTCACCCACACCCCTCCCTATTTGGGCCTCTGTGGGTGTTTCCTGCATCCAACTGGACCTCTTTTAGTATTTACAACATACCACATACAGTGTTAGTTATTCATCATCTTCAGGTGGTGTGCACATTTGTTGTTTCATAATTTTTGAACCATTGAATCCACGGTTATTGAATTTCAAATGATTTTCGTATTTGTGAACTAAATTACAAATAATTTAACAATGATGTTTCTACTAGAATGTTCATTGAAGTGGTGTGCACATTTGTCCTTTTGCAATTTTTGGGGCTCACTAATATAAAGTGATTGACAATTTAAATGTCATCATAGTTGCTCGATGGCCAATCAAAATAGTCATTTTTTTTTACTGGCCCTCTTCTTGGAGTGCAATGCATCCTTTCACATATATACAGGCCCAAATTGATTGACACACTCTTTCACTCCTATGCTTCATCTAAAATATAGTCTACAAGCCATTTTAGTGCTGTAGGTGGAAATGATCTAAACCTTGTGAATTTTACAAACACACGCACCCCCTAATTTCTCTTAACCTTTTTTCAGTCTTCTCTTTGTTTTGGGGGAAATGGAAAAGGGAAATTTATTAATTCACTCTCTATTGATTCTTTGTAGGCCTTTTCACTCAGTTATTTTTTAGCACTGGGTTTGTGTAAGTGGTGGGTTTGTGCATCAGGCCCACTGACTTTAGTGTAGGGTGAAGCTCTGTTATTGTAGGGGCAGTCCCAAAAGAAGGGGCAGATGAGGCAGTACTCAAGGGCCACTGGCCTTGTATTTGGAGACTTTTCCTCACTCATGGGCTTCACCTATAGTATATCGTGAGGCGAACCTTATCATACACCTAAACATCCTTAGATCAGGAGGTGTAAGATGGGTGAGTGTTCTTATACCTACTCTTTAAGAGTGTGAGGGAGCTTACATTTACAAGTACATATGATTTTCCTCTCATTCTTAAGGAGTACACAATCCATTCTCTTTTCTCGGGTATTTGTCAGTATAATAAAGTGCTCTCCAAATACACTTAGAAATTCGTCCAATTGAATTACAATATGCAAGCAAAACCAAGGAAACCTGACATGGAAATGGCTCTTAGATGGTATGGAATTTGGCACGAATGTGTTGGAGTTGACATGAAGAGAAATAGTATTCCTCACTTTTGGAGGAGCTTCTTAAACATTTGTTTTGAGCATTGTGACTGTTTGACTTCATTTGGAGAATTTCCTATGAACTAGCTTACTCAGAATATATGTCCAAATTGCTCCCCTCTCATCACAGAGGGATGTGATGAGACTTTTTGGATCCATGTAAGATTTCCAGATATATTTTTGGGTTGAATTGAGAATTCATTTGTGAATGACATTAAAAAAATCTCCATTAAAATAAGAAAAAACACAACAACAATGCAAGCAATTTGGGTATAATTGTAGGATAAGATTAAAAATATTCTTTAGAGTACAACGACCTTGAAGAAGGTAAGAGATTATTTTTGTTCTCACTACTGACAGTAAAACTAGTTTCACCCTGAGTTTTTTTGTGATTTCATCATCATTAGTATTATATTATTAAAAAAAGTTGAAGATTTATGTGTAATAAATGAAGATAGTCAGGATTTGACATAAGTTCTAATTAATTTGTCTCCTTTTGCAAATAATAATAATATTTGAGGCTCCAGAAAAGGTTGGGGCTGAAATAGGGCCCCAAGGCAAGATGATTTTTAAAAATAACTTTAATGGAAGACTTAGTTGTAAACTCTAGGCTACTTTTATTTTTGTCTCCAATACAATTACATAAATAAATAATTACACTTTGATTTTTCTTGTCTCTCAAGATTGCGTTGGAACCTATCATAAAGGGCAAAGCCATTAATTACATAATGAACGGCTTGTTTCACATTGGGGCCAATAGTGGTTTTGGTTGAGTGTGGAGAATGGTCCTAAGTGAGGTCCTAAGTGATAGTACTTTAGTACCCATGACATGAGACAAGTCCTTCCAACTGTTGTCATTCACAATGCCTGAACAGACATGGTGCTGTGCACAGTTCTCTTTGCAAAAAGGGAACCAACCTGGTGGCACTAAATAGTGCCCATGCCTTGGAGAGGTACAAGTATTTGCACTTCCCTAGGATTGGTACTTATTATGTTCCCAGAAAACCAGAGAACCAGTTCTGACATATAACCGCCATCCTCAAGAAACATGCAAAGTATTCAAAGAGCTGCCCAACCTTTTTACCCATGGTTCTTTGCCAAAACTCTTGCCGGAAACCCATTATGTTCTTTAAGCTTTTGAAATAACCAAAACCCACGGTTCTTAAATTCTTTTATTAAAAAAAAAGAAACTCTGTTTGCTTTTAAATTTTGAACAATTTGAAACTTAAGGTTCTTAACAATTCCAAATACCTGCATAACACTGGACATGACCAGTGTTGACTGGGTATTGAACTAAAATCCAGAAGGGGGTCAGTTTTCAGCCCTGTTCTCTCCAAAGGAATTGACAATTATCAACCCCAGTGATACCTGGGTTGATACCCGCCCTAAAGGATAGATAGGTTGAGGGACCTGGTTCAGTAAGGTCCGGATTCTCTTCAGGTAATTTCAAAACCTAAACCTTGGGTAAGTTATAATACAACCTCCTAGGTCCAGTTCTTACTTAGGTTAGTTAGTGTTAGTTGGGGTCAGTATTAGGGTTTAAGGTGGCTGTTGCACATTGTGTGGTGAGGAGGCAGATAAAAACCCTTTATTTGTTAGCAACTTGAATCCTCTTAGGCCCACTTTGTTTTTTTCTTTTTCTTTTTTTTTTTTTGGGTTTTTTTTCACATTGTTTGCTTGTTTTGTTTTGAGTTTGTTTTCGGTTCCATTTGCATTATCATGTTGGTGTTCAATGTCTTTGCTTTTGTTGTGTGTCGCCCTTGTTATTTATTGTCTTTCACATTACAAGGTTATTCTTCCATGTATTTGTGTATTTACAACATTTTTACAATGTGTTTAAAATTAAGTGCTAACAAAATGTTAATATGATCATTGATATTATGTTGTAATGG
>Ga0209208_10003150_pt1 | contig 23732 bp, 13 predicted proteins | sample S1TSphfallax_3_FD_187694 | JGI IMG/M metagenome (GOLD analysis project Ga0209208, IMG submission 187694) | Host-associated microbial communities from peat moss isolated from Minnesota, USA - S1T2_Fd - Sphagnum fallax MG (SPAdes) (version 2) | ecosystem: Host-associated > Plants > Peat moss >...
TTTTTTTTTTTTTTTTTTTTTTTTTTTTTGCTAGAGTCACCACTCATGATGGCTCTTGTTTGGACATTTTCATTTTTGAAATGCTTGTTGGTAAATTAAGTTACATTAAATAAGGTGTCCTCCAACTACACTCAAAGAAATTTGAACACGGGTCTTTATGCTAAATATGGTGTCTAACTACAACACTAAAAAAAAATTCGAACGCATCTTTACACTTTATGAAAATTTTGGAACTGGAGATTTTTTGATTAGGAAAAAATTCATAAGTTGGAATCGGAGGTTAGGCTAAATAATGTGTCCTCCAACTACACTCAAAAAGAAATTGGAACACCCTCTTTACACTTTATGAAATTTTTTGGAACCCGGAGGGTCTTTGATCAGGACCAAGTTCCAAAACCGGAACCGGCGGTTACTAACGGTTATGAAATACCCGCCCCCCCCCAGGTAGGTAGGTAGGTAGGTGTGGCGTCCGAGGACACGCACTCTTCACACGCATCGACGAACGTTGGTATCCCAGGGGCAAGGGAAGGATGAATAAAGCGGACAGCGACGAGTTTCGTGAGCAGCGGGAATTCCGTTCGTCGCAGTAGCCGGAAACCCTATCTCTCTCTCTCTCTCTCTCATACTTACGTTGTCTTTGCTTCCCTCCGAAACCGGTCGATCCTCCCGCCCCCTCCCAAGCTTCGCAGACCTGCATACACACGTATCCTTCCGCGCATAACTCGCGGTGAAGACATGTCATCATCATCCTCACCTTCTCTTCTTCTTCTTCTTCTTCTTCTTCTTACTATCTTTTATTTCTCTTCTTCTTCTTAGCAAAACATCTTTTTCCTCAACAAAAAAGGAATAAGAAAAAAAACAAAAGGGACTGACCCGCAATAGGGGACTGACTCATAGTAGCGTTTAGGAGGGTGTTGGTGGTGGTGGTGGCTCTGGGACGTTTTTGAAAAAGGGTCTTGGTCGTTTCCGCGGTTGCGTGTTGCTCGAAATTTGGTTTGCTGCAGAAAGTTGTTGGTGAATGGAAGGCTGTATTTTGTTTATATGCGAAAAAAGTTCAGTTTGTAGGGCTTTAGGTTTTCTGAAAAGTGGGGCAAAGAGTTTTGAGGGTGAGGAAGATCAGGGTTTGCGATTGCAGAGAGAGGGAGCCGAGTTTTTATTACGATGGCGAACGCAGCAGACCGATCTGAGACCTCTTCCTCCTCATATCACTCTACTCGGACTTGGCAATAAAAGCTTCCGGTTTAGCACTAGGGAACTGGATTGGGTTCGGTAAAGGGCTAATTTCGTGAGAAGCTGCTTTTTTTCCTTTGGGAGGTGACTGTTCTGCTTCTAGGGCTCGCTCTCTGGTTTCTTGGCAGCGCTGATTTTTGCGTGGGGGTGAGAGGCGAGCAGGGTTTTGGGTCGACGATGATAGTAGAATGAATGGAAACGCGTAATGGGGTCTTTGTCACTTCCGAGAGAGTGAAAGTTCCCAGACTAGAAGACCCAGTATGTTGAACGCGAGCTGCTGCAGGTTGTTGGAGCGTCGATGATCGAGAGAAGGATGTTATAGTGCCACTTTATCAGTTTCTTTGGCGGGAATGACGGTATTCTTAGGGTCTTCTTCTGTAGTTCGGTACGAGGGGGTTGGTGTTTGAGGGGGTGGTAGGCGTTGTTGTGTGCGTACAGGGTGGGTGGGTTTTGGGTTTGGGGAGGAGCCTTTGAAATGGTTTGGTGGGCAAGGGTCCTGTCAAAATCTTGTCAGTGAGGAGGTTTTGTACGCAGACAGAAGTGGGGTGGGGGCGGGGTTTGTTTCCATGGCATGCAGGAAGCTTGCAATAATAGGACTGTTTCAGGTTCAGCGAATCCTGCTGTTGGGAAATGGCTTTGTGATGTAAGGTTGCTATGTAGATGGGTCGTAACGATTGTAAGCATCTGGTTACTCAATGCTCGACAGTGTTGATCTCTGCCAACAGAAGCATGTAGTCTTGCCGCAAAAGTTTCCTCTAAGATGATGGGCCTTTTGGAGAATTTGTTTTCTGTGTGGGGTGGCTGTAGGGTAGTGTAGAGGAAGAAGGGGAAAAAGCCTCAGTGATAGTTCGCAGCACACAGGAAGAAAATTGGTGTCGAGAATCAGGTTAGGCTGGGGTTCCCACCAGCAGACCTATCATGTTCAGTCGCAGGAATGGATAGAAGTGAACCATCCTTGGTGCCAGAATGGCTCAGGGGAGCTGGTGGGGCTACACATCACGTGCAACCTTCTTCAGCTCATCAAGGTTAGTTTTCTTCTCTGTTTCTCCTTTTCAGTCTAGGAGAGGAGTGTTATTGTTGATTTTTCCAGGTTCTGCTTTTTCTGCAGTGATATTATTGCCACACTGCAGAGAAGGTGTCAGTGTTTGTTCTGCAGGGAACTGTGCAAGACATGGGGCTGGGAATATATGCAGAGGGCCTTGATATCTTCTGTAATTGGAGATTGGAACACCACCATTGATCACTAGTGCCATGTGGTTTTGGTTAAGTGTGCCTGTCATCATTCTAGTCCTTAAACCTTGTATCCATGTCTGATGAGAGTCTGTCCTTGTATTAATATGATAGGAAGCATCCTTCTCTGCATGAACAGCCATTGCACAGGGTTTGTAGTCATGTGTTAGTTTCATAGGAACCATCTTTCTTTGCAAGGCATTCCAGTTTACAGAGTCTCTGTTCATATTAACTTTATAGGGAACATCCTTTGGTCAATGGGTTTCCAGTGCATGGATTCTGCAGTTATGTAAAATTGGTCAGAAACATCCTTCCATGCCGTGGTTCCCAGTGTAGACAATCTTTTGTAATGTTAACTCAGTATGAAACATCCTTCTGATATTTCCAGTGGTTAGTCAGAAAAGGCCTGATGAGATGTGTTTAGGGTTCTGAATAAATTGACAGTAAGACTGCCAATATCTTTGCTGTATGTTATATATGTGCATAACTGTAAGAAGGTTTCATTTCTTTGAGAGAACAACACCAGCTCCAGTAAACAAGGATCCTGGGAAACCGTCATTCTTTGAAAGACATGCCAAGTGTGCTGTGATTGTCAGTTTAACAAGGTTGGGCATGGATTAGCTGGCATTTGCAGCTGGTTGAATTCTCTGGTGATTCAAGGTCTCTAGACACCATGGCAGATGTCATTGCTAAGTTTAAATATGCAGATCATAGTCCAATTCTGAGCAGCAAGTCTGTTCCTGCTGTGAAAATATGTGGGTTGATATTGTACATGGGTCATAGTCCTGAACTAGTTGAGCCTTTGCACACTATTCACTGCCTTGTTCTTTCTTCTCAAGCAATTGTAGAGAATGTACATGCAGACATCCCGAGGCAGGCAGATGATACATGTAACCATGTAACCTGTATCTTGTGTTCCTCTTAGTGTGCTGCCCTATTCTTAGGAATAGGATCTGTGCTTGAGCCCTGCAACTTTGTTGGAGTATTGCTCAGAGGTAGTCTGATGTTTCCTCTCAATCCTAATTCCACAAACTCTCAAACATTTGACTGTGAGTTTTGGACATTCGCAAGTCATGACATAAGGTCTAACGGTGTGGCCTTATATTACTTGCTGTAATGATGTCCCTTGTTGCAAGCAGCCTCCTCTGTGACACTAAATGTCCTGTTTGGTGGTTGTTGTTTGATCTGAGGACCTAAAAACAAGATTTAAGTGTCTTCAACTCCGGAAATGTTACTATACAGTGTTCCTTGTTTCCGGCAGCTGCTATAATGTGACTATAATCCTGAAATAAAACGTCCTTCCTAGATCTTTGTTGTTGTTAAATTGGTGGCTGTTGTCTGATCTGAGGAGCTAAACAAACATTTGAAGTGCCTTGAATTCTTGAATGTGTATTTTTTGGTAGTATTATGCTCTGCTAAACCCGAAATGTTCATTCACAGGGACCCCATATTCCTGTGCTGCAGATCTGCATAAGCTCTTTGTTACATGATTCAACACTCCTTGTGTTTGCAGATGAAAGTGGGGTGTTGCTCTCCTCACGGCCACGTGTACAACCACATGGGTTAACCACAGGAGCTAGCAATGCTGATTACATCTCCCCACGAAGCTACTCAGCTCTGTCAGAGCGCAATTATTATTCTGCAGGTCGAAGAGGTGGAGGTGGACGAAGCAGCAGTGTAAATGAACGGTCTTTGCAGGACTGGGATCCATACTCAAGGGGCTATCCAAATTTTGTACGCAGTCCTGTGTCCCGCACCTATGAGGCGACGGAACGTATAGACAGGGATGCTCAACGAGAGTGGGATTGGGACAGAGACCGCAATGGACATGACAGGGATAGGGTCTCAGGGTTTGGAGGTGCGGATGATTTAGATAGAGATCAGCAGCACTTGGATACTTCTTTGTCATATTGGAGGCCAGGATTAGGGCCCAATTTAGGGGTCAGACATGAAGTAGAGCCTCTGCCACTTCGGCGCTCCCAGTCCATGACTTTAACAGCCCGTGCTCTAGAAAATGGTGAGAAGAAGATGCTTGGTGGGGAGCAGGGAGGCCTCCCATCTGTGCTACCGGCAACTAGTGGTAGCCTGACAAGCAATATGCAAAAAGCAGCATTTGAGCGCAATTTTCCATCTCTTGGTGCCCAAGACAGGGGTGCTTCTGGGGTTGTGGTGCAGCCGAATTTAGGACATGTGGCTGTTTTGAGTCCACGACCTCTATGGCAAGGTCCGTTAACTACAAGGCTTGATGGGACTAGGTCCTCTACTTTGTCTCCAGGACTGCCATCTAGTGGTGTCAATCGTGGTTTGGTAGCGGGATCAGGAGGCAGTGGGGCCAATATTGGTGCAGAAGGTTGGAGTTCAGCATTAGCTGAGGCACCTTCTGCTCTTATGGGGGGCTTGGCTGCCATCAATGGTACATCAGTAGCTGATCCAACCATTACAAGTGTTAGCTCTGTATCATCTGGTACAATAGTTGTCACCACCTCTGGCACCTCTGCAAATCCCACAAAGATGGTGGATGCTCTTGTGCAGAATCCACCTCGCTTTCATGCTCCTCCTCAGGTGAGAAAATCTTTCAGAGGTTCTCCTGCTTTATTTGTATGGCCAAGTATTAGTTTGATAAGATTATGTTTGTTTCACACAGCAGGATGCTGTGCAGTAGTTTATTGATGTTTTGTACTTGCTTTCTCTTTCCATACAAATGCAGTGGCTTGTATTCTTGTATGTAAATGCACATTTGACTTTTTGCCTGCTTTTGTTTGACCATATCTTGTAGACCCACTCCTATAGTATGGAGGAAGGGTCTTAAACCTTCTATTCTGTGTTGCAAAGTAAGCTTCAGAAGCCTGAAGTTCATTCCCTTCTTGTTGTTGTTCTCCCCTGTCTTGTCACATGCATTCCTCTCTATGCAGAGGAATTCCATCTCTCATGATTCATCACTGGATTCTTTCATTTATTGATGTGTTCATTTCCATAACCATAATAGCCTCTCAGTTCCTTTCTCTTGTGTTTGACTCCAAACACCTTAATAGATTCTAGTGCTCTCTTGCTATTACATACAATTATAGCAATAAACCTTGTGTCTGTCTGTATGATGCATAATGTTGCCTCAGTTTTCTATGAGATTGAACACACTTCTACATATGCAGAACACACATACCTCCTCTTTTATTGTTTTTCTTTTTTTGGATTGTCTCAGAAGTCTAATTTCTGTCCAGTTTTCTTCATAGGTCATGCTTGTTGACAATGTTTATAGAAGTCTATGTTTGTTTTGTTATCCCTGATTTCTCCAACTTCATGTATCTAGACAAAGTCTCTATTGGCAGTTGCATGTACCCTAAATCATTTTGTGACCATGATTGTACTTCCAATGGCTTTTCTTACAATCTCTTGGATTTAGCAAAATCTCAAGATTCTAAAGTTTAAGCATTCATGCTTTTGGGATTTGCTACTCACCAGAATATGTGTGTATTGACATGATTTGAATATGCCTTGTGTGGATTCCAATATTTCAGATTTTGCAAGATCCAAAGTAGTCAATGGGTAGTTTCATAGGTTCTTCTGCTGAAGAAAAAGGTTTAGCTTTTAATAGTTTCATTTGAATTAAACGAGAGGTTCATTTAGCAAAAGGGAGGATTTCTGTTTGGTGTTTCTGTCTCTGGGATCTTGAAAATGATTATTTCACAGGTTTCTTAACCCTAGGCAGGGAGTTTTTTTGAAGCCTATAGAATCCTCTACAGTTGTTACTCATGCTCTCAAGGTTCTCCATCTTGTATCTCTCTGTTTTCTTCCTCCTTTCTTTTTCTGGATTCTCCCTTTTCTTTTGTTGTTCCTTTTCCTTTTTTCTCTTTGTTTTTGTCTTCCTCTTTCTTACTTGGGGTTTTTTGGTCTCCTTCATCTCTTTTAGGGTTTTGGGTTTTATTCAGCTAGCTTAAGGCTGAGTTTTTTCTGTTACTTCTAGTCTTATGACTGAAACTCAGTATGTTTGTTGATTGACATTAACCTCAACCCATTGCCAACTGATGAATTTGTGAATTGAGTAAGGGGTGTTATGGTAGGTGGTCAATGCCATACAGGTTGCTGTTGGATGTCCCTGTACATGTGTATGACTTTTGCTGTCTTCGAACAGTTTTGTTTTTTGGTCTTGTTTGCTTGTTTCTTTATGGCAAGTTTCCTCTTTTTGATGCTTTCTGATTGGTTGCTTAATTTCTGATATGTCAATTTGTTGTCAGATCTGGAATATCATAAGCTAATTGTTGGGCTATTATGTCTCAATTCTTTAAAGGCCAATTTGAATTCATAAGAATTGATTAATTCGTACTTCTTAGTACTTTGTATGTTCCCTTCCATAGAACTTTTGTCTATTGAAATTCTCAAAAAAGATTGGTTAAATCATTAAGATTTTTCTCTCAAATCTTATGTTCAAGGTCAGTTGTCTTGCAAGGTTTTTTGCTCAGTACAGGTCTAAAAGTGTAATCACTTCTTCCTCCTCAAAATTGGGTAATTGAGGTGGCAATATTTGCAGCTTATCAGTGCCTTGTCCCATCATGAAGCATCAAATTTCCAACCAATTCTCAGTTTTCTTTATCGAGATCCCATTATTGAAGTGAAGTTTTCAGATTCTTTGTTTAAATTCTTGATCGTATCTTGTCTTCTTTTTCTTTAGCTTTGATTTTCCACTAGACCACCCTGAAGCCTAGGTTTATAAAATTCAGCCAGTTATGTTTCTCTCTCAGAAGTTTCTAGTTGGCTAAGAAACTTCTATGTAGCTATTATGCTGGTGCTCAATGACCTGTTGGTTTGCCAAGTTGCAGGAAGCTGACATCCCCTGAGAATAGTTGGGTTCTTAAAGTGGAATAGTAGAAGTAGATGAAGTCATCAAGTGCTGGAATCACACATGATCTATCACTAACAAGTCTTCTTCCCTTTTGTTGCTCTTCTCGAATCCTCAAATCTATTAAAAGTTCAACCTATCGGATATAAAAGTGAGAATTCTTGTTCAATTTTCCTTTTTAGTTTACCCTTGGCAGGAAGCTTTGTAGACAATCTGCTAGTTCCTGCAATCCCTGATTTCTCTTACTTCATGTATCTATACAGAGACTTCTATTGGAGCTGGCATATGCCCTTAAATCATCTTGTGAGCTTAGTTTTACTTGTAATAGTTTCCCATTATGTCTGAGGATTCTGAAGGCTTTTAAACATTGACATTTTTAGTGAATGCTCCCACTCAGAATGTGTAGGTATTAGCTTGATATGTATATACCTCATGTGGATTCTGCTAATATTTCCAATGCTGCCAAATTTGGAGAAGTGAGAATTCACTTTTATAGGTTCTGAATGGTTTGTAGCTTAAAAGCAGTTCTTTGTAGCTCAAGTAGTAAGCTTAATCCGCGTCTGTTGAAGAGAAAAAGTTACTTACTTCTAAGTTTATATTGTATTGGACCAGAGGTTTGCTTAGCAAAGAAGGATTTCTGTCTGGTGTCTCCGCATTTGGAATCTGCAAAATGATTAATTCAAGACTACATTAATGCTAAGTGTAAGCTTTTCAAGGCCCGCTTTGTCTGCAAAAGTTCATGCTCCTAGAGTTTGCCATCCTGGTTCTGTCTTTTTCTTCCCTTTCTTGATTGGTTTTTTTCCTTTACTTTTCTTTCCTTCTTTTGTTTCTTTGGTGTTCAATTTTGTGTTGGTTTCTTTGGTCTTCTCCTTCTCTTTTAGGTTCTGCTGAACTAGGCTGGCACCATGACTGAGTATTCCTGTTCCTGCTAGTGTTGGGACTTACTATGTTGGTTAATGTATGACATTCATCTCTGCCCACTGCTGGGAGCTGTGGAAGTCAGTGGGGATGTTAGGGTAGCTGGTCCATACCATACATATTGGTGCTGAAGGTCTCTGATTATGTGTGTCACTATTGCTCTTTGTTCCAACTAATATTGAGTTTTGGTGTTTGATTGCTCTGTTCTTTAGGTCGGTCTGGGTTTTTCTTTTCCTGTTTGCTGATATGTTGCTTAGCCCCAAGGTTTCTCTGGTTCTCAAGAGTTCTTAGTACTGGTGATTGTATTTTGGTTTTCCTTTTGGAAAACCTTTGTAAAGATTAGGACAATATGCAGGCACCATTTAAATTGAAGCAATCTGGACAATGATATGTTTCCAAGACCATGAGAGTCTATACTTGATTTGTACCATAGTTTGTCCACTCATGGATTGATTTACTTATTTTGTCAGCAATCAGCGGAGAAGCAAAGGCTGGAGGAGTTGGCTTTGAAGCAGTCACGACAACTTATACCAATGAAGCCTTCTCTTCCAAAGAACATGGTTAGTTCTTCCTACTTACTGCAATGGGCAGTACTTTCACAAAGTTCTTTGTATCCAGATGTGGGTGGCTGTCACTCTGTTAGTAGCTTTGTAGGAATCTTTGACATTTGAGGATCTAAGTGTTTATATCTATTGCTCCACACCTTGCAAGGCAGGTGTATTCAAAGTTCCTAGTGTGTCAGACATGAATTATATCCTGTGCTTCTGCTGGTAGTCAATCTTCACCTCTTTCAGATTTTTAAAAATAGTAATAGTGAGGTTATCTCATTGTTTCTTTTACCACTGGATTCTTCTATATGTATATGTGTTTGTCACTTAGTTCAGTGATTCAGGTGTCATGGACTGAACACATCCTTTTTGTGCAGGGTCTTAGCCCGCGAGAAAAGCTGAAACCAAAGGTGGTCCGGACACAGGATGTGGTCACACCACCTGCTGGTATGAAAGTTAGACAGCCAGTGGGTTCATCAGCATCGAGCTCCCCATACCGCCTGCCAGCCTCTCAGCATGCTGAGACTCCAAAAGTCTTAGCCCACAAAATGAATAAAGAGATTGGTTCTGTTTTGCCGTTGAGTCAGCCTGACAGTGCTTTAAAAAGTAACTCATCTCCACTTGGACCAATATCAGTGGGGGTTAGTCTTGGATCAGCTGTTGCGAATTCATCTGGAGGGGGAGGGAACATAAGTTTTACTCCCCGGAAGCAGAAACAGCTGCTGGATCGTCATGCATTGCCTATCCCTCCTCTTTCCCTTCCAGCAGGGTCTCTGGATGGGAGTCTTGGAGGTATACGCCCAAAGGATGGTTTAAATGGCACATTGGCTGGAACTGATGACCGGCGTCCCCCAATGCCTACACAAAATCGCGTTGATTTCTTTAATGCACTTAGAAAGAAGGCGAGTGTGGGTGCTGCTCTCAGTGCTGCAGATATGCGAGATCAGATGACAACAAAGAAAAGTAATTTTGTCAATGGCAAAGAACTTGTGGCCTCTCTTACAAATCAGAATGCTGCATCCCCTGAAGGTGCTGGAGGGGACTTACAGGTTGATTCATTTCAGCTGGAAAGTAGGGATGTTCAGCTGAGTGCTGCCACCTCAATTGGTGACATGCCTACCACCATCAATGAATTTTATTCTGATATTGAGGAAAAGGAGACAGAGAGCACTATTAATGGAGTGATAATGAAGGAGGGGTCAAATGAACAGCTGTTTGAGACTGAGGTCTCAGCCAATGTGGCTTCTGGTGGGGCCACTGCCTCTGAAGAAGAAGAGGCTGCATTTTTGAGGTCACTTGGATGGGAGGAGAATGCTGAGGATGGTGAGGAGGCACTGACTGAGGAGGAGATCAGTGCTTTCTATCAGGAGGTAGGATATTCTGATCTAGACTACAGATTTTCATCCTTCATAATTAATGCGTAGGGTTATTGTAGACTGCTTTGTAATGCAGCAGCTAGTGGATAGTAGTATTCTTGGTCTCCTGGTCTTTTGTTTTGATGCTTTAGCAGAGACAGTGCCATTCTTTTGTCTTCACCATTGTCATGCAAGCATTGTTCTCAATTGAGGTGTGGGTGTGCCCTGATCTGTGTTCAGCGTATGCGGTTAACAACAGCGTCAACAGCAATGCAAAACTCCAGCAACCATCATAACTGTACAGACCTTAAGGTGGGCAGTGTTGGCAACCTTTCTTCAGGCATGAGCACTTCGGACAGTGAATCTGATGATGATCGCCATGTGTACCGCTCAAAGACCTTTCCCACCATTTGATTGACCAAGGAGTAAATTGTGAATGGTGTCCAAAATTGAGGGAGTGGAAGGGCCTCGGCAAGCTAGAGAGGATGGTGTGAGAGATAGCTGGAGGAGGGCTCTTGAAAAGGTTGGATTGTTGCTCCCTTCGAGTTGATTTAGAACACACTTGCTCTATGCACTTTTGTTGTTGAGTAAAGAGAGCCAGGATGGGGCAAAGCTTAGGGAAGGGGTCTTGAAGGGTGTACACAATTTCCACAGTTAAAAATTGCCATAGAGTTGGTGGATGCATGCATGCTCATGTCCAGCAGTTTCACTTTAGTTAAGGATGTTTTGGAGTGAACGCGAATGCAAAAGGTCAAACCAAAAATTTGCATCTCCATGAAATAGAATACAACAGATGTTGCATGTATGGAGAGTTGCTGGCATTGCAAGGAGGCAAACCTTAGCATGCTCTTTGCTTCTTGTGGGGCTGTCTGCGAGAGTAATTGGTTTTGTATACAGAGAAGGTGCTTCATTCTCGTCTGGATCCTTGTCTCCATTGGGGCTGTGTAGAATTGTCCTGATCTTTTCCCAATGATGCTGTATTTTGTTAGCTATCTGGAGATGAGAATTATAGTCTGAGAATACCATGTAAGTAGAGATATGTACTTGTGGGTCTGGCACCTGTTGCAATTTCAACTCTCAATGTCTTGCTCTTCGCAAATTTTGCGAATTCCAGCTGAGTAGATGTGCTGGTGGGTGTGGCATTTGTTCATTTGGTGCTCAATTTTTGTGGGTGGCATCTGTTCTACATTGGTTGCTCAATGTTGCTGCTCTTTGTGAATCTATTTCTGGGAACATCAGCTGAGTAGATACTAGGCATGTGCTTGAGGGTCTGGTACCTGTTCTGCATTTGGCACTCAATCTTGCAGCTCTTTGGCAAGCTATTTCTACCCAAATTGATGCTTGGAGTAAACAGGATATCCTGTGAATGGTAGTTCTGACTTGATGTTTGATTCTTTATACTAGAAGAAAGAGAAGGCTGAAAAAAGTAGGAATCAAAATCCACTGAAGTATTTTTTCCTGGCTGACTGCTGTTGATAGAATGTTGATGGAATACAGGTTAGTTCTGAACTCATGAATGTGCCTCCAGCAAACATGACATGGGGAAGTTCTCTCACATGGTTTGCAAATGTGTCTCAGAAACAGAGTCCTTTTGCACTCTATCAAACTCCTTGCCCTGGGAGTACATCACATTTGCCACACCCTTGTGGTTAAGATATTCATGTGGCAGCTCATATGCAAGGACTAAATGCGATACAAGTTGCTACACTTGCGGCAGCAAATGTTGGCCACTTTTCCTGTGGTCTGAACACTGCTCTAGGCCTCTCTGAACATTCAGAAGAACGGAATACATCAAGCATATCCTAGATTCCATAGAACTGAAATGTTTTCCTGTGGATTCAGCTGTTCCACCATAAACCTGCAGCAAACTTAACTTTTGTTCTTCTTAATCTCGATCTTTGGAACAGCAGCACATGACCTGCATACAAAACAGATGTTCAAAATTTCAGAAGACAACCCTTATCTACTCTAAAAAATACAAAATTCACAATATAAATGTATTTCTACAACAACCATTGTTCAAGTCTCTGGCCAGTGTTTCCAGTTTCAAGAGATTTATGAGCCACAAAATACCTTCACTATGTCTGAATCTGATCAGGAACAGAAACTGACATCCAACCAGGAGAAGGAGGTGAATTACCTTGATAGTAGAATGGTGTGCAGAAACACACCTAGCTTTGTACCTTAGTGCTAAAGAAATCCTGGCTGATTCTTCCTCTGCAATGATCTGAAACTTCTAATTGCAGAGGCAAAGCTTCGCTAGGAAATTGCCTGAAAGGAATTGCAACACTTCACATGTCTTATGTTGGCAGAAAGATTTCTGCCTTTGTTTCCAACCTGCCAGAATGTGTCAGTATGGTGGTTCTGGTTGCTACACCTGCCTGTGCTAGAATGCCACCAGACTTGGTATTCCTGCACGAAACAGGCTTGGGCTTCTTCGGTTTGAACCAAGCTGCTTCTGGTGTACTGGTATAATGATGAGAAACTGGTTTCAGTAACTCTTATATGTATTGTTATGAAGTCCCTAAACACATCTACATGAATTAAACGCACACACTAAAGGCAAATAAATGAATCTGGAACATACACAAAAGAAATGTTTTTCTAATGAGTTTCCTGCTAAAGCATCATTGCTTATCATCCCCCAAAAGCATCTAGCATCAATTGGCAACAACCATCCAAACTGTAGATTTATTTCAGGCATCCTTCTATATATCTGACGAGTTTTTTCAAATATCTTTAAAAAAAAATGTTGAAAGAAAAACCTTTTGAAAATATCATTTCTTCATGTTTTGTTCATTGTTCACAGCTTGAAAATCTACCACTGACTTAAACACTAATGTAAAGCCCACAAAAACAAAATTTCATGGGAAAGGCCTTAAGAATCACAAAGCTCATTCAAATACATTGGGGTACCTTGCAAGGTGACACCTTGAGTTCATATTTATTTCTTTGTTGTAGAACAAAGTAAACATGGAGGCAATACAGGCAGCTGCATACAATCCTCTACCGATTAAGTACTGGTTGAAAAAATAGCGTTTAATTAGGGATGGTGAAATACATGGAAGAGGTTGCTAGGTATAATAACATGTATCCAGCTGAAATATTTGCCAGAATTCGACATCAGATGATGTGAAATATGAGGGCTTGACAATTCACAAATTTGGTATTTACAGAACTTTGATCCACTTCTACAGCATTTTGCAGGGCACAAGTTTTGGCCTGAACCCACCCTAAAATGACAAATGATGCTGAATCATAACCCAGGTCAAACAGAGGAAACCCTAAACAAAGCCTAATAAGTATAGCAGCAGAAAAATGACATTGTCAGAGATATCGTTGCCAAGATATGTCATCTTAATTTTCATGAGATTTGTGGGCCATGCAAGTATTGACAAAGAATTGGGATTCAAACAGTTATTCCCATTTGGATGAGGAGAGCTTCTGTGGACTCTGCAAATTTGTACAGATTTTTGTGAAGCTTCTACATCCTCAAGCTGAATTTTGAGGATACTGGAATACCAACAGCATGCCAAATTTTGAGTGATGGAATCACATTGGAATAATTGCACCAATCACATTGAGATCACTGAAATATTGTTGAAAATGGAGATTTTTGTTTCAAATGAAAAGTGGAGTTTTTTACTTTCAGACCATATAACCATGTACGATGTGCTCAGGTCTATGAGTGGACTCATAATCAAGGTGCACATAGGCTCGCTCCACCTCAGTTAAAGCCTCTAATTTATTTTGCAAAGACTCACCTATGTCATGTGCCTCCCGCAAGCTCATATCCTCAGGTAGCTCTATGTCCACCTGATCAAAACCAGTCAGTCATGGGGTCAAGAACCATAGTATTGGCATCATCTAGAAACTTGAATAGGTTCCCCTTGTGGCCAGTGGTTTGACATGATAGAAAAGTACAGAGTAACTGTCTGCATACCTCTACAAAATAGAGGCCCCCAAGCAAGAAGGCTCGTACAGTATCCAGCTTCCTGATTTTTGGGTGGTGGTTGACAGCCATATAAGTTACTTTTGCTACAAGTTCCGGGGGAGCTGCTTGCCCAACTAGTGAGGCTGATGCCAGACAACCACATTATTAATATTTACTGGGCCCAGAGATTTCCAACATGGAATCAGACCCCAAGAGACTGGTTGAAAGATTCACAAGTTTAACAACAGAACGAAACAACCAGACATGATGACATGGGAATCCTTGTTGACAAAATACAAGAGGCAAGTCACAAAAAACAAATTAATACCTGCATTCTCAATCACACTCTTCCCCCAATTGGTAATGGTGTAGAGTGCCAGCACCATAGCACCAACTGCATCAATCCACCAGTAATACTGGTTGCTCAGCAGTGCAGCTGCTAGCCCCACTGAGTTGGTCAAAATGTCAAGCCGATGGTCCTATCGCAGATGCAGCAGAAAATAAACCAGTGAGACTCAGATTAGTATACCCAAGGACATGGCATGCCATATAATGATTTAGTTGCAGATGCTGAAAATGCATTAAGCAAAGAATCAGAATAGTGAAACCAAGTCACCGTGGCATAAGCTTGCACAATATCACTCTTGAAATTGCAGCAGTATAGATAGAGACAGATTTTTGAGACAATAGCAGTCCCCATCACGACTGTAAGCCATGTTGTTTCAGTGTTACTCATCTCGTGTCCTGTGTCACCTTCAAACAGCTCCTGTACTGCAGTGAGCAGTACCTGCATCCCTGCATAATTATCCTTGATCAAACATGGAGAGGGAAACCAAAAGAAGATAAATAAGAAAAGAAGATAAGGATAAAAAATTATCCCGGGAAAGAAAATCAGCCAAAAGATGAGAAAGAGAGAGCCTCACAGTGAAGTACACACCATTAAACTGGGAAATTTTTGTCACTGCTTGGAATATATACTCAAAGAGATTCACTTGAGAGGGGAGATGTCCAGAGTCAAGAGACATATTATAAGGAAGAAGAGGTCCATACCAAGGGTGGCCATGATAGCAGCAAAGACAACAATGCCAACTGGCTGCAAATGGTTTGTCCCAATTGGATACTTGTACTTATTCTGATGCTGCATTGTCCATTTTGTGAACCAAAGAATGGATCCTGCCAGCAGATCCAGCATTGAATCCAGTGCAGAGGCCACAATTGACAGTGAACCACTCTTAACAGCAGCAAGAACCTGTCAAAAAGGAGGTTGCACTTGAATCATATATTCTTCTGAATGGATACTCCATGATATTGGAGAGTATTTTCTCTTCAAGCTTGGATAGGTCAAGGAACACAAGAAGGGAGAGAAAGATTCCGCACCTTTATAATGAAGAGGAACACATTTACTAAATATGAGAGAGTGATTGCAAAACCCTCATATGCCTCCTCTTCCTGTCCCTCTGATGTTGAACCTGGAGCTTCCATAGAATCAACCTCTGAAAAGCCTGCGATTGCCTCCCTCTGCTTCCTATTGTACTCTCGATGTCCTGTAAAATGTGACCACAAAGATTGTGAATCTTTAACTGGTGGTGAATTGCATGAGTTTCAAGAGCAAGAAACAAGCCTCAGCTCAAAGCTCAGGTTCATATTGATTTGCAACCTACCATACAGCCCAAAAATGGATGAGCTCTTAGGATCAGCCTTTTGTAAGTTTTTTTTGCACTCTCCAAAAATCCAATTTCAGATCTGGAAAACAAAGAGGTAGTACATGTGTTTGACACACACATGCACTTCACTGTGCAAGTTTCATTGCATTCATGGCTGTAATTGTCACATGGGATTGTATATCATCCTTGTACAGCAGATATCAGCTGAGGTTGCAACAGATTGACAATCTTAGGTTTGTCAAATGGAATGTTAAAAACACCATAAGTTCACCACCAAGCAAAACAGGGATAGAAGAGAACAAGCAGTAAATGATGCATGAAGGATCTATAGAATTCTGTGTACAGAAATACTAATTACTTGTTTCAATAGAACACATAATTGAGGGTTTTGGAACTGAGAGGATGGATTTGGTACTTTTGTGGAATTGACTTACCTTCAGAGTGGTGTTTCGCATCGTGGAAGCCCCTGCGAGAGAGGAGCATGTGAGGCTGGAACTTCCAACCCTCTTTAGACTTGTTACTGAGCAAATTCTTATAGTCGTCTGCACTAGAGCCATCCCGTACTGTCTCACTTGTTGCTGCTCTGCCATTCTGTGTAGGACTAGCGTCCCCCTTGCCAGAGGGATTCCCTCCCTTACTCACTCCAAAAATCTCAGGGAGCAGAGGTGCATTCAGCTCGCTGTCTCCCATAGTCAAAAGCACTTGTAGTCAGGCACTTATTGCGTCTCAAAAACTTTCATAAGCACACCAGGATGAAAGTTCTTCAGATCCAAATTTTGCATACAGTACACCAATAGGCTGCAAGAAGAACACACAGTAAGGTTCATATCAAGCAGATTCGGACACGATCTCATCAAGGATAATGTCTCCTTCTCCTCTCTACAGTACCGCATACCACTTTATGGCCGAGAGTTCTAAAGGCAGTCATGGACTGATGGGCGCTCTAATGATGATGATCCGGCTCTTATTCTCTTCAGCATCATCTCTATCTCATCATCAGGTCTCTAGAAATCTCGCCATCACAGCCTAACAAATGAACAGCAGCACTATTTCCCTCCCTTTCTCTACCAGGCTACAATAATCTAGAATCGAAGGAAAAAACACCGCACAACCGAACATTTAGGTACCTTCATTTGCATCCGCATCTCCTCCAAAATTCGTATTACCTTTCCCGGAAAACCTCCTCAGCAACCTTACTCCTTTTACTTCCCAATTTCACACACACCTGATTTGCAAATCAACTTCCATATAAAAGAAATCGTTTCCTATAAAAGACATCACACAGCAAGATGAGGAAAAAAAAAATTTCCGACGAGAATCTTAGATCCTCGTGTGCTCAGGTACGGTGCCATCTTCAACAATTTGGACAGAAGAACATGATTTCTCACAAGAATTGCTCCAATTCTTCATGTCTCTAATCTCTACGTGCAGTCTATCCCATCATCGTCAGGTCGCTTGAACTCGTCGTCACAGCCTAACAAATGAACAGCAATAATAATATATTCCGCTACCTTTCTCTACCAGACTACAATAATAATAATAATAAGATTCAAAAGGAAAAAAACACGGCAACCGAAACATTTAGGTAACTTGCTTTCCATCAGCCATCTCCTCTGAAACTCGTATCCCTTTCCGGAAAACCTTGACAACAGCAACCCTATTACACTCATTTAACTTCCCGATTTCACACAGACGAGCTTTGCAAAATCAACTCCCAATTGTTTCCTAGAAAGACTGATCACACAGCAAGATGAGAAAAGAAATTTCCGAGGAGAATCTTACATCCTCGTGCCTCAGCAGGTACGACGCCATCCCCGACATTTTGGACAAAAGACCACGATCTTCTCTCTCTCTCTCTCGCAAGAATTGGCCCAGTTCTTCATGTCTCTACGTACGTGCACCAGGACGTAGGTGCTCGTCGTCTTGGCGTCCGCGGCGAACATCGCAAGCAAGATCACCATGTGCACACGTCGCTTGACACGTCATCTTTTTTAGACGTACAGTGCGCACGTCATTTGACACGTCATCGCTCTCCGACATCAATTGTGCACGTCATCGGATGACCACCCAGTGTACACGTAACTTGACACGTCATCGATTTGGGATACCCACTGTCCGTGGCTTTGATGCAACACTAGGTGCAGTAGGATACATTCTCGGGAAGGTAAGGCCCTGACGAGAGGGCGTTCTTAAATTAAGGGCCTAGCACGAGCCCGTAGGTAGTCAAATTCGGCCCTGCATTTTGGGGCCCCCCCCAGACTCCTGGACCTTACCCCATGGTAGAGCTTGAGGTACCATATGCTTATGTGAAGTGTATTTGGAGGGTGCCTTGGGTGCCTTCCTTACCCTCATTCAACTTTCTGTCTCAAAAAGGGGGTGGGCACATAACAAGTGTTTTCTCTTCGAACAAATTTTTTCTGCTTACTCAACAAAAAAAAAAATTGAAAAATTTCTCTTATTCAATTGTAATTTTGGGCAAATTTTTTCTGGGAAATTTTTGATGTCACAAAATTGAAAAGAAAAACCTAACTCTGGAGATGATGTTAGTGTACATAATGCCCTGGCCCAAAATAAGTACACTAATAATGGACCCTAAACCCTAAACCCTGGGCTTTACAAAGAATAATTTCCCTCCCACGAACCAAGAGGAAACTCATGAATTGCTCAAGGGATTTATTTGCCTCTTCTTCATTTTGTTTGGTGAGTTCTCCCATATCTCTGCTTTGTGGCTCTTCATGAGTAGCTTGGCCGAGGGCGGTAGGTAGGTCAAGCCACAGGGATGTGAGGATGCTAAATATCCCCCCAATGAGCTCTGTGTGACGTAGTCTCAAGCTTGTCTTTGTGCACCGTTTCTTTTTTTGGTGGTGCCCTGCATGGTTTTGTGTAGTGTTCCATAATTCCGGTTTTTGTTCAAGATTGACGTGCAATAGCAAAACAATTCCGGTTTTTGTTTTGGCTATTGCACGTCAATTTTGAACCCATTCAAACCTCACATCTCTCAAGAGAAAAGTTAAGATTATTGACACCTTCAATTTTCACACCAAGTTTTTCGAATTCTAAACGATAACACGTGCTACATGTAGAGTATTGCACTTAACATGATTAATTTGTAAAGACATTTTGTCTATCTCGATTTAAGCTTTTGATTTTTGCAAGTAGAATCTGTTGTCTAATTGCTTGCTGAGATGGGTAGTGAGGGTCTTGAAAGTGTGTATGCTGCTTGAGGATGCTTGCATAAGATTTTGGGTGGCTTGTCAGATACTGAAACAGACACTTAATATCATCATAAAGACCTCCTAATTGGATTTTTCTAGTATATTTGGGGAGCACATTATTGTAGATCAGCATTAGCATTTGTGGGGGCATTTTGAAAAATGAAACACTTCTATCCGCAGGCATTGAATTCTAGACATATATATAATTCTGAGCTTGACTATGCCCACTTCTTCAAGCAAGCTTCAGAAAAACAGAAATGATTTATTCCAATACCAAGAACATTCATTCACAACAACTCCTCTTTACTTATTATAACAACCGTGCGGTAATGTATTATGTCCTGGAACTTTCAGAAACATTTGCCTACTGTACTATAGAAGCTGGATTCATACTTATATAAGCTTCCAAATATGACTTATAAAAGTTCCCATAAGCTATATATGATCGAGAGTAGAGTTTTCTATGAACTAGGCCGTGGGTTCCACACCATCAAACCAGCTGGAAAAAAAACCAGAACACAAAAAAAAAACAAGAGTAATCACCCAAAACCGTTTGATAATTGCTACAGTCATTTAAGGACTTGAAGAGTTATACTGGACTATACTCCATTGGCACGAAATCTTCTACTCATGATTCATTAATATACTCTTTCTCTATCTTCTGCCAGGACTTACGCGCAGAGATATCGTCGAACCACGCTTTCACATGCTTCCTGGACGTGATAACGTGACCTTTAGTAGTGTACTTGATGAGGAAGTAAGTGTAAGGGATGTGGACCAGGTCTGCAATGCTGTAGAAGTCACCTGCCAGGTACTTGTTCTTGGACAAATGCGCCTCGTAAACGTCCAGCACTTTCTCCAGTTTGCTCACATTCTCCTGCACCACCTGCTCGTTCGGCTTGGTGGCGCCCCAATACTTGGGGTTGAGATACTCCTCGTGAACGATCACATCCACCGGTGGGTTATAGTTCTGCGATTCCACTTCTACCCACTGCTCCACAAGACCCTTCTCCTTCAAATTCCTCCCGTAAAGTGTTGTTGTTCCCTTGTCCTTGAACTTCTCGGCTATGTACCTCACGATTGCGCGCGACTCTGCAGCAATATTTATTCAAGAGTTCAGAAATATTTGACTTGAAGAAGATGTGAGTTTATCTTTTAGACACAGGCGAATACATTGAATGAATGCTCTACAGCAGCAACGTGCATGAATACAAATGCGCGGGGGAGATTTTGTGCTACTAAATATTTAAAAGTTGGACATGCAAGGACATTCTTCCCATGGTGATTATATGTGTTAATATAACGTACCAAAGATTGTCACCTCTTCATCTTGGTATACTGGGATCTTCGCAAAGGGCTGCACATGCATGACCAGTTCCAAGGATTAAAGAAAATCATGCGCTTAAGTTGCAGCATTGAAAATTAGCATATAATCTTCCGCGAAGTTCGAAGATCAACACACATGACCTATGATAAGCTGATCACGATAGTTAATAATAATCTTTCAATAGCGTTCCAATGAATTCAGTAGTTACAGTAATTTACCTGTATCTTTAGAAACTCGGGACGCTTGTGCTCTCCTTTCAGCAAATCCACATGGACGATATGGTAGTCACAGATTTCCTTCTCGTGGAGGGCCAAGTAGACCCGCTGAGAGCAAGTCGACTCTTTGGTTCCATACACTTTGATCGTCATCCTGATTGCTTTTCTTCAACAGGTCGCTGACTCTCTACCACAAGCAGCTGGCCGGCTAATACTGCATGCAACAACAAATCTTATAAGCTGATCCGAGATTTCCCTGGTTCCACGATGATTCTTCGATCGAGCAGCAGCTGAAATGCTTCTAGACGTCGACAAAAAAAAACTCAGGTTGAATATATTGAGTTCATCGATGATGATCCGCGCGTCCGTCGTCCCGCAAGAGCTGCCACTTTACAGAACCAGCCACGATATTTACAGCTGGAGTTGCTTGTAACCCATGAGCAGATCCGGATGATGCAGGACACTATATATATATAGCCTTTTACATAAGGCAATGCTGCATGCGATCACTGCCGACTATAATTATCAGCTGCTGAAGCTGGCTACTTACAAGAGATGAACGAGAGATGAACAAGAGATGACTGAGAGATCAGGTTTGTGGGCGAACTGCTAGCGTTGCAGCCGGAGTTGTGCATGAGCATGCTCGACCACTGCTCGACAAGTACATGACTTCGTCCCGTGCTTAATGGCAGACATGTGTGCCACATGGGAAGTATGGCGAGCTTGCAGAATTTATTCTCGACGTGGATGTTTCGGACAAAGTGCATTCGTGATTATTGACATTTTTTTTTTTCCCGGATTTCACTACGAAATTCAGACAAGCTTCTTGATTTTGGACTTGGGTTTGAGGTCTTTGGTGAATATTCCCCCACGGTCCCCAATACGTTCCCCAAATTCCTAATGTGTTCCCAATAGTAACTCATTTTTATCCCATATCCTTTGCCTTAAGTTTTATTCTTTGTAACCTTTATAGTCAGCCTAAAAAGGTCTTGTTTGGGGACTTTCCAATGCTTCATTACATTTTCGTGTGATGCTCATCACAAAAGAAAACAAATTGAACCAAAATTGAGATTTTGGTGTTGCCAAAAGTTCCCCATAATATTCTCATAAGTTTTCTTAACTTTCAAATGGGTTCCCAAAGGGTTCACCAATATGTTCTCAAAACCAATGTTAGGGGGGGGCACATAAAGTCTTTTTTTTCTTTTGCAATGAGCCTCTTTGATTGGTACATCAATTAAAAAAAAAAAAAAACGGTTAAGAGTTGATTGGCTTTATGAAGAGAAATGTTTATTTTTCAATCTTATGATATAGTTGAGGTGGCAATCATGCATAAGGTAATTTAATCAAATTTAACTATTGAAAAAATATGAAAGGACAACATCTAAATATGCTTATATATTCTTGGTTCCCTACTTGAACTATGTGTGGGAATTCGGGAATATTAAATTTATTTTTTTGAATTTTGACAATTGTTTTTCAAAACATCATTAAATTTTTGACAAAAATTTCAAATCTTTTGCAACAATGCAAAATTTTGCACCCAAAAAAAGGTCGATGAGAAGAAGGCTTTTAGAGTTATTCAAAACCATTTTGTTGACAAATGATTTTGAAGACCCTCTTGAAGGATCATTTCAAATACAAACACAATTTCACACTATCTAAGAGCCATTGGTTAACCCTGTTCTTTCAACCCCACAAAATATAAACTTATAAAGTAACCCTATTGTGTAAAGAACATGCAATTTTCTTGAAAGGAGAAAACAAACACCCTATTCTTCAAGCCATGTTTTCTTATAGTGGGAGCATAAGGTAGGGTTGACTAGTGATCTTTTTGACCCATGTTCTATTTGAGTAATGGTCTTTTCCTAATCATTGATTGGTCAACATGGTCACTTGTCACTTTGACCATATATTAATCATAATGGTGGTAAAAGTGATCAATAGTTTGATGTAAATATGACCTAAGTAGGTAGGTAATTTCTTTCATTGCAAAATTCAATAAAACTCAACACATTATCAAATTCCCTTCATTTTGATGTCTACAAGATTTTCTTCTTTGTACACATTGCAAAAAAATGTTCAACTATAAATTTGGTAGTATTTTATGGCTCAAAAACAAATATATATTACAAAGCTTTGCTAAAATATGTGTTGAATTGCACATGCCACATTAAGGGCCACTTTAGCCAAGGCTCCAAGGAAGAGGCTCCAATGAAATCGAACATTCATATTGGTCAAGAAGTTTAAATTGGTCCCGAAGCCTTTAGAGAAGGATTCAAGACCAAGACAAATCAAATTGTAATTTAGTTTACATAACATCATTTTTGAAGAAAGGCCAATTGGTTTAGACCAAACAAAAAAGGCTTGAAGGAGAGCTCATAGTTTGGAGAACCAAAGTGCAAATTAGGGTTCATGGTTGTTCATGGTTGTTCATTTTTTGCTCTTTTTCAGTATCTTTTAAAATCCTTGTTGTTCAAATTTTATGAGAATGAAAGAAATGCTATGGATTGAGGACATTGTTGAAAGCACACAAGCTCCCCCTTTTTTTACCAATTCTAAGACATGGTTAGTTTTGTGGATCCTCACAAGTTGGTTGCTAAAAGGAATGCATTTTCAGCCTTTCCAATTGCATGAAACGGAGGTGAATCAAAAAGTGGGGTAGAAAGTGGAGGCTTGAAATGCCAATTTTCACACATGGAAAGGGAATTGGATTTACAAGAGATTTCTAAACCAATTCACATTTTCAGGAAGAGGGCATCAAATAAAAAGGCAGTTGTGGTGAAGGTGAAGATGAAAAAAGTCAAAAGGTTGAAAAAAATTGGGTGGATGGTGAAATTTACACCTCATTGTTCTAAGAGGAGAAATGGAGCTTGAATTTGCCAGAAATGAAAAAAAAAAGGTAAATTTTGTCTTCATCCTTGAATTTAAAAAATAAATTGAAACCATAATTGTGAATGCCAAAAAAATTTAATTCAAAATATGAAATTTATAGTAAGTAAGATTTTTTTACAAAAGATCATATTCAAATTGGGCCAATTTCAAGTAATCATTGTCATGAATGTCCTTTCTATGATGCATTAAATAGTTGGTGGCATTGAAATGGAGATATGATGAAACATGTGAGCATTTTTGCTAATGGAATTGAAGAAATTGTAGGCAATCTAGAGCCCCAAGTAGATTTTGATTTGTTTCAAAGGATGAGGGTAGTAAAAAGCCAATGGAAAAACCTTTCACCCCAAATGAGGTTAAAAACAGAGAAAAA
>Ga0209208_10003151_pt1 | contig 23732 bp, 18 predicted proteins | sample S1TSphfallax_3_FD_187694 | JGI IMG/M metagenome (GOLD analysis project Ga0209208, IMG submission 187694) | Host-associated microbial communities from peat moss isolated from Minnesota, USA - S1T2_Fd - Sphagnum fallax MG (SPAdes) (version 2) | ecosystem: Host-associated > Plants > Peat moss >...
GAGTCAAGCTTTATCACTCAAGCTCTTTTTTCCCATCTAGGACATGAAGAGCAAGTTCATGCACGAAAAGCCTTATTTTTTCAATCAAGAATGTGTGACTTTACTTGCATGTAACACTATTCCAAGGTTGCCTAACTGAACTTTAGAAATTTTTTCAAGTTTCAAATTCCACCCCCAAGCCCATTTCCAGTCTTTGCCATTGTTTTGCCTTTTCCAACCTCCCATTGACCCTTTGTTTTTTCATTGCTAATTAAGCTCATGAAAACCCTAAACCCTTGTTTTTTCAGTTAAGTTTTTGTTGTTTTTGTTGATCGTTATCCCCCATTTTAAAAGGGTTGATGCCCTCATTTACATTATAACCATTTTGGGGTTGGGTTGCTTCTTCCTGAGGTTTTTTCTTCTTTATAGTCCTCTTCAATCCAAGTTCATGCCCCCTTTCTTGTTTGAACATGGCCACCATGTCAAGCAAATGGTCCAAATGTGAAGGTTTCACCCATATTGCCTCTTTGGGGTGATAGCCTTTATGTTTGATTAGTTATTCTTTGCTATGAATGATGCCTTCTATTTCATTACTAAGCACATCTCCTTGGCTTGAATGATGTTTTCTATTTCATTAACTAACATGTGTTTGATGACAGTGATTTCCAATCACATCTTTTGCTTCAAGTTTGGTCTTTTTTCATCTCTTACACTTCAACTTTGAAACATGAAAACTCCATGAGTGTGCCACAAACTTGTTGGCAACTTCAACATATAAACATTAGGGTGGGGCTTCACAACTATTTCATATGGCCCCACATATTTGGCAATGAATTGTGAGGCTAATCCATCGAGCATGTTAAAATCTTGAATGTCCAACCACATATGTTGCCCAACCTCAAATTCTACATGCCTTATTATCTTATTGGCATGTTTTTCATATGGCTTTTAGGCTTCTTCCAAGAGTTTTTTAATTCAAGCGTGTAATTTTTCCCACCCTTTCACCATTTCTATCACTTATTTGGAATGGTCCTTCCTCCCCATGGGAATGGTTAAGTCCATAGGTTTCCTAGCTTCTTTACCCAATGTAAGTTCAAACTAGGACATATTTGTTGTTGAGTGCATTGTGGAGTTATAACAAAACTTTGCTAAGCTTAGGTGGTCACCCCAATTTCTATGATCGACACCCACATAATTTTTGAGATACTAATTCAACACCCCATTGACCCTTTTTGTTTAGTCATCTACTTGTGGGTGAAATGTTTTACTAAATGACAAATTTGTCCTCGATTTCCAAAACAATTTCATCCACTTTGATGTGAACTTTGCATCATAGTCGCTAACTATAAATCAAGGCATCTCGTGATGTTTTCACCCACATGTCAAAAAACATTTTTACCATACCAAAGGTGGTCACAATCATCTTGGTTGGCACCATTTTGGCAAATTTTGAAAATCGATTGATTATGACCAATATGGCATCTGTCCCATTCAACTTTGGGTCATGAAATCCATAGAAACATTTTTCCACAATTCATTTAAGATTAGTAAAGGTTGATAGAATCCAAATCCATTTTATAATTAAACTTGATGTTTTGGCACTTAACACAAATGAACACAAAATGTTTTACATCCCCTTTCATTTTAGGCCAGTTGAAACATTTATCCATTACCACCCTTGTGGTATTTTCACCACAATGTTTTGCAATTGGAACATCATGTTCTTGTTGCATGATTATAATGTGAATCTTTCGAGCTAGCACATAAATGCAAGACTATTTCCATTTCATCAATATTTCTTTAAGGCTTATGCCCCTAATTTTTCTTTTTGCCTACAATTCTATGAAATAATGTTGCATAAGGGGATCTACCACATAACCTCCTTTATTTTTCTTTATAGGCGACTTTCACACACAAAGATTGCCCGTGGGTATTGAGTTTTGGTGGAAGGTTTTTCATTATACTCCTTCCAACTTAAGGTGGCTAGAACCAAATTATCTTGGTTCGATTTGTGGATTAATTTCACATCCATAAACACTAAGGTATCTTGTTAGTGCAATTATTTTATGACTACATTTAGTTGCATTTCAAAATATTTCAAAGACACATTGCCCATGACCACCTTCATCTTTAGGGTCTTAAGATAGTGCGGTCAAGTCTTTAAACAATTGGTTATGATGTACAACTCATTTTCATGAATTGGCAACTTTAATTGGGCCCTTAATAACCTTTTCCTCTCAAATGTTATTGGGTGGTCATTTTGCATGAAAACACCTTTGATAGCAAAGTCATTTGCATTAGCATGGACTTCAAAAGGATTTATGAAGTCCAAAAATTTTAGCATTAATGAGGACATGAATTTACCTTTCAAGTCCATGAATGCCTCTTAATGTTCATCTTCCCATTCAAAACATAGTTCATTCTTGAGGAAGTTGAGAACCCCTTAATGAACTTCTTGTAAAAGTTCACAAGATCCAAAAAGATTTAACTCCTTTAGCCATGATTGGTTTTTGTCACATCTTATGGCCTCAAATTTTCTTAGGGTAGGACTTCCTCCCATCCGAGACAATACATGCCCACACTACTACACAATGAATCAAAATCCACTAACCTAAATCATTATGGGGTTGTAAAAGTGAAGCAAATTTATCATGCCCTATTTTAATTTCACCTTAAATGAAATTTCAACTACAAATTCACTTGTAATCAAAATAATTTACTGAAGTTAATTTTGGTACTATTAAGATGATAATTTCAATGTTATATAAATTTTATAATAATCATTATTTTATTTAATTAATTTAAAATGTGTAAGATTATCTATCATAACCTTTTATTGCATCAATTAGTTACAATATAACATATTAGATGGTGATTTAAACCAACTTATAACTAATTTAATAATTATTTTACATACAAATTTGAATTTAATTGCCATATATTATTTCGGGCCTTCATTTATTATAATGTAAAAACATCTTTATGACATGAGAAGATGAAAATCCAATTCTAATCATATATATATATGTGTTGATATATATATACAACCAAAATTTGGAAGTTCATAATCACCCAAATTTGTTATAGAGGTTTGTTTTTTTAGCTATGGTAGCTTTGAAGGTTTTTCTAGATTTTTATTTTGTGTTATTCTTTGGAGTGTCCAATTTTTCATTTGTTGGTGTAAAATCTCTTCCCCAAAGTTCTAAATAACTTTTACATTTCATCTTGTCTAAATTGTTGTTGTCATCATACACACCCAATTTTTCTTTTGAGCCTATAAGCCCACTTGAAAATGCAAAAATAATTCATCTATTTGACCGTAGAAGAAAAAAGAAGAAGGAAATGCATATGGGGATTAAAGCACATATACCAAAATCATTGGGCCACAAGGTTCACTTGGTTTGAACCTATATGTGGGACTAATGAGAAAATGAAGATGGTGTGTTGCAAGATTTGTAATGAAATAAAAGGGAAGGAGTAGTTGTTAATGCCCAAACTAAACAATTTGCTGAAGCATTTAGGGTTCAAGAAATGCATAGTAGCTTGACCAAGTGCTAATATTTGTGAGTATTACATTAATCTTACTAGTGCACACATAAAAAATGAAAAATTGTATGGCTCCACAAGGCATAACAATGTTGTTCTATATGTATAGATGTGCCAAAACTCCCTTGTTTCATCCACCAAATTTACTCCTTTCATGTTTTTTGTAGATCTAGTACACTATTTTGCTAGCTAGACATTGTGCTTTAAAGCCTTTGATTACATGTCATTAAACATCTAAAAAACACTACATGGTGTTAAGTTAATTTGCTCACCTCTTTTCATGTGTCCAAAAAGGTGTTATTAAAGGCCAACATTGCTTATCATTCCATCTAATAAACACCCATGCTGCTTACTCAATTTGAATATTTTTTGTCATGTTGTATGAATGCTTTAGAAGCTTTCATCATTTATCCAAATAATAAACACTCATCATGCTATTTAAATCAATGCGAATGTCCTTTATAATGTCTTTTAAATGTTTTTGAGGGCCTTCATTGTTTATCTAGGAAGGGTCCATGGTGTTAAGTTAATTGAACCTCCTTTGTAATGTCCTTTGAGTGTTTTGAGGGCCTTCATTGTTTATCTAGCAAAAATCCATGGTGCTAAGTTAATTGAACCTCCTTTGTAATGTCCTTTGAGTGTTTTGAGGGCCTTCATTGCTTATGTAATAAGCATTAATAGAGCTAAGTCAATTTGAGCCTCCTTTCATATGTCCTTTTGAGTGTTTTGAGGCACAACATTGTTCTTGACTTTGACATCTTGTGTAAGCAATATTAGTGCTTAGATACTATGAGCTCCCTTTCATATGTCTTTTGAATGCTTTGAGGCACAACATTGCAGTTGATTTCATCTTGTAAGCAATATTGGTGCTTAGATGCTATGAGCTTCCTTTTTTATGTCCTTTGAATGCTTTGAAGCCCAACATTGCTTTTGATTTCATCTTGTAAGCAATATTGGTGCTTAGATACTATGAGCTTCCTTTTGTGAGTGCTTTGAGGCCCAACATCGCTTTTGATTTCATCTCCTGAATAGTCTTGGTGCTTAGATGTTATGAGCTTCCTTCCGTGTCTACAAAGTGGTTTGAGGCATCTCACTGATTTTCAATCCATCCACTAAGCACTTATTATGGTCACTGCTATGATATTGCACAGCCTAGTCCTTTGTTACAAAGTGCTTTAAGGCCCCTTAATGCTTATCACTTCATTTTTTACAAATGACATGGTTTACTGCTTTTGGTGAACTATCATTATTTAGATACTAAATTTTGTAAACTCTAAAGTTTTTCAAACTAGACTTAAGTAGGACATGTTTCGAAGTCTCTCTTGGTCATGTGACACATGTTCAAACTAGCTGGTTAATATTCACATTATTTTGAGGATATGGTGCACATTGCAAATGAATGCAAGTGTTGATTTATCTAGCATGAAGCATAGTTAATATGAATCATACAAGGGCAGAGCCAAACATCGGCCCAATTCCTGTTAAAGCCCATGGCCTCACACTTTACTCAGTGTAAAGACCTAAGCTGATTTTTTTTTATAAAGTTTTTTCCATGATACTGACTGAGTATCACCAGCAAAATCCAAAAGTGAGTGTATTGAAAAACAAAATGCCCACATAAGTAGCTTCATTTGTTTGTTTTGTCATGTTGAAAACTCCCGAACCATAGAAGCAAGTGATGGACACTCATGTGATGCTTCATACAAATATCATTCGCACTCTGCAAGCAATTTCCAGTTAAAGTTCCTTGTGTCATTTGGAAACAATGTAGTGTACATGTGTGATTAACCCTGTAAGTGTCACTGAATCAGGCTCTCCTTGGATTCCTGACTTGTATGCACATAGTGGAGCTAAACCCTAAACCTTCCTAGCTTTACAAGTATTCTATTTGAGCTCGTCAATACCAACAGCTTGACAACATCATAAGGTTGATGCTCAGTAATCAATATCTTCTCAAGGACTTGGCACCAGACCAGTGGTGGGGCATGCACCTGAAGTTCATGCAATTCACCCATCCTCTTTGGCTTGTTACTTTCTTGCCAACATGAAAGAGAACAGGATCCTGGCCTCATCTCAATACCTGTGTATTGCATCCTGACCCGTCAGTGTTAGGTTTACATCTAATTTGTGTACCTCATGATCAGTGCAATATTGTACATGTCATGAGGGTTATCATAACCACCCACATATTTGGCTAATGAAGGGGTGGTGTTTTGTGCTGTCCATATATAATATACACTCTTTCAGTAGTTTGCAAACACACCCCCGTAACATGCTCCCACAATCACCTGCAATTTCAATCACCCATGCATGTTAGTTTGTTTGAACAACAGGATTTCTTAAAGCAGCTCTACTTGATGGTTGCTTGATTTCATCCTATGTGTCTATTTGCAAACAGAGATACTTGAGACCTTCTCTGTGATAGCTCACTGTACTCCAATCCTACTGCCTGTACACCAAGAACACATCTTTGCTGGCCATTCAATTTATCAATAGGGTGATATGGACCAAAGCATCAGCTGAAATTATGGTATAGACAAAACAGAGGTACTCAATCCTGCACCTGAATTGATGGTACTGCAAGATCTTCTACAGCCTTCCACAATGAGGACTTTCTACCCATTCTCTTCATAATACGCATGACCAAGTATACTTCTTCCACATCGTGTGCCACTGTGAGTTGAGTGTATTGTTTCACCAACTCCACACAACTTTGGATGACAGTCTGAACCTCTGTTTGAGTGGTAGGACCACTGTCTTCCATCAAGCAGGGAAGCAGTGATAGAAAAATGGATGACAAGCACTTTGATGATGACATTCCAGCAACATAATGTTCTGAGAGAAGTTGCAAACTGTTGAGACCTGCAACTTTTTGTGATGTTCCAGAGCAGTAGTAAGAGTGCTGCATATATCAGCTAGAAATACTAGGCTGCATAATTATGTTTGCTGCTTCAACCTACAGAAGAAGTGCAATCACCTTAGTTTAAGAAATCCAAAAGCTGCACACTCACCTGCAACCTTTGTTCCCTTGAATAATGTAACCCATTTTGGTGGTGATCCAAGCCAAAGATCATCAAGCAGTGCCAATTCAATAGCTTGTTTCTTAACTGCTGACTCACTTGAAGATGGCCCATGACTATCCTGGACACAAGTTGATGATGAGCATGCTGACTTAGAGGCTTGTTGTTTGACTTTCAAAGGCTTTGGGAGCTGTGGTCTTGGCCTCCCATCAGGTCTTTGTCGCTTGTATTCTTGCTCAAGTTCACGCCGCATTGCCAATGGCAGTGCCTCCATCACAGATGAGTCGAGCTACAGGCAGAAACAACAGTGAGTCTGAGTAAAAGACAAACAGTGACATTGTGAGCAATACTAGCATACCAAATTGCCAAATCTCCATTCTACTTTATGAGTTGCAGGAAAGTTTACTGTATCATACAAAAGAGGGCTGAGATACCTGTGATGCAGGTGGCAATGCCATGATTTCTGAATCATTTTCAGAAGCCAACCCTGATGGTTCTCCAGGTTGTAACCCCAATTCCTTTCTCTCCCCTGTCTGACCACTTTTGCACTTCTGTCCTCTGCGTGTCATTTGTTCTACTTTGTTGTTCAAAGTTACATTGTCCATCTTCTTTGGACTGAATGAGTGAACTGTGGAACTACTTCCCTTTGATTTGCTTGGTCTGGGTAGAGGATGAGATAGAAGCTCCCCATAAGCTTCTTGAATTTCAGCTAAAATGTCAGGTGGAAGTGATGCCAGAACAGATGGGTCAATCTCTGAAATTGGAGGCAACCCCATTGGTGCACTTGCTGGTTTCTTGTCAGTTTTCTTACCCCATGACTGAAGCCTCCCATTTACACCAGTACTTGCCTTTGAGGAGATGTTAACCTTTGCATCTGTCCCCATTGGTGCTTCAGAAACTGCTTGCAACACTATTGTAATCTGTTCAGTACAAATAACCCTTCTGCTTTCACCATGCAAAAGCCAGAAATGGAACAAGTACAGTCAATGAGCTCACACATAAATTGACTGAAAGTGAATGGGCAGCAAATATTGACACGTAATGAACAAGAAATTTTTTTGACAAGCTCAAGGAGCTATTCATGTACCTACAGAAGGAGCCAATTGCTCCTTAGCAAGTGGGTCAGGGCACAACTTTGAGTCATCAGTGATTCCAGAGTTTGTATTTGGTGGTTGATCACTCTCAGTACTGAATGACTTCACCTCTTGTACACTGATACTGTCCTTAAGTCCAGGAAGCTCTTTTACAACAACAGGCTTAGGTTGTTGAGCTAGCCATGACTCCAATGCTTGCTGCTGTCCTGTCTGACCACCTGCAGTTGCTTCCAAGCAGCTGTAAGATCAAGAACCACCATAACCATGGAGATGGACTTAATGAATCACCTCTACACTGGAGAATTCTAAGCATGTCTATGACAATATGTGCTTATGAAAAACATTACTGTGGGCATTCACCCTGACAAAAGTTGCACAGTAAGGAAACATATTGCAGTAAATCTGTATAAAAGCAGAAACTTTAAGAATATCTGTGTACATACAGCCAAGTAACAGTATGAGAAGGTTTTACATGAAGATGGTTGGGCCAAGGCAACTGATTCAAGCTTAGTCACTTGGAGGCCAACACCCCGCACTTCACACACATCTGCAAGCAACCCATGACAGATTCAAAAAACCTGTGCTCATAAACCAACTAAAAGTGACCCAAAAAGTATACAAATCTGTAACAGGAGACCCTTCAAACTTTCTCAAACCTGGACTCATGCCATCAGAAAACTTTAGCTACAACTTGCAAACCAAATTCCACTAACAACTTTGCAAAGAACACAAATCCTGTGACATCAAATGCATACCAAGATGAAAAGAGTTGAACAACTGTCGGCTTATCTGAAGCAAGACCTCTGCACTATCAGTAGCACATGCCACCTGCACATGCACAATAAGCAGATATGGTAAAAACATGCTTCAAGTCATTTTCCATGGCAACTCCAGCATGCAACCAGTGATAGGAGCATGAACCTTACAGATTCTGAGCGACTGAAGCTGTCACAAACACCACATCCCATGAACTTAACTGGTTCTCCCTCCCCTTCCTTTCGCCGCTTGACCTATGCAAGACAGTGACCCCCAGAATGGAAATTGGCAGCACTTCCAAAAAATTTGGAAAAGAAGAGTAACATTGACTAATCAGAGCAAGGAGAAGCCAGTCCCTTGTTCTCACACATCACAGCATGAAGGTTAAGTACCTTCAGTGTGATTGTTTTGCCCCGAGCAGCAGCAGTCTGCAAACGTGCTGATACCTCATTACTGAGTGATACCAAGAAGTGTTCTGCCTGCAATTTGAATCCAGTTATCAACTCATAGAAGGTAATCACCTGAATATCTCACACTGGACACCAATGCAATTTTATCTGCTGCAATAACTAAATGAAATCAGCCTTACATCTTCAGGGCACAAAAACCGTACACCCCAGTTTACTTCTGCTCCAATTGACTTCCGCTCCTGTAGGGTTCCATACAAAAAAGTCAAGGTATATGCTGCCAATGTATGTGCACATGCCAAGGTATATGCACCAAGGTAAGCACAGCCCCTTTTATGTTAAGCCCTATGAACTTCACTGACCCATGTAGATGCATCAGGCATGTTAGCATGGAAGAAACCTGTGCTGGTTGAACCTGGCGGACATCACTGCCTCGAGCATATGACCACAACATGTTGCCTGTCTTCTGGCCAAACTCTCGTTGCAAAAAACTCTGCCACAATCAAACAAGTTGCTGATCAGCATTCCTGAAGCATGTTCAGTTTCATTGTACTCTGCTTCTTGTAGTCACATTGCATGAGAATGAAGATGACACACAAATACACTGCAGCATATGTGAGGCTAGTAGTGCCCTAAAGAATTTGGAAATTTTTACACCTTCACTATAAGGAATTATACCTTGGATACACTAAGCAGGTCACTACACTTGTAAAGCTTGTGTGAATGGAGCTTGTTCCTCAACATCCATCCAACTCCTGGCAGGTCTTCTACTGATAGACCTGCGATGAATTTCTCCACCTGTTCACACAAAAAATCATTTAGTGAATGAGGTTGTTGTCTCGTGCATGATTTGAAATAGGAAAGACAGCCTGCTAGAAAGAGTGGAAATGGGTAAGAAAAAGTACATCAGCAGGCGGAATGTAAAACTGGCCATTGGGTTTTGCCTTGCGTGTTGCCAAGCGAGCTAATAACATGTTTCCTGCAATGCCAGCACTTGCAGTGCACTTTGTCATGTCAAAGATCTCCTGCCTTATGGTTGTTGCAATCTGATTTGGGTCTCCTTCACCTGTCACGTCCAAAAATGCCTCATCACAGCTTACTGCCTGCACCAACAACCCACATCCAAAAACATGCCTAACATCATCTACTTTTTGCATGGCATCTGTGGAGGAGGTTCAGGAACTCAAAATGGTTTATATTCTCATTTTCTGGAATTCTGCATTGCAAATAGGAATGAAAAAACACAAAGTGATCAAAGAATTTTGATGGTAGCACTTGCCTGAACAGTGGAACAGTGATGGTGCAATATATCATACACCTGATCTGCAACCTGTTGCTAACATTGAGAATAGTCAAACAGCAAGAAATTCTACTAGAAGCCTAAAACCTCTGCTAGACAACAGAACTCTCCTCATGCTAACAACAGGAAAAAAATCACTGCTGGATCTATAAATCTCTTGCAGCAGGTTGACTGTCACAGAGAAAGTGTTGATATTACCTGTTCATATGCTTCAAAGTTGTAGGGTACTATTTCCAGGTCTGGGCAGCGTGCTTTAGCATCACGTACAAACATGCCTGCTCTTATTCCTGCCATTCCCAAACAATTCTCAGAATCTTGTTCAAGGAGGACCATAGCACTCTAAAACTTCTACCAAAAGATTTTGATGGCTAGTTTAATTACAAATACCAAAAGATCTTGCTGGGTAGTTTGCTGATGAGATTTCTGCTGTGCCTCGAGCACTATCAGAGTGGCACAGGCTTGCCATCCAATTCTCGGCGCTCCCTAATAACCACTGCCACAAAGAAACAATCCTGCAGGTCACCAAGTCATCCACTCCTTAGCAAAACATCCCTATTTTCATACTGAGACAGTTCAACTCTAGTTGAGAGAGATAAAAAGAGACCCTTTTGATGCCATTCACAGAAGAACAAGCAAGCACTTGCCATGTCAATATGAATGATGGTGGGGATGGAGGTAGCTTTAATATCTGGATTCTCCAGCTTATTGTTAGGTCTTTTGTTCCTCGCCAATGCCCCAACAAGGCTTTGATATCGATTTCGCCATGTTCCAATAAAATGCAACCTTGAATTCTGTATCATCATAGAAGCTATCATGTGAGCTTTGTGAGACACAAACACAGTAGCCTAGATATTCATATTTTTCTCCAACCTGTGAAGCACAAACTCCATTACTTGCCTTGTAATAATTCTGAACAAAATTCTTATCACCAATTGTTGAATGTGTTCGGACAGCATTTTGAGCAAGACTACTTGTTTCACTGCTGATTTTTCTAGCTATGACTCCGCTCTCCTCATGAATCCTTTTCAAGCTTTCTGGATTTGGAAGCATTGGCCTTTCCCTTGCATCTATCCTATGTGCAGAAGCTTCAGTTGGTTGCAAATCGTCACCTCCAGGGCTCGGTGGGTGTGGTACATGCACACCTGCAAACATAGCCTGCCCACGTTAACTGGAAGAATACTGTGCCAGGATAATACCACAAGCATCTAGCTTGAAGACCAGAACCCTAAACCCTAAACCCTAAATTCATGACAATATAAAAGACAAATCTCTGAGGAACCAACAAATCTCATGATTCCATGCTAAGTAGCTTCACACACTGACAGAATTAACCCTGGCATCCTGACCTTCTGCAGTGATTTGTAGTCTCTCTGCTGAGTTTAACAGTGTCTCTCCACTCTCAGTTTTTGAGTCAAAACATGGATGGAGCATCTGTGCACTGACACCCTCAAGATGTGTTGGATCTGCTTCCTTGCTTGAGGTTGCAGCAGGCCCATCAATGTGTTTAAAAGATGATTGTAATGTGCGTTGGTGTGGATGCTCAAAAGCAATCCGTTGAGGTTGGTAGGTCCCCCCTTCAAAGACAAAAATTCAACAAACAAAAAATTCACAACAAACAACCAAGAGGACTTGCACTATGCAAACAGCACAATTTCTGTAATGCAGACCTACATAAACCTAAAATCTTTGCATAGGTTGAAAGTGAGGTTGTGGACTTTCAGGGGTTAAAAATATCATGGAAAAATGACTAAAGTAAATGGCAATGTCACAAGATGAACCTACAGGGAAGGACTCGAGCTGCAGCAATACTGTCCACAATCCATTCAGGTCTCACAATGGGCAGTCCTCGACTCAAGGACCTGGATGACAAATCCGGTCAGTAATTAGTACTTGTCTGAAAATCAAACTGGTGAGACAAACAGCATATTACATGGAAAGAACAGCAGAAAAGGCAATGGAACTCACCTTGGGTCTTTGATCTTGCTGTCAGGAAGAGTGCAGCATATGATGTGAGTTACAAGGTCCCTCCTGAAATAGTTCTCAAATATGCCCCCATAGCGCAGCATCAGATGGCGCAGTTCCTGGACAAGACAGTGGAGTTCATGAGTGCCTTGAGATCATCCGGGTAGATTGCTAAAGGAGAAGTTGGATTTACCAGTTCAGGTTGGTGTTGAAGAGAGTAGCAAACCTGATGCGAGGGTATAGTGAATCCATCCACCCAAATAGACACCCCTTTGAATAAGTTTTTGGTGGAGTTGTTGTCTACAACTGCAAGGTGACCTTCTTTACTGTGCTGGGCTGCAGCTGCTGCTGTTGCACCACTGCAATTTCCATTCACCAGCTCAGGACAATTCCAAACACATAAAAACACTGCACTTTCAGCTGCAATGGTATGTTCCCAAGATTCCTCTCTAACTAATTTTTCAGGAACAGTATTTCAGGAGTGTAGCCCTGAGAAAACTGAGACTACAGACCATAATTCAATGAGGTTCCAAGCAGAATCATGAAGAATGTTCTTTCTAACTCTTTCTGAATCTCTTAACTTTTTGAGGTTGTTTCATTGACCAGAAGCAAATTTTACATCTTTAATACAGTCTTGAATTCCAGAAGTTGTTGCTTTGAGAATGAATTACTGGGTATCTCTTCACCCTTTGAATGTGAAATTTTTTGCAGGAATCTCAGGGGTTACCAATGGTTTACCTTAGAAGCTTGTTGGCAGAATCTGAATCATATTGCACATGTAGCTTCCGCCTTTTCTCTGCCATATACCTGTCATGCCCAACAGCAAACACACAGAACCAATTGAATAGTATAGAAACACAGGTTGTCTGAATCCACATTAAAAAATTGTCTGACACCATTAGCAAGAAGAATGCATAGAGAAGAGACAAAAGGATTTAAACCTGCCAAAATCACTGATGCTTCCAGGGTCCTTCTCTCTGATGCTGCTGATCTTTGCAGCACTGAAAGATTTTGCCCCCCAAGCCATACCAGATGCTGCCACTACCTCCAATTCCTTCCTCTTCTTCCTTGCAGCTGATGACCTCTCGTCGTCATCCTCCTCCATCCTTGGTTTGATCTCTATCCCTTCTTCATTTGCCATATCCCTGTCCCTCTATCCCTCCGTCCCTCCTCCACCTCGGAACCAAAAAGAGTACCGTCCTCATATACATTCCACCGACCTAAGCCATAAACCCTAAACCCTAATCCTGTTGCTGAGCATATCTAACAAGGTCCTTCAAAAGAGAAGTGAACTGTCTTCTCTCTCTACCCCTTCTTCGCTTGCCATATACATCTTCCTCTGTCCCTCCTCCTCCACCTCGGAACCCGAATGGGCAGCATCCTCATACACGCTCCACCGGCCAAAGCCCTAAAACCTAATCCTGTTGCCGAGCATTTCTAACGAGCTCCTTCAAAAGAGAATTGAAAGGTGGAACTCTCGCGCTTGCCATATCCCTGTACCTCTGTCCCTTCTCTTCCCCGTCGGAACCCAAAGGAGCAAACCGTCCTCATAAACGCTCCACTAACCTACGCCGTAAACCCTAATCCTGTTGCTGAACGTATGTAACGAGCTCCTTCACAAGGAGTCAAGAGCGATCCCTCATCAAGAATCTCTCCTGAAATTCTTCATTCTCGTGCAGCAGATCACCAGCCAATTCTTAGCAGTGTGTCATGGGTTTATCACGACAGCCATGAATTTTGAGAAACTGGAGGAATCTGTAAACCAAAAGCCATTGATCGGGTGTGTGAGCTTTTGCTCCGTGAGTGAAAGGAAACAGTACCATCATGTTCAACCTTTGTCTTCCTCAATCTTCCTCAGTTGGGGAAGGAAAATCGCCAACCTCGTAAGCACAGACTTGATGTTGAAGACTTCAGATAGATCTGCTGCCACCTCCAGTAGTGGATCTCTCCCTCTTCTCTCTCTCTCTCTCTCTCTCTCTCTCTCTCTCTCACAGAAATGGGTACAACTGCTTGGGGGTGCTGGTTTTTTCAGTGGTAAAATTTCACCAAAAAGAGAAATAAAAAATAAGAATATGAAGTGACTTTGAAGGGTTTCAATCGCCAGAAGTGGGAAATCAAAAATAAAGTATCGTTAGGATGAAGACCTAATGAGGAGCGGATCAGGTCCTCGAATGCAGAAAACGATAAAAGATGTGTTAGTTGATGACTTTGGTTTCTTGTTTTGTGAATGTGGATCTTGTTTTGTTGTTTGTTGCAGGTTTGCTTAGCTCAGAAGTTTTGTTGTGGTGAACGCTTATTTTGTGGAGGTTTAGAATGGTGGAGTTGATGAGTTTTGTTTGATGCTTTTCATATTTTTTTTGGAAATGGTGGGCTCAGCAAAGGTGCTGGAGGCTGGACTTGGTGGGAAAGTGGAGGATGATGCAACTACTTAAAAAGAGGAAAGTTTTTCTAGAAGCTCAAGTGCCTTTCTTTTGTTGTTCTTGAGTTGGTGGTTTGTTTGCTATTGAATGAGGTATAACACATTCGAGAGTGGTAGTTTTTAAGCTTTGTCAAGTTAATGGTTTGATGGGAAGAATGCCCTTAACTATTAGTTTTAGTGCATTCTAACTCTAAGTATTCCTCCATTGTGTGCTAGAGTTAGGATTACAAAGCAGACAAATTTATGTGCATGATGAATAAACAAATAGAGATGTTGGAGGTGATGAAACTCAATAGGGAACAATGATGGTTGTTGGTCTTAGGGAAATCAATTTGGGTTGTGAGGAATTTGTGGGAAGTGGTATTTGAGAAATTGAGACCCATGTTTTAGGGAGCTTTTGAGATATGATGGGTATTACAATGTGTTAAGAGGAGATATTGTGAATTTTTTTTTGTTGATGTGGGATTTTGTTTCATTTTTGTCAAAGACTTGAGTGAATTGGTGGGAAAGATTCTATGCAATTATAAAGTGCTAAAATTAATTTTATGTGTAAAACCAAGATGGCCAATTGAGAGGTTCCAAAATGATTTGATCCAAACATCTCTACAAACTATCCATGCTTAGGATTTAATCTTAGTAGGTAGTTCAGATTCATAATCTAAACAAATATCAACACATTCTATAAAGAGTAAAGGCATAGCAAAGGTTTAGGTTGTAACAATAGATGGTAGACTCTAAGAAACAAAAATGTAACTAATAAATCAATGATCCATTGTAAACAATTGTCAATTACATGTATGGAGCTCTAGAGGTTTTAGGTATGTTAATTATTTTGTCACATGTGTATACGAGAAGGTCCCACTATGGGAGCTTTCCAAATTTGAAATCCTTGATGCTAGTTAGTAGGTTGAAAATATGGAAGGCCCCCATAGCGAGACCTTCCCTTGCATAAAGCAACCGTTTTTTTTTTAATGTTTTGTGAAACAACTAATCATAAAATTGGATATTCTGAAATTCGAAAAGCCCAATAGATGTTGTATTGGGGTTTTCAAAATTTGAAAGATCCAATAAAACATAAGTAAGTCTAAGTTAAGTTTAAGGTAAGTGAGAGAAAATCAAACATGATAGATTAGGCTGGGGAACGACCTCAAAATACGAAGGAAAAAAAGTGTTGGTGTTTTATGAACTTTTGAACATACCAACTACTAAAAATACTTGTACAAATACTTATTGAATCTTTTGAAAACAATTCATACCATCTAGGTATTGGTACCTGGTACTTACTAGATCTTTTTTTGAACTTTCATATTAACTTGGTTTTAAGGTCTATGGTTGATTTTTAGTTGGTATGTGGGAAGAATATATTATATCTTGCAATTCCTTGAACCTAAATAAATACCCCCAACCCAGTTTATAATGGGGGTATTAGCCCATGCCAAAAATGGTGATGACCAGTTTTGGAAATAGAAATTTCATGCAGCCCATGGGAAGGCTCAACATGCATTCAAAATGCTTTGATTTTTTTTTCTTTTAAGTTTTGGGTGGGGAAAGGGGAAGGGGGATTTTTTTTCATTCTTTTGTTCCCAACATGTTCTTTTCAAGTTCCCATCAAGTTCCCAATGTGTTCCCTAAGGGTGTTCCCAATAACATCTCGCTTTAATCCCATATGTTTTGCCCAAAGTCCTCCCCTTCTCATCTATATAGGTGGGACGAAGGGGGAGGCACTCCATCTTTCCATAGAGTCTTCTATTTTGGGAGCCTTCATAGTTTCAACTTTTTTTTTGCGATGGGCCAATCAAATTGGCCCATTGCAAAAAAACAAAAGTGGATTTGTGAGGCACCACCAACTAATTATTATGAAATAAAAATTAATTAAGTGCCCGAAATTTCTACCCCTACCATTAGCTCAAGCCAAAAACAATGCCAAATTATTTTGGAAATAGAAATTTCATGCAACCAATAGGAAGGTTCAACAAGAAGGGTTCACAATTAGCCCTTTTTCTTCCTTTCAAGGCAAGGTGGGTGGGGTTATTATTATTTTTCTTCCTTGTTCCCAATGTGTTCCCAACATGTTTTTTTGAATTGTTCTTTTTAAGTCGTTTCCAATAGCACTTCAATTTTATCCCATATGGTTTGCCCAAAGTTCAACTCTCATGCAGATAAACTGAAAAGGTAGGTTGTTGGGAAATACATTTGTTTTTATTTTGCAAATGGGGGTCCAAAGAAGTGCTTCCTTTCTCAAGTAAAACCTTAAAAGTTAGACCACTATGGATGAACATAAACACATTATTTTTATACCTCTTGTGTTTTTCATAGCCATATCCCAAAAGATAGAAACTCCCTCCATCATACACGCCTCTACATTAGCACCTCTATAAGGATGGTGGAGCCCTCACATACTTCACAAACAATGCCAATGTTAAATCTATGCATCACAAAATTCTTTAGTGATGCATATCATTAACATTGGCATATTGTTTGTGTTAAGTGTGTAAAAAGCAACCCATTCTTTGATTGTTATTTGTTTTGTGGGGATGTAAAACTCAACCTTCCAACTAATTGGAAACACGTTGATCATCCTTTGCAAGCCTTGCATTCTTCATTTTAAAACTAAAATGTGTCTATGACTTATAAGCATCTCTTGTATTCTTGTGTTTGAAGATTCAAGAGATTGCCAAGATGGTTTGAAACCCACTCTAGTGAAATTGTTTTGCTTTTGAAATGGAAACCCAAAATTTGTGCCCTATAAAACATGTTGACCATCAATGCCTCGCTTTACCAATGGCTTCAACAAATGTAAAAAGGAACTAGGTTAAATTGCTTTGTTTATTATCTCCAAGCTTTAAAAAAATTGTTCCATATTTTTGAACTTACAAATGGTATGAATTAGAATCAAGTGCATATAAACATCCATATTTTTGTTTGGAAGGACATGATATGCTCATATTATATCATAACAATAATTTGAAATCAACTATCTTAGTTTAAAAGCCAAAAACAACCGCTTGCATAACATTGCCTTAATTGCCTCCTTAAAGACCCACCATATTTAGCCTTCTTGGATATTAATTTGCTAAAGTGAACCAAAAGTATTGTCTATTGTAACATTTTGCAAATTTTTGGGTGGGAAAAACTCCATTTAAAAACAATTTGAATTAAATATAAAGCTAATGTGAATTGAATTTTTTTTTAAATATCATAAATACTACATCAATAGTCAAAAGATTAAATATGTGTCAATAATTATGAATGGTAATTCAAAAATATTGTATGCAAATTTCCATTTGTCCAAAATTGCACATGGTATTTATACACATGATATTTTGAAAAAAAAAATTGTGTATAGATCAAGGCATTGATAATTAACACATATGTGAATACATGCAATAATATTTGAATGGATCAAAAACAACCTTTGAAAGTAATTTTATACTAGCTAATTATTACAATTACAATAATATTCAAACTGCAAATCTTGTAATTATCCCATGTTCTTTTGGTCACAAATATTAATAGCGCCCTATAAATATCCCTAAACATGTGATTGAATTACAAAAATCAATGTGAAGGCGTTACAATTTCAAAATGAATTGAATAAATAATAACAATTTAATTTTTTGAAAACGAAAATTTATTGTATGGGAAAGTTTCAATTCATTTTATTTCTAAAATTCCTCATTTGATGGTGGCTTATTTTTCATTTCATTTTGGTAATATTATGACATACTTTTTGAGTCCACAGTTTTCAATTATTTTGCATGATAAATGCAATGCCATCATTTCAAGAGTCCATTATGAATCCATTGTTTTATTAAAATTCATCCATAATTTTTAATATGATTCCCACTAAAATATATTGCAAGATGGGTTGTTAGAAAATTGATAATATTAATGTTAAATGTCGCTTTACATTTTAAGTTCATGTACAATCCAAACTATCCACCTAAATATGTTTTCACCCAAATATTTTTGTAGTTGTATTGGCCCCAATAGAGTTGTATACAACACATTAAGATGTGTGAATTGGATAGAGTCCAAAAAACTCTTTATATTTATATATTTTTTATATTTATTTATTTTATTTATTTTTAGGGTTATGACATTAACTTGCCCCTTTATGTTCAAGATTATTCAAGGTATAAATGCCTTATAAAGTTTTTTAATGATTTAGTGGCATAATGACCAATTTGTTGACTTTGTTGTATGGTATTTCCTTGACTCCCCAATGAATATCGTGGAATACATGTGAGAGATAATAAGTAACACCATGTGTCTAAGTCTTTAATTGTGAATGTAACTTTCCCCCAATTAATGACAATATAAAGTACAAGTTATGTGGACCCTATATTAACATTTCTTATTTCCGAATTGTGGCTTCCATTTTGCAATGAACCCATGGGAATTCAAAAATATAAAGACCACCAAATACATTATCATTTTTAGTAACACTAACAAATTGACACCCTCCTACCTTCCTTTTAACACAACAATCTAAACAACTAACTATTGTGAAATAATCTTAATCACATCACAACTAATTTTGAAGAATGGTTTTACATTGTTTTAATAATGTTAATTGACCCTACCCACATTGTAATGAAGAACCACAAGCTAAAGCTTAATATTCAATTAACAACAATTGATTTCCCTATTATTGGGAAATGAATTGTGCTCCATCTTTTTTAATTTTGGACCAATTAAGAAATAATATGCATTTTTCATTGAACAATGTTGAGCCCAAAAGTCATACCTAGTAGCTTTGAAATCTACCCATCTATTTCCCATTTCCGCTTGTACTTTCCCAACTAACTTGGTTTGAAATTTGTGTATCCATACTAAAAAGTCAAGTTCTTTTCCCACTTAAACTCCAAATCTTGAGGTGAGAAGAAATTTGTTAAGAAAATTCATTGTTTATTTTACATTATTTTCATTTTGTTACCAAAGATAAAAAATTATCATTAACATACTTGGAAAGGATCTATTCATTTTCCCCTCTAGGTTACATAACTCCTTGTAACTCCCTTATGTTCATAATTTAATTTATTATGGTGTTTAATACTTCTCGCATTTTTTGGAAAAGGTAAAGAACAAGTGGACATGATCCCTATTTGATGCTCTTGAACTTGGTCAATGAAGTATGCGTTCATTTTCCAACATGATTTATTGTGTAATGAATTGCATAGTTTTATTTCCATGAAATGAAATGATGATTTGACCTAACATCATTAGTGTGTATGATATATTTGTTAAGCTTGAAAATGTTTTTCAAATCACATGTATGACTAAATACGTTAATTATCACAATTTTTGCTTTGAGGTTGTGACAAAGACATGAAAGAACATGAAATTAAATTGAAAATGAAGTTGAAGGTTTGGCTTTTAATTACATGGGAATTAACCGTAGGACCTCAATTAAAATCCTTTAATCTTAATCGAGGGTAGTCACCTTTCTTTTTAAGTAGGGGAAAATGTTGTAACCTTAATGTAGGTGTGCAACAAATTCCCAAATAGGACAACAAAATGTCCATTTCAAGATGAAGGAAGTTTCATGCTTATAAGCAAATATATGGGCCCAAGAGAAAAGCCAAGACATGAAAAGAAGGAAGTGTAGGTCGAAATAGGTCCTAAATCTTTGCAAAACATGTGCAAATAAAAAATTTATCCAAATTACACTTTCTTTACATTATTGGAAAGGTTTTTGAGTGCGGATGTTGAAATTGGGTTCACATTCTTCATTTGAAGATCTAAAGTTATGCAAGTTATGACCAAAAGAAAATCAAAAATTAAAGTTGACAAATTGGCTTTCGACAATTAAAACACAATATTTAATATTCAAATGACCTATGATTAGAGCACATGATATAGAGTTGAAAATATTTCATTGAATGTTATAACTTTTCAATTTATAACTCTTCCATCAAAGCTTGTATGTTGGAGTTATAAGCATGTAAAGTCAAGATCCGCTTAATTCAAAAAAATTCAAAACTCCCATTTGAAAGTCCTAAGAATTTTAGCCATTTCAATGTAGTTCCCATTGCCAATCATATAATATATTATAAAGGAGGAAGTGATGACTCCTTTCAAGTATGGGTTGTGTGACTTTGTGGTGAATTTGAAGCAAGTTTGTGATGCAATTTGATTCTAAATGCACAAACTTCCATGTTTTTTTGGTTTATGCATTTTCACATGTCTATGAATTAAATTTGAAGAGCTCCTCCTAATTGCATCTTAGAGTTCTTGCACATCCTTGTTGTAGTGTGAAGAACTAGGGAATCTGCTCAAGGTTTTTAATAATGCACTATATCAAAAGTTTACTTTGATACTTTATTGCAGGCCTTTGGAGGTGTGTGTCAACACTATGTAAGTGAGTTAGGGAACGATTTGGTCCTTTCCTATCACTATCCCAAAATAATTTCAAGTTGTTAAGGAAATGAATAGGCTTTTTCACATTTAAGGCAATTTCCAAGCCTCCCATGTCACTTTTTCACTTCTTGAAATAATCTTTCCACACATGGTCGACTTGTTTGTTTGAATTTCAGCTACTCACAATCGATTTGCAATTTTTGATAATTTCATCATCAAGAAATCTCAAAGTTTACACCTTTCAACAACCTCATTGGGAGCATAGACATTAAGAATGCCTATTTCCCCTCTTGGTAAAACTTTAGTTTCATCCAATAAATTTTATACCAAAAGTTAATTTTGTAATGCACCACAAAATTAGTCCATTTGTTATCAACTAGAACGCAAGCCCCTCCCCACCCTACACCATGTTCGTTCAATTAATTTTTATAGCTTGTGAGCAATTCAATTATGGAATTACAAGTTCCCTTCCAATCCCATCTTCCCATATTATTTGAATTTTTTTTCTCTTGTGAGTTGGTGTTTTAATTAAAAAGACATTGCATTAACACATGATGTTACCCCTTGAATGTAAAGCCAAAGTTTTAAAATGTTTGCCTCAAAGTGTAATCCCCTCACATTGTATGAAATGTGTGGCTTCATGGTTCAACACAAGTATGGTAAAAAAGATTTCATCATGGTCCTCTCACATTGTCTTTTTTATGTATACCTTCCAAACCCCCATAAATCATAAACAAATTTTTCAAGGATGTTGGTTTCTCTACTTGTGGGAATAATTGTTCTTTAACCTTTTGCAATTAGTTTCACTTTACACATATTGGTTTCCTTTTCCACACATGTTATGGATGAGTCTTTTTTTCCAACTAGAACTTCATCCATATATTTTTCAATGTGAACATTTCAATGCCTTTTGCCCTTTAAATCTTTAAGGGCTTGACCTTTATTGGATGGTTGGCTAGTAGGCATGAATGTTTTTTTACAAATATCCTTTGCATGTATTGGTAATTGATTTTGTTATGAATTAGTAAACAACGTAGGTTCTACGTTTAGGACTAATGATTTGATTCCCTCATGATTAGTCCTTTTGGAAACATTATTTGCATTTGTGTGCATATTTGTAAGAGGTTAAGGGTTTTGGGTTTAAACTTTTGAAAAAAGTTTAAAGAAGAGTGGTTGATTGAATATCCATTTCCTTCATTTGCTTGTTTTGGGAACTTCAAGGTTTGGTTGTAAAGGTGGGTTACATTCAAAGGATATAGGAGCCCAAGATGACTTTGATGCTTAAAACCCATTCATTGAATTTTTGCCCAATTTTTCAATTATTCTTTTGATGCCAAGGATTTCTTTTGTGATCATTCCATTGTGACTACCTAAATTAGTTGAACATATGTTTTTGGAGTTGCTAGATTTTTTGCATTCTAACTAAGTCATTCTAAATATTCATTTTAATTTGTAAAGCTAATGGAATCCACCATTTTTATTTCTAGGATTATCATCATTAAGTCATGAATTAACTTTAAAATGTTTAAACCATTCATTTGTTGATTGGATGTTGATTATGGAATTAATAAACAACATAAAGGGGGTTGCTTACTATATGATAAGCCTTTTTTATATAAATGTTATAATTTTAATTATGTTTGTGGACTACTATGAAAGCTTCATTGTCCATTATTGGTCCTTTAATTTGAAAGCCACAAGCACCATAAAACTAAACAACAATATTTCCAAACAATATGAACAAAAGTAGACCTAGTTATAAGTCCAAGTCATAGAATAAAAAAATCAAAATAAAAAAAATGATGTGTGCACAATGTGAATGTAAAAGGATTTTATTCCAACAACATAATAAAAAAAATAAAAAATTATGACAAAGATGCATACATGTTAAATAGGTTAAAATAATGTAAGATTCTAACTTTATTTATACCTATTGGACATCTAGCTTAAAAAAGTTTTTAAAAAACTTCCAATTTACACGTGGCCCATGTTTACCCACATGTGACCCATGTGCATTAATGTGTGGCCCATGTCCATCCATGTGGGAATTAATAGTGAATTATGTGTTAATTAATAGTGAACTCAAAATGAATTGAAATTTAATTATGAATTAATTGAAAGTTAACTAGAAGTGAATTGAGACTTTACTAAAAGTTAATTAAAAGTGAATTAAGGGATATTTATAAGTGAATTAAAATTTCACTGGAAGTTAATTGAAAGCTAATTAAAAGTTTAATAAGAACTAGGGTGAATTGAAACTAAATTAAAAGTTAGGTACAAGTTAATTAAAAGTCATTTGTATGAATGAACTCCATAGTGTTGGCATCTATGACATATTCCATAAGGTGTATGCCTTAAAACTAAAACCTCATTGTGCCTCTACAAATATGCCTTTAGAATAACATTGGCTTTGATATGTATGTTGTCTAGTATTATGTGTCCAAGGTTATTGTTAAATGTATATTGTATTAAGACTTCTTCATAGTTGACATTAGCATGTGTTAGAACATCTCCCAAGTTCACAATGCACATTTCATGATCTATCCTTTTGAAATGTCACTTGCAATGCAAAACATGGGATTCCTTTTCATTTTCTTTGTACTATCAAACCCAAACATAATGCCAATTTGGTCAACAATTATAATATCAATGGACTTATATTATAAGTGAAACACTCATAAGGTAATTCACAAAGGCTTAAGGGCATCAAGGTTCAAGGTTAAAATCCACATGAAAAATAATGTTGTACACCATTTGGTTTTGAAGTGTGTCAACATGAGTATGTGTTTAGTGGCTTTCATACTAGGAAAGGACGAGTAGTTGAAACCTATTTTTACATTTAATAAAAGATCATGTTTCCTTAAATAATTGTTTGGTTGAGGAAAT
>Ga0209208_10003152_pt1 | contig 23729 bp, 18 predicted proteins | sample S1TSphfallax_3_FD_187694 | JGI IMG/M metagenome (GOLD analysis project Ga0209208, IMG submission 187694) | Host-associated microbial communities from peat moss isolated from Minnesota, USA - S1T2_Fd - Sphagnum fallax MG (SPAdes) (version 2) | ecosystem: Host-associated > Plants > Peat moss >...
TATTATAAATCTAATTAATCAAAAAATCACATTGTACATATATATTATGTATGATAAAAATCAATATTAATTATATGGTACTATGATATAATTGTGTACATTATTTATTGTTAAGGTATATATTATTATATTGGATACTATTATGTATGTTGATATGTATAAATTGTTGGATGACTAACATAACATCAATAATTATGACCTTTCCTTTCCCAAGCATTGTGATTTGCATACATGTGTCTTTACAATGGATGAAGCCCACAAATGTAAGAGATTCATAAAATATAAGGCTCAACTTGGTTATCATTTCATCTAGAGTCCTTTATTTTGGGATTATATTAAAGTTCCTTAGGCCTTTGCTATAATTCACATCCTCCCCCATTAATTTACATGTATGCATTTGTCATGTAACAATATCACTTTGTGTTCTAACCTTGGTCTTAGGTTTGTGACCAAAGTTGGGGCAAGATAAGGTAAATGAGTCAACAATGATTCCCAAAACATGAAATGACTTGAACACATTCCCAATAGTGAGTTGAAAATTGTGTGAAATTGCAAAAGAAGAACCTCATCAGTTTGGACAATGCATTTTCTCCTAACTTGGGGAGTTGGGGACATCTATTGTAGAGTCCCAAATTTTTGAAACAAGGTTTGAAGTCTAAATTGAATGATCTTCAAATAACTGAAAAACCTTTGAAAAATGTTACTTTAAAATGGTCTCACATGCCAAACATTGTCTATTCTCAACCTATAGGAAGGTTTGAAAACTCAATACAAAAATGTGTCAATGTTCATAAATGGCTTGTGCACTTGTAGTGAAATTTAAACTCTTACTTTTGTTTGAATTGGGAGTTTAGTATGACAATAATTTTTTTTAAGGGTTATAAAAAATGGGACTTGACACCAAACACTCTACCATATGAAATAAAAATTGATATCTTCAATTCTAGGGTTCAATTCCACACACAAAAACCATGCAATTAAAAAAACACAAGTTATCATTATCATGAAAACATACCCATTATTGTGGTGAAGCGGTGCAAAGAACACAATAGTGCAATGTTCAATTTGGTTGCATTTTCCAAGATTAGTGGTTGTTTGAAATTTTAGGACACCATTTGTGTCAAATAAAAAAAAAGTTTTGAGAATCTTGGGAATTTGTCATTTTGATATAAATGTTATGATAATGTATAAATATATTATAAGGAGGGTGATGTTTAATTTGAGTCTAAGTTATGATGAGTCCAATGTGATGATTCCATGGTTGTCATATGTCCTAATTTGATTTTGATTACATTTACCACGACCTCATATTTAGTTTGTGTAATTAATGTGGCATAGATATGAGTGTGAAATGCCTCATGATAGTCTATTTTCATCGCCATTGTGCTTGATCCCCCAAACCTTCAACAAAAATTCCCATAATTATCCATAGCCTCTAAAGTTAATTTAAAGATCCTGTCTTGAAGAGATTAGATAAAAGAACAAAACATGTCAATATAAACTTTTGTTAGCTAATAATCACCTTAGCTATGTTTTTTTTTCCAAACTACTACGCAACATTCCTATTCGGATCCAAGTATAGGAACAACCCAGTCCAAAGTTCAAATATTTTATAAGCACGTACTAGGCATTATCACATAATTTGAATGCATCTTCCATGTTTTGACTAAGGCTTAAAGAGGAGAATCATGATAACGACAATATTAAAATTTGAAACCACATGTGTTCATCCATGAATTTTCAAAGAAACATGTAATTGTTTGTGTTTCATTTGAGTGAATATTTAAACACATATCAAATTTGTACATTTCAATACAAAGTAAACATTTAAATGTTTTTTTTACATTATTTGAAAAACATTTATGCTATAAATATTGTTTTATGAATTACACAAAACATGATCGTTGAGCCTAAAAAAACTTATCCAAAATTTGTCTTATTCAAAATAACATGCTACATATCAATCTAAATAATGATCAAATTGATTAATATCATGTCTAATATGAATCTACTATCTTCACCACTTGAAGATGAACAACTTTTGTTAAACAAAGATGGGGAAAAAAGTGAAATTAATACTCAAAAATAGGTTTGAACCACTAATATTTGATTAAATAATTTAAAAAAATTCAACTCCTTTTGCTTGTTTAACTAGCACCATGAAGATTTTCAATTTGAGAATGAATGGTGCACATTTGATGAGCAAAAAATTGGGGTTGCAAGATTTTTTGAATTTCAACACATTTGTTAGCTTTAGAGAGCCTGATGTAATAATCTAAGCATGGGATATTTGAAATATCTGAAAAGAATTCAAATGAATTTGGAGATTTTTAGCATGGTACCAATGTGGGTGTTGGTTCACCCAAGGCCTTAGTGGGCACAGCCAAGTTGAACCAGCACCAATCTCGGTAGTTGGTACCTTCACCTTTTTGAGTGAGGCCTCTTGGTGGCCTTATTAAGCCCCAAAGATGTTAGATTTGAGCTCAAAGACCCTGATTTAGACTAAGCATGGGATATTTTAATTTGTAGGAATAATTTAAATGGATTTGGGATTTTTACCATGATACCAATATGGGTGCTGGTTCACCCAAGGTGAGTGGGCACTATTTTGACCCTTCTATATAACGGAGACCTGTGGGAGCTATAGAATATAAATCTCCTCTTTTTCTTACATTGGGTTTGGTATAGGGTACTAAGTTGCAAACCTAAAGACCTGCCATTTTTTTTGCCTTTATATTTCCATGTAGCTCCCCAGGCCGAATTTTGACCTATTTGATTTTTCCTGACTTACTTGTAATTTACCTCCTTTTTATTGAAACTTTTGAAATTCAGAAGACTTAGTACAGGCTGTACCATGCGTTTCAAATTTCGGAAGTTCCAGTTTTCTGATTAGTCATTTCAAAAACAAGAAAGAAATGGTGGGTCTTTACGTAGAGGAAGGTCCTTCTTGTATGTGGGCCTTTCAAATTTTCGAACTCCCTTGGCCTACCAACCTCTAAGGATCTTAAATCAAGTCTGGAAGGCCCACATAACAGGACCTTCTCTCGTATACATAACAACCGAGGTAAAACTTTTAAAAAACCTGCAGCTTACAAAAACAAGCCCTAGTTGCATGGATTTTCCATGGAAGATCCCCACCTTGGGGCACTCACCAAAAAAAAAAAGAAAAAAAGTCAAGCCATCAAAAGTAAGCCACCCTACAAATACAAAACTGGTTTTCTCTAACTTGTTTCATGCACGTCATTTCTCTCTTTCTTTACAGTTGACACATCTGCTTCATTCCTTTCATGTTCCTTAATGAATGGTTCAGATTTTTTGTTTGTATTTTTAGATTGGTGTTTAGGCACAACTTTTCACAGAACATTACAGATTTCGCCAGGATACTAGTCAAAAGCAGTCAACACAAAACAGGATCTGATTAGTTTTGTAAAGTCCTTTCCATCTTTGTCTTTACTTTGCAGGGGAGGCTCCCTAAAGCTCAGGAGACCTCAGGGTTGCTAATACCACGTCAGGGCTTGGATTAGGGTTTAAGGGAAGGAGAGTGTATGAACAAGTGCTTGATTTTGGCGTCGAGTTTTTTCCTGCCTTCGTCCTGTGCTTCAGAGGATTCCTTGACTTTGTAAGTGCCGCAAAAGAGAGTTTACAGAATTTTCTTCTGAGAGAAATTGCAGTGCAACAGTTTTGGAAGATAGGACGAGGGTTTTGCTCAAAATGTTGGCGAGAGAGAATTCTCCTGATGTGAAACAAAAGAGTTATTTAGCTGATAGAGGCAAGCGAAGCAGCTGCTGACAACCTCCATGAACGTGGAGAATGTACTGGAGCTCTTGGAATCGCTCAAGAGATAACAGTCTCAGAGTATTACTACTGGGGACAGCATTCTTCTTCTTCATAAGAATGGAACAACTATTGAGGGGGATGAAGAAGAGACAGCAGCCCAGAAGATGGTGGGACGGATGCTACAATTCCAGCTAGCATCCCCCTTGGTGAAAGTCGGTTTCTTGCTTGTTGCAGATCTATATATATGTCTCTTTGAATGTTGTGCTTTGCCATGAGCTCTCGTTTTGGAATTGGTGGAGATGTTTTTGAAAGCAGCCACGGCTATGAGTTCTTACTCGCAGCGGCCTTCTCCAACATCTTTTGTCTATGTGAGGAGTAGGATCATCACAGGAGAGCATGGAGTTATTAGTGATGCAGCCTGGGCTGCGCCTGGAATTCTCAATATCTGCTTGAAGAATAAGGAAGAGATTTACAACCCACCCAGTCCTTTTGTGAGGTGTGAAAGCCTTTTTGCTTCATTGGATAAACAAACAATTGGGCAGTACATCCAGATCTGATATCTGTGTTGGATTTGCAAGGTCTCTTTGTTGTTGCTGCACCGAGCAGTATGTGTTGAGAATGCAGAGAATGTATCTGAGAAATCCTTAGTGATTTGTGCTGTTGAAAGACAAACAATTTTGTCCTTGGTACACTAAGATTGTGGTTGTCAAGAAGGACAAAGCTTTGATGTACTTTGGACACTCATTCAAAGATATCTGTGCACAGACTGCATGTATGGTGTTTCTAGCCATTTCTATTTAAGCAATATCTCTGTTCTGGCACATGATGCCATGCAGCAACTGTCAGGCTGAATGAAGGCAGAGCTTCAGAGTTTGTGAAGCATTTTCTACCATGGTTGCAACCCTGGCACTTGCTCTAGACCTACTTGCAGAAGCTTGGCACCTTCTTCACTCATGGTTCCTTTCAGTGCATAGGTACTCATACACTTTCCTCCAATCCATGCCACAAAAGTTAATTTTGTTACTAAGCTCCAGTGAAGGCAGACTTGGTACCGGTGGTCCTGTGAAGTTGTCAATACTAATAAGTCTTCACAAGTACAAAAAGGATGACAGTATTGAGAGAGTATTTCTTTGTGAGAAATTGTCAGCTTGTTGGTGAAGTTTACTGTCGGTCCTTAGGTGATGGTGGGCTTGTTTCTAGCAAAAGGATCAGATTTATGATGGTGGATTTGAAACCCGATAGCTTTACATTATTGAGCATAGTGCATTGCAGAGGCAGAATCTTGTGTCCCCACAGTAATGAACTCTTGACTCATGGGGAAGTCCAAATTTGTTGGTATATGAGGAAACATTTGAGCATGAAACAAAATTAAGAAATGATGGGTTGATCACCAGGAGTGCAGTGCAGTTGATGGAATTGTGTACAGAGCTTGAAGCTGCTGTTAGGTCCATTTGCCAATGACCCATTTCCAAGAGACCTTGTACATAACAAATTTGAACTAAGTTGACTTCCTGTCCTTTCTTCTTTAGCAGGACAGTCCTTTATTTCTAGCAGCTAAAATTTCATGGAAATTGGCAAAACTTTCAAAACCACCAAACTGGAAGGAAACAAACAAACCTGAGCTATCCCTCACAAGTGCAAAGATCTTACAAGAGGTTGTCCTACGTTTTATAGGTCATGGCAAGATGGCAACCAAGAGACAGCAACAAGATTGACAGCAACAACGATTGGCGTGGCTCCATAGACAAGTGAACTCTGACAGGATTGATGTGGAGTACCTTCTCTGATCTCAGACTTGATCTGTGATCTCCACCCATCGCAAAGGATCCATCTCATGTGATCCCACCTTGACAATTGCTTTTTATCTGAGAACCTAGAATATACCTAGTTACATACCCTGCAATCCAGTCCGCAACCTGCCACACTCTACGTAAGCAAAAGGGTATAAAAAGTCCGCAGCTGATCCTTGAACATCCAGTTCAATGAGAACCTGATATACCCGGATACAGATCCTGTTAAAACCGTTCGCTTTTTACACCTGTCCTGTGTAACGGGTTTTCCGAAAACGGAAACCTAGCAGTCTGTCCGTCGCAACGGGACTCTTGGCACTTTTGCCGTCTGCAGGAACGACCTTTGGGGTAGTTTGCATTCTTCGAAAGGGCGCAACCCTTCACATGCTCCGCCAATTTCCATTCTTCGTTACATCTTTGCATCTCCAGGGATTGAAGGAGAGGCAAGCTGCTGCCGCGAGGATCGAGATCGTGTAAGAAGATATCCGGTTTCTAACATCCACGAGAAATCGAGGGAGCTGTTGCAGCGGCAGCTGCTCGCGACGCCCCGCCCGGCTTCTGAATCAATTCACGCTGATCCATAAAAATTCTTTGTGTTTTTCGTGCTTTCTAAACTCGTCACCTTTTGTCTTATACTGCTTGGCCCATGAGCTTTATTATAATGCAGTTTCTGTATCCTGGATTCGGCGATGCATGGCCGGTTTGTCTGTCTCATTGAAGTTGCAGCAGGCGGTCGCTAATTTGTTGTCTATTTAATAGCCCGATCATATATAAATTCGTGCAAGTTGCTCTCGAGCTGCACCTCTGCTGTAATATGCATGCTGTCAGAATCTCTTCGTGAAAGTTATTCTAGATCCTACTATTGATCATGCATGTTGTAGTTATGACTTGCAGTACAAGAGGACTATCGACAGTGTACATGTTGTGAATGTTTCTCTGAAGTTTGAATTGAAAGCAGATGTTATAACCAACGAAGAGAAATTATGAACGAAGTATAATAGAAAAAACAAATCCTGCAGCAATAATATGTACGATCACTCAATATTTTCCACAACTTTTCTCGCTTACGAAGTAAGATTCTCTTCCAAAGCTATATATAATCTACAACTAATTTCTAGTATACTACTAGTACTAGTGCATGATGCATCGCATCTTATATTCTTGCTTTCCCTCAAGTTATAATGTCCTGGATAAGCTGGATCATATTCTTCATATCAGCCTTTTACGGAAAAAAAGTCCACAATGAGCTGCATGTTTGCAGGTTTAACTTCTTTGTTGGGATACATGAAAGCAATGGGTATTTTGTTTTAGCTTGATCTGGATTTCATTGCATAAAGTAAGTCATGGAGCAATATCCCATTTCGAAGTAGCAGCTACGATTTACAGAATAGCCCAATCTTATTAATTCACGCCTGCCGAAAGAATAGCAAATTGGTCCGTAATATTTTTGCGTAATTGACACTATAACTGCAGGCGGACCTAAAATACATAACCAAGGGGGATTCGTGAAATTACACAGGCCGACTCGGGAGGACGACAATGTATTTTCGGATGAGCAAGCTGATGTACAAAGAATCAGTTGACGAGATCGTGCAGTTGAAGGTAAAGCTCAGCTCAAATAAAATTTCCCGAACTTCCTGATCGATCGCACCTCATCTTCATGAGTGAAGACTAGTGGCCGACGTCCAAGCTGATGTTTCCTGAAGTCTTGACTCTTCGAGGTACGTGGTTGTCAAGTTCCTCTCTAATAGGAACTAAGAAACCCATACGTATTATCACTATTCTACGTTACTAGGAGTTAGGATTCGGGACTCAGGAGAAAGAATTGTTGCATATTTGTTTTTTATTGCTGGTGTTTTGTAGAGGCTGTTTAAGTTTTTCATTTTATTATTGCTAATTCAAAAAATACTTGTGTGCATACGCATTCGAGCTTACAACCACAAGCGGTGTTCGACCGTGACGAATGAATCCCACACGAACTGGGCCATCGCCACCGGGTCTTTGATAGCTTATAAGGCATGGACCTCGATCAACTCCTCCGGGAATTGAACGAGGACACTACCCAGACAGATAGCTCGTCTGTTGGATCAAATATTTATAACTCCGGAAATTCACGTCTTAACGTTGGAAACGACTCGTCTGTTAAATCAAATTCCGGAACTGCTACACGTACCGCGCCGTCGGTTGGAAACGTCTCCGGCCGGTCAAATACTCTTGGAAGTGGGGTTGGCGGGGCTCCGGCTAGTCCAAGCTCCGTAAACTCAAGCAGCCCGAGTAGCGGAGGAGCGGCCAGCAGTTGCGACTCAAACAGCCGGCCGGCTCCAAGGCGTCAATCGTGGCAATGCGGTTCCAATTGCCCCCACATCGCTTGCGGCAACAACGACAGCACCGCCAGAGGCAATAATTACCCACCGAACTCCGGCAACGATGACTGCACCGAATCAGATCGGTCTCCACAAGTTCCACGCCCACGTTATACCAACCGCGCGTCGAGTATTTCGTTCCCGGGTCGCTATTCCGCGCTTCCGTCTGCTTCCCGACAACTTGCTTGCGGTCCCAAGTGCGCCCATGTCTTCTGCGGCAGATTCGACAGGAACGCGCGCTCACGCGGACCCAACTCCGGCCCGGTTCGATCTGATTCTCCCGCCTTACCAGTACCCGGCGGATCTTATTCCGACGCTGCTGCCTCGACACCGCCGCGATCTTATTCACCCACTCCCCCCCGGGCCTCTCCTGGGCCGTTTTCGCCGGCTTCATGGGGAGCTTCTCCACAGCCGAGTGCGGGATACGTTCCCGGTCGTTCGCATTCTTCCGCGGGTTCTCCGCACCCCGATTCTCCTCGATGCAGCCCCGCGCCGTCTCCTCGGTACCATTCCTACTCCTCTCGCTACTGCCCCGCCGGGTCTCCTGAATACGAGCCCGGCGGCGGATCTCTTGAACACCGGCCTGGCGGACCGGAATACCGTCCAGGAGGTTCGCCGGACAACGTTCCCGAAGGTTCGCCGTCGCACAGTCAGCAAGGCTCTTCTGCTTACCGGCCCCAAGGCTCCCCGGAGGACCGTCCCCAAGGGTCGTCTCCAGCAAAGAGTCCCCGACGAATCCCTGAAATTCGGATCCTAGGCATTCCGGATTATAGTCCCCCAAGGTGACTAGAACTTTTACCGTCCCGCCGGGTAATTCTCAAGGTGTGTAGTGGGGTACCATCTCAGGCCTTTAACGGCGACTCAAAAGTTTGAATGGGTAATTTAAAGTGAGGCGTTGATTGGGCTTTTAGCGTTGGTGTGGGTATTTACATTTGACTTTTAGATGAATGTTGGTTGATAATAATTCATCCAATTCAAAATGAGGTTTTGAAAATAATTTCTATTTGTGATGTTCTGACTTAAAAGGATGCAAATATTTATCTATTTTATGATTTTGAGAACACCTGAAAACCATTTTTCAGGGCATGCAGTAGAACAAAATAATTGCTGAGTTTTGCTCATTTGGCTTGCAAAATCGTGTGTGATCCAAGCAATATATTACACTTCACCTACATACGCCAACTGTCTTGGCAACTTTGACATTAATTATATTATATTTAAAAATGGATTAAAAGATGGAAAAAAGTTAATTATTTAAAGTGAAATTATATTTGTTAAAATGAAAATTTCAGAATTAGTTAATTATTCGACAGACGTGTATCCAATATTATAGGCCATTCCTCCAGTGTTTAATAATTTCAATTTTCTGATGTAGCCAAATTGACAATCATCTATAAGAAGATTTAGCCAAATTTGGCTGTACGACAGATAGAAAAGTAGAAAATTTGGACACCCTTCTAGTTTTTGGCTATCTGCTGGAACATATCATAAAAATCTGGCAAGTTTTTTTTTTCCCTTTCAGAATCTGGTGGATTTTAGTTCATTACTTCCATAAAAATCCTTTGGAAGGGCTGAAAATGGAGAAAATTCACCACCAGAAGAAATGCCACATGATTTCCCAACATGAAAATGATCCCTTGTCATTTCAAAATAATATTAATTCAGACTAATATGTTCCTAAGATCATTTCAGTAATCTAGTGATGTTTTATTTCTCTTTGATCAAGCATGAACCTAAAAATGGCCTTCTAATTGGTGGGACCTTGGCTTCCAATTTTGGGTTTAGAAATGAGAACCAATCTTTCCATGGTCATTAATATCAAGACATTATTTCTAAATCTTTCATGCCAAGTGAAACAAGGGTGATTATTTTCATGATCTCAAACATACCCTTGACCCACATATTGGTTAGGAAAAGAAACAACTAATTTATCCCTCTTCAGCAATTTAAAAGATTAAAAAATGAAGAAAGTAACTACATACTTACTCACTCAATAGAACCATGAAAATTCAATAGCAAAAAATGCCAAGTGAAATAAATTAAAGTAAATATTTAATTCAGTGTAAGTGAAACTTTCATATTTTCACCCATTCAGGACATTTTTCTTTTTCCCTTTTTGCATAAGAAAAACACTTCCCAGAAGTTGGAACTTTGCTTTCAACTTTATTTGCCATTCTTTAACTTTCACATCGACTTGTAGATATTCTATTTTCACCTTTATTTGCTCATCTTTTGCATTTGATTATAGACATTTTGCATTGGAAAACAAAAGCTCATAGAAGTTTTGAAGTTCATCTTCTAGTTCCTTTAGCAACTTGGACATGTTTAACTATTGCAAAGAAAGTTGAATGGCTTGCTAAAAAATCAAATTAATGTATTTGGATTTGAGTTTGTGATGCTTAATTTTGATGGGGAAATTTAGTGGGAGCTTAGGGTCCATTGATTTTGCATGACAAATGTTTTAGGGGTTTGTAACTTAGGGATGTTGTTTTATTGCTATCAATGTACCAAATGTTCTTTCATCTCAAAGCAAGGTCCCTAGTTAATGAATTGTAAGCATTGTAGATTTACCCTAGATCACAACAATTAAATAATTAAAGCCCCATTCAGATGTAGTCTTTGTGATTATGTGATATTTTGTGTGCATTGGATTGTGACATGTACAAGCCCAATTCCAAACAATGACCCCACATGATAACCATAGAGATTTATAAATCTAGTGCAAATAGGACCTTTCACCAAACTTTTTTCTTTCCCATGTTGTGTTAATTTTTGGATCCATGTACAAGTTGTGCTATGAAATTTCACAACTGCCCAAACAAGAAACAAATTGATTTTTATATTTGAACATGAGACTTTAATATGCATTATAAGAAACACCCATGCTTGAACACTATTTTTTGCTAGAAAGGACAAAAGTTTGCAAAATACAATGAACAATTATTTTTCACCAAATGTTTGGTGCTAAGGTGTATAATGAATAGTCATAGCTTCTTCACCCATTGCTCAACAACCTACAAGTGAACTGCCAAAGTGTTTGATCAAGGGTGAATGTTAGATCATAGGTTGTTCTACCCTAGGAGAGGAGAGGTGAATTCATGCCCTTGCCATTAGCCTAGGCCAAAAATTGTGACCAACGTGATCACATAAAAAATTCTTCCCAGCCAAATTTCAAGTGAGACAACATTGCACCTTTGCAATGGTGCTCCATGTGGAGCTTTCCAAACAGGAGATCATTGCAAATTATCAGGCATTATAGAGGAGAATCCCACATAAGAATTTTGAACAAATTGGCCAGAATGTTTTTGGAACAACCTCTTGGAGTTTTTTTTCTGGAAATAAATGAATTCCAGGAGACACAATTCAGTTTTAAATGGATTTCACTTGCAAGGTACTATTTTTTTAAACCAATGCCAGTCTTTGTTTGGGTTGCTTTTGATGTTTTGTATCATAGTTTATTCCCATATTCCATAAATAAAGTTCAATTTTTTTCCTTACAAATCTTTCATATCCTATGTTTCTTAGAACTGTTTGTTTCCATTTTGCTTCATCTTTTCACATTTTCAGACTAATTAGAAAAGAACAATTTTGCGGTATTTGTCTTTGATGATCATATGTCCATCAATTTAATTTTTTCGTATAGCATCTATAGCTCAGCATTTCTAGTACTCTGCTCAACTGAAGGGGAGCCACAACCACCCACCAAATAGAGGATTCAGGAGGATTCCAATCCTCCAAAGGCTTTAGGCAGATTCCACAATCAGAAGATCATGGAGATACTGGACCAATTGTGGTAATGCATAGTGAATTAGATACATTGGAGGATCTTTTGGTCAGGTCAAATGTGACTTTAAAACTCATAGCCATGGCAACAAAATTGGTTCAATCTTTTGAAAATTTTGATTCGCATCTGATAGTGAAGCAGACTTCATTTCAAACTTCTACGCATCCTTTCATGTACACAGTTCAAGAAGAACCAAACCTCAATATCAAATTTGGCAAAAAAAAATTTGGATGCATAAAACATCCATGGTACCACAGATAAAATCTGGCCACCGTGCACTTAGATCTAAACAACAGATATAACATCATTATGCAATAATGAATACGCAAATGTATTGGGCTGAGTAGCCAGCCTTGTACATGTCATCTTCAAATTCCTGCTAGTGGCTAGATCTTTGCAGTATGTCAATGGCAACTTTTATTCTTCTTAACAAAACACCTGAATTTGACACAATGGCACAACTATTGCCATTATCAAGATCATAGTAGTCTGATGGCTCAAATCCAACATTATCAATTTTCAGTACTCAGTAATAGTCACCAATATAATTACTAGATGCAGCACAAGATCCAGGCATGTTGACAATTTCTGTAAGAGAAGCAACAACAGGAATAGCAGCAACAACAATAGCAAAAGAAGAAATCTTAAGGTAAAACAAAAGCATGTATCTCCAAGGACCATGCAACATGGGGTGTGAATTGAAACAGTGCACTGGAATATCTTCAGCACTAAGGTCAACATTGAAACACAAAGTGCACTCATATGTACCTACAGGGTTGTTGGAAGTTCTCCCCCAAAGAGGTAGGGTGTAGTGACTGCAAAAATCATGACCTGTAAAATACAGTCTCCAATCTCAACCAAGCTCAGATACTATTGCAGCAAAAAAAATAGAATACTAAGGCATTAACCAACCTTGCTCAATTCAGAATATCTTTGTACCACACAGGCACGACAAAACAAGTTGTGGAAAATGTACCAAATGTTGGTTGGTACAAGAATAAGATCAATAATAGTTTAGGTTGCAGGCTGACTTGATCAACATGAGAGTTGTGCTCACACTAACATTAACTATGAAGAACTCATCCCTGTAGACAAATGCCAACAATTGACACCTATTGTATCTACAACATTAAAATGTTGTAAGTTCTGAAACTTCAATGACATTGTTTACTCTTTCCCCCTCCTTCAAACCCACAAAATTTGGAATTACGTTTGTGTTTAGATGAGACATGTTGTGGTTCACAAGCATCTGAGTGTTGAAGTGTTGAGAGAAGGTCTCTTTGTTGTATTTGGCACCAAAGGGATAAACATTGCGATGATACTTGTTAAGCTCCCGACTTGCACCAAAAAAGTATGGAGCACAGTTTGCATTGTCTTTTGGCCTCCAAGTGCTCTTGATTTTGGGCCTCAGGTTTTGACAAATCCCGCTTTGAGCAAATCCTTGACGTACCTCACTTGAAGACCAAATGCTTGGAGTGAGCTTATGAGCAAAAATCAGGTACATGTTAAGCTTCCCTCCATCGGATCTGTTGATGGTGTGAAAACCTCCTAAGATTTCCATGGTTGTGATGCTGGTCGTTTGTTGTGATGAGTGAAGCTGCTCATGGGAACCTTCACCCCTAATTTGTGGTTGTAGATTTACTAAACCTGGTAAACCAATGTCCAGTCTTGTTGATGCATTCATAGCAATGGAATCAGAATTTGTTGAGCTACTGCTCAACTCAACAAGCTGAATCTTCTCTTTCTCATCAAAGCATGGAGGTTTGGTGAGAAAAGCTTGTGCACATGAGATTGAAATCTGAATCCGATCCTGGTACCACCCAAAGCTTCCCTCCCCATCATCGGGTTCAATTCCATCCAAGTTGAACATGGGCTTCAACCCAATGTTGAGCTTCTTGTCAAACTCGCCCTTCTTTACAAAATGGAACATGAGTTTTGGTGAGATGGAGACTTCTTTAAGCTCCTGATTTGGTGGCTGGAGTGTTCTCTCTCTCTTCAAATAAAAGACACCCCCTGGGTTTGGGCATACTCTCACCTTCAACATGTTCTCCTTGAGTTCTTTCTTGCTGGGCTCCTCATATGGCTTGCCTTCACCATCATCAGCAGCAAAGAGCCTATCATCTCCCAGTGCCTTGCAAAGTGCTCTAAGATCCAAAACACCTTCTTTTCCCTCTTCAATTCTTGCATCATCATGTGGAGCAAGGTCACCTTGTGTTTCTGAAGTTGTGCAGTGGTCTCCTCCAGACAATTGTCTACCCATTTCCTTGAGAAGATGCTTGACAAGCACATACGTGAAGGGCACAAATTGAGTTGCATCTTCAGAATGGACTTCATTGCCCCCAACTTGACACGATACATCCACTTCACCAAAATAGAATTGCGCAACACCCATTCTTTGTCTGTCTGACACCTGCTTTGATTGCCACACAGAGTGCCACTCCTTTTCCTCCACTCCTACTACAACCACCTCCAGCTTGCGATTAACCTTGACTTTGGCATGATCTAACCCAACTCCAACGACCCGAGCCATGTCATCTGAGCTCAGGAAGAAAAACTCCAACTCGCCACTAGGGACATGATGACCTGCAAATTCGACTGAAGTTGCAGCATCCATCTCAGACGAGGAATTGGAAGGAGACTCAAACAACTTGAGGCTTGAAATGCAAGACTTGTCCGCCACTTTCTGCATCCAAGTTACCATTGGACCCCGATGCTTCCGCACTCGCGCCTTCACCCTCCGACCAGCTCTAGCCTGCACAGCAAATTCAGATTCTTCCATACTAAAAATTCAGCTCCTCCCTCTTCCAGATATTTACACCAATATTAAATAATCTCTTTTGACGTTTTGGGGAGATATTTTGTAGCAGTGATTTTCTTCAAGTGTGGCGCTACGAAGCTGCCTTGGAAGCAATTGGTAACTATGGAGGGTGGCGTCTAGAAGCTTAGCGATTTGTGAAAGATCGATCAATGGATCTTCTACGAAAACTTAGCTCCTACCATCCCCCTAGTCCTGACCAACCTCCCCGACCAACCTAGAGTTTTTGCATCAGTTTGAACTGTTGCTGCAAGAGTGAGGAAGGAGCAACCATGCGCAGTCTCGTGTCAAAGCAAACTACCACTCCAGTAGCAAGTACCTTATTCTGTTTTACTGTTCTAGAATATGAGCCAGCGCGAGCGCGAGAATGGAAATGGATGAGAAATTCCTTACCGGGCCGAGCCGTCTAAGTGAACCTTCATTTGCACGAAGTTTAGACAAATGAGGCAAGCGGTGGGGGAAGATATCCATATCCATCGATGCAAGCTTCCACGGACGCGGGGCTTCTAATTGCCAACCACTCTAATTGCTGCACTCACTAGGATGACTTTGAACACCAACCCAAAAAATGGCCAGAGAATTGAAACCATACAAATGCATGTCTGAAATGGGTGGGGTATGCAAATTGATCATGGCATGCATGCAGCTCTTGCGACGACATTGACGATATGGATCTCGTCAGTGAGAAGTTCAAGAAGTCCGAATACAGAGAAAGATCATTATGGCATTAAGAAATTATTCAGTACAATTACGTGGTGCAAAGAAGAAGAAGAAGAAGAAGAAGAAGGCGAGTAGTAAACCAGGGACTTCCTCTAGTGGTACAATTCGAGTTCGTCACTTGAGTCCTTCTCGAATGGTCGGAATGATTCGATCGGAATGTAAGTTGTTATTTTTCTAAAGGAGCGGAGTTCCAAAATCAATTGGTTACAATGAGTTTGCATTTTCAATTGAACAAGGAGTTTCAAATTCAAGCGGTTTGCAACGAATAGCATCGTTATGACTTGTCGGCATCCGGCTGGGCAGCCTCTGCCTTACAGCGCGGTGACGGTTGTATACCATTTGTGACCTAGAGCGTTGATTTTGTCGAGCAATCGAGATTGTTCACAGATCAGATGAGAGAGAGAGAGAGAGAGAGAGAGAGATGCCGACCAGACCTTTTTTTTTTTTTTGTTGCGGAACAAAAGGTTTGGAGGTGTGACGGCAGTAGAGGATGAGGGGGAGAGCTTCGGAAGGCGCTGTTGCACAAAATACGAGTAGGTACAGTATAACACGCTGATGGCAATCCGCTCTTGAGAGCGTTCACGGTAATATTTGTTTGCAGCGGCCCAAGGTTCCGGACCCAGAAGCAAATTCAGGAATGCATTGCAGGGTAAGTATTTGTCGAAGATGCTTTCTGACTCCAGGAAAAATTGATTGTGCACATCTAAGGTCCGAATGTATACCACTTCATGCTATTTGTGTAGCACATTGAGGATCATGGACCATTCTATTTTGAGCAACAGTGTGTGTAGAGCTTACAGTAGCAGATAGGAGTCTCCTTTGTAATCAAGATTGAGATTCAGTAAATGATTGTATCATTGATGCAATACGGATGAATACTGATACACAAATCCAACTCCTGCATCATCTGCAATCCTATGATGAAGGTACACATCGAGGGACAACATACTGGAGAACATACTAGCAATGATTTTGATATCTCTCCATGCATTTAGTGTGATTCATGCTGGATTACATGGTAAGCTTGCAGAAGCATCAGATTGCAAGCTGCCTAAGGGACCTGACAACCTGCCTTCCAGATTCTCCCATGATCTTTTAAGTTGCCAGTTGGTTCCAAATATGCTTCAGACTTCAATGCAGTTTCAAAGACAAGGTTCTCTCTGTACAGATGTGTATTGGTACATCAACAATGGTTGTGTTTGATAATGTGACATCTTGGCCAGCATGATTGAGCAATGTGAGGTAGGCAGGGTAAAGTAGAGGAGACTTTGAAACTGTAGGTTGTGCTTACATAGTCTGGATACTTTCAATGTATTTTCACTACTATTGGAGCAGGAAAACAACAACAAGCTCACTCATGTGATGATTGGGTTGATGATTACATGCAAACAGCTTGCCCAGAACACTGTTTTGGATGCTCACAGCAAACATGTTGCCCAATTTCACACATGTATGAACTATGTTCATGATCACAAGTCTGATCTTTGAAGTCTGTGGATGGTGTACCAATCACACAATGATTTTACAGGCTGCAGGATTCATCAAAACTCCTGATGTGAAGCTGCTGGTAGCCCCCATTGCCATGTGTGGACATATGGTGAATTTATGAGTGGAGCTTTGTAAGGATTTCTAATTGAAATCCTTTCAAAGCTCCTCTGGTGCAAATCATCATGCAGCAAGCATCCATGCTCAATTGAAATCCTTACAAAGCTCCTGTCATAATTTTAGAATTTCCATCAGGAATAGTAGTGAAGCAAGAACCCATGCCCTCTAATTCAATCTGAATCCTTATGAACCTCCTGCTGCATAACTTCATAATTTTCATCAAAGCCAGCACCTACACTCCCATATTCAAATGAGATTGAATCCTGCTGAAGCTCCTCCCACATAATGCAGAACCATCATGCAGCAGCAGCACCCATGCTCACTCTGCTAATTCAACAGGTTTGATTTGAATTGAATTGAATCCTCTTGAAGCCCCTCTACATAATTTGGAATCATTTAACATCAGAAATCATGATGCAGCATCCATTTGTATATGTATCGTCTCTGGTGTCAAGTGCCTCCTTAGTAGTTCCCTGCCCTCAGCAATAAGTCGTGCAGCAGCAGTCATAGGATCAGAGTAGCAGCCATAGGCTAGATGAAAGATCAAATAAATTATGGTGCTACTTTAGATTTGTTTTGTTTAGCACTGGAAGGAGTTGCAAGCAAGGGTAGAAACTGTACATTGTGGCCTGGCCCGGCCTGCAAATGTTGACTCTTAGATGTCTGTGCAATACTTATCATCAACAAAGCACAAGGACTCTTTACCTCTTGCTCAGATGTTGTACATTTTCATTGTCCTAAATGGTTTTACACGTGTCAAGGAAGATGTATATTGGGTTCAATTGTTCAAAATTGTTACAAATGAAAAAACTGACCTAAACTGACCTAAATGCATTGCATGTGAGGCTATGTGGTGGTACCCTCTATCAATGAAACCAAAAACTGATGAGGCTATTATGATTTCCACTGTCCAAGTTGTGAAACATTTTTCTGTACCATGGAAATCAAGCATCAAAGACCAAAACCAAGAGTTGGTCTTTCAGAGATGCATGAGCACATCATACCACAAATGCATTGATTGGACAGACAAGAAGACTATTCCTTAAAAGCATAAATTTCAAAATGACTGTATCTACAGTAGAATCCTTTTGAAGGAAGAATACAACCACAACCCAAACAATTTCACAAACAACAGACTGAATAGACCACCCCAAACCAGATCCCCACAAACTTCAGAAAAGAACTGTTCAGCCTTATACACAACCATCAGCAAGGAAACCTAAAACAGTCTCTATAATCCAAAACCTAACAATCTGCAACGATCTGGCTTCAAAAAATGCATAAGAAAGGGAAGACTACAGATGCCAAGTTGATTGCACATTCTCCCCAAATTTTGTCTCTGAATAGAGTGAGGCAGGAAAGTGCTTCCTTCAAAATCTGCCTCACCCAATGGAAGTCTGATTGGGAAGCATGTTGCTTTGTGTAATTTTTGGTCCAAGACACACATTTCAGTCCTTTTTAGATGATTTGTTGATGAGGGACTTGTGGATGTGTGGGATGACACCACCACCTGCAATGGTGCCCTTGATTAAAGTGTCAAGCTCTTCATCTCCACGAATGGCAAGCTGCAAGTGGCGCGGCGTGATACGCTTCACCTTCAAATCCTTACTCGCATTTCCAGCAAGTTCCAACACCTCAGCTGTCAAGTACTCCAAAATGGCTGCTGAGTACACAGCAGCAGTTGCCCCCACCCTCCCATTGGCAGCAGCTCGTGATTTCAAAAGCCGATGAATTCGACCAACTGGAAACTGCAAAATTTATCAAAACCAGCAACCCTAATGTACTTAATATCAGATAAAGGACAAAACCAAAGGACAGACTTGACACAGATCTCTATGGGTTTAAGCTCCAGCATGACTCTTTCAACCAGAATGGAGGGAGAGGAGAGGAAAGAGAACGGAGTGGTCATGACATACTACGTGGTAACAAGCTACTGTACTCCATTGGCAAACGAGGCAAGCAACAGTTGCAGTAGCTTCAACTACAACATGTCCCAGGTTTTTCTTGGATGTTCAAGACTGTATGTTCTGGGTTCTGGTCTTTCAGAGCCAGGTCTGTAGATATTACTTCAGCCAGCAAAGGGCTGCTGCCACTCCACACTTATCTGGAAGTGGGAAAACTTCACATGAAACTGCGCACTGACACACAAAGAGACATATGTGGTTGGTCTACTTGCTTTGCAACACAAAACCTAAATGGTTTCCTGAGACAGAAAACTACTGCTTGAAAAATAAAACTTGAAAATCTAATCTGAAGAGGGGGGTAAAAAGCCCATGTCACATCCTTTTTGACCACAATATATGCTTGATTTCTGCAAGAATAAGGGTGCCACTAGACTACCAAAATTGGTCATACGTGCTTGTTTCATCACAAGAAAGCAATAGTGCAAGAATGTAGTAGCAAGACAAATGTCGTAACAAAAATATTTTCTTGCAGCAACATTGGCCCAAAGGCTTGCAAATTGGCCTACCAAGTTGATAGGTATCCCTTTTCTGCCTTGGGGCAAAGTCAGGGCCATAAAGTGGTAGATTTTAAAAATTGCTTTCTTTTTCAGCCTTTGACTCCTAGTGTAAAGCCCTTGGGGCTGATTTCAGTGATTGCACCAATAGGAATGCATGATTTGAGTTCAACCTTGGCCTTGACTCCTAGTCTAAAGTGGGCCTGAGTTTTCTGAAAAACCCATATGAATCATTTCAGATAATACTTTGTTCCTGTTACAGCTAATGTCAATTGCATTTCCTTGAGAAACAGAAATTGAAGCCTGATGATGCATGCTTCTGAAGCTTGTGTGTGGTGTTCCTTATTGCGTGGGGGTGGCACAGAAACAAAAATAGTGCGGGGGAAGGGATAAGGAAAATGTCGTAGGAGGAGGAGGAGAAGGGAAGAAAGAGGAGAACCTGAAGACCAGCACGTGAGGATCGAGATATGGGCTTCTTCTTGTCCTTCTGGTCACCCTGGTCCGACCCCTTCCCCATTAGCAGTCCCTTCGCCCCCTTCCCCGCTTGGTTTCCACCCACAACCATCTTGATTTTCCTGTGCTACTCCTCCGCTCTCACAAAATTTCGAAATGGGTACCCAAAAACTCCCTGAAGATCAATTTCCTTCCTGAAATCCGCGCGCTCTCCCTACTCCCCCAAAATAAAACCAAAAAACGAAAAAACAAAATCTCGCTCTTTCGAAGCTCCAACAAGCCTGCTGCACAAGCAAGAAACCACCCCCCGGAGAAAAGGGGAGTTTTGTGATAGGAGCGAGGGGGAAACCAAACAAACCGTTTTGAAAAAATGAAAGCCAAAAAACCAAAACACAGAGAAGAAACGAAAGAGGAAAAAAACACAAGAGAGGGAAGGCAAGAACCAACAGGCAAAAAACAATGGGAAAAACAATGATAAAATCAAAGAAATAACTGAAAGAAAAGGAAAGACAACTGAGTTTGTGGAGTATATTACCAGGAGTTCGAAAAGCTGCAGTGGCGATGTGTCAGGCGAAAAGAGATGGAGGGAAAACGAGGAAGAGAGGAGAGAGAGAGAGAGAGCCGGGGGGGCAATGGAGACGAAGCTTGAACCCTTTCTGACGTCTTCCCTCGCTTGTTTCTCGCGCGGGCTATAATTACCAGTCTAGCAAGCGAACGCACGACGCTCCCGGGATTCGATCCCGGCACCGCACCTACTGCTTTTGGCCCGCACCTAGTTTACGTTGTGGGCTCACCTAGTGTACTTAACATTTAGGCACCGTTCCCCTAGCCTTAGGTCCCGTCGAGATGCCAAGTATTTTAGGTCTAGGTCTCATCCTCTTGGGAGCTTATTTGGGTATTTAAAATTTCCAGGCTTGTTGGGTTTCATTACCATTTAGGCAGCGTTCCCCTAGGCTTAGGCCCCATCCAGATCCTAGGTCTCATATTTTTGGGACCTCGTTTGGGGATATGAGAATCTCAGGGATTTTAAAGTTTCGTTACGATTAGGCAAGCATTCCCCTAGGCTTAGGTCCCATCGAGATGCCATGTATTTTAGGTCTCATCATTTCAGGAGCTTATTTGGGTATGTAGAATTCACAGGGTGGTTTAAGTTTCGTTACTATTTAGGCAACACTGTTCCCCTAGGCTTAGGACCCATCAAGATCCCAGGTCTCAGCTTTTTGGGACCTTTTTCGGAGATACAGGAATCTCAGGGATTTTTAGTTTCATTACCATTGGGCAAGCATTCCCCTAAGCTTAGGCACTATCGAGATGCAATGTATTTCTGGGACCTCATTTGGGGATGGGAAATCTCGTGGCTTTTTAGTTTACTTACCATTAGGTAGCATTTCCCCTAGACTTAGGTCTCATTGAGATGCCAGGTATCAAATTTTCGGGACCTCATTTGAGGATGGGGTATCTCAGGGTTTTTTAGTTGACTTTACAGTTCGGCAGCGTTCCCCTATGCTTAGCCCCCATCGAGATGCCAGGTCTCATATTTGGGGATCTCATTTGGGGATGGAGAATCTGAGTATTTTTTGGTGTACTTACCATTAGGCAGCCTTTCCCCTAGGCTTAGATCCCGTGGAGATGCCGTGTATTTCAGGTCTCATCTTTTTGGGACATCAACTGGGGATGAATTTCAGTGCTTTTTAGTTTACTTAACATTAGGTAGCGTTCCCCTAGGCTTAGGTCCCATTGAGATGCTGTGTATTTCAGGTCTCATCTTTTTTTGGGATCTCATTTGGGTTTGGGGATGGGGAATCAGATCAGGTTTTCATTTTTCTTTTCTTAATTTTTCCCAATTTTGGGATGTGCCCAAATTGGTGATCATCAATAAAGAAGATTTAGCACAATTTGGCCATAGACCATATATGAAAGTAGAACATTTAAATAATCATTTTACATTTTGCCTACTTAATGAAATCAGTGCTGTAGTGAAAATCTGGTGATGTAAAATTATTATTTTTTAAATCTTGCAAATTAAGGCCATTCTTTCACAAGAATCCTTTGTATGTGTAGAAATCATATTTTTCAGGTCAAAAAATGTGAAAATTTTCCCAAAATGAAACACCATTGGGGATTGGTTTTTATTTTTGAAAATTTGACACATAAGGTGAGAAGAATAGGGATTAATCTAAGTGTATACCAATGTTGGGTGGGTACTAGGGTAGAACAGTCGATGAGTGAACATTTAAAAGTTCAAACCTCAAGGGCTTAGTAACCGTGCACTTTTTGATTAGGTCTTTAAAAAGCTTAAGTGAACCTTCAACCACAACACACATAGTTGTTTATGACATTCAATTCCGAGCCAAAATGAGAAAGTTGTGGCTATTGAAAGTGAGGGGTTATGGATGTTTTGAAACAATTGGATATAACATATATCATTTTGATTTTACACCTTATGAACAAACATTTCAGATTTTATCAAAGGACACCTTTCCTCCCATAAACAGTACAATAATATTTTTATTTTATTTTATTTTATTTTTGTTAGTGTTCAAATTTTACAAAATTCGTAATAATTCCAAATATTTGGAACAACAACTGCATAGTCATAGGATTATTTAAGGTTTTGAAATAGAAATCTTCTGAATAATAACTCACTATCCTAACATTGATGACCCCCCAAATGCCACATGGGGCACTCTCTTTGTCCAGCAATGGTTGCTGCAATTCTCTCCTTAGATCAATTTAGGTCTATCTCGCTCTCTCCCACTCTCGATCTACCCCTCTCTCTCAATCTGAATCTCCTTGTTCGAGGGCTGAATGCATGTATGTTTTTTTTCATTATAAATCTTCTCTCTTTCAACCTCACTATCCTTCTTTTTTAGAGTCTGTATGTTTTTCGTATTGTGACACCACAAGAACTCGACATCATTGGGACACCATTCACCCAAAAATTTGACACCATGACATGAAGAGGACGTAGGGGCTCAAAGGTTGAACACATGTGTGTGATAGTTCATTTCTCTCACTTTGAATCTCTGTTTTTTCAAAATCTCGATCAAGATTCTTTTCTCTTAGAGTCTCCTTTTTTAGGTCTATGAATTTTGTGTGTGTGTTTACATGAACTCAACTTTTCTCACAAGTCTCTGCGTTTTCCATGTGTCTTTTTAAGAACTCAACTTTGTTTTAAATTCTCTAAGTTTTTCCTATGTCTTTTTAGGAATTTGATTTTTTTCCCAAGTTTGAATTTCTCTTATGTCTCTATGGGAACTTGACTTCTCTCCTAGCTAGGTTTTACGTTTATTTGCGACTTTAGGTCCTCCGACCATCTAAATTATGTCACTTTCTCCAGTATTTTGAGCATGGTGGCCTTGCTCCTCAAGACACCAATCAGAAAATTGTTTGCATATCTAATATATTTTACCCCGACGAACTCAGGATTTTTATAGTCTTGATGGCTGATTTGCAACTCCCTTGTCGTGCGCACTCAATGCCGTTTTTCGCACCTTAGCTGCTCTATATTTTTCTTTATATTGCCATCATTTTCCTATCTAGGTACTTTAGACCAACCATCAGGGGAGGCAAGCATGACAAGCACACCAATTACTAGGAGAAATGAAATAGCAATTAGTTCAAATAAGATTGGTGGAGTTGACGAGTTTTTCATGTGTCTTTATAGGAACTTGACTTCTCTCTCAAGTTTGAGTTTTTCATGTGTCTCTATAGGAACTCAATGCCATTGTGTGAAAAGGAAGTAAGGGCTCAATGTGTGTGTGTGTGTGTGTGTATAAATTTCCTTCTCTCTCTTAATCTCCATCTCCCTTTTTCTTTTTGTCTTAGGTCTCCTTTTTTCTTTTAGTTTTAAGTCTACTATTTGTGTTGTGTTTATCTACAACAACCCCATGCCATCATCGATCATCGACACCATCATGTGAATCTTGCAACTCATAACAAACCCTTGCCATCATTGTCATTG
>Ga0209208_10003153_pt1 | contig 23729 bp, 24 predicted proteins | sample S1TSphfallax_3_FD_187694 | JGI IMG/M metagenome (GOLD analysis project Ga0209208, IMG submission 187694) | Host-associated microbial communities from peat moss isolated from Minnesota, USA - S1T2_Fd - Sphagnum fallax MG (SPAdes) (version 2) | ecosystem: Host-associated > Plants > Peat moss >...
ATTCATTCAAAATGAAAACAAGAACCCAACAAATACTACCGTAAATGACTAGCTTAAAACTAAAGATAGAAAAGATACAAATGTGATTGATCATAAACAAAAACATAAGTAAATTTGAACTAAATAGAGGAACATGGTGAAGCATGACATCCAACAACATCTATCTATGAAGGAAGGTAGCTTGTTTTGTTTTGTAGTTATGAGATCCACCAAACAAGGATGCTTCAGATCATATTCTTGGTGTCTTTGGGAAGCTCTCAACAAGGAGGGGTGCATGGGCTTGGTTCTATGATGTTTGGACTTGTGGTGCAAAAGTTCTTGAATACTGAATGATTTCTTTATATATTTGTGAGAATAATGGCAAATGAAATAGGAGATTATTGCATTTCAAATAACTCATAAAAAAGGGCTTATATTGTTAGAAGAAAGGAGCTCACATTGAAACTCACATTGGCGAAAAATCTTAGGATAACATGGTGAATAGGGAATCAGAGCAAAACGAAATCCCACAACCAGGGCATAAACACAACATGAACCTAACATTAACAGAAAGGTCTTTCTTAGCATAGCATGGTGAAGAGAGAAACAGACCAGAACAAAATACCACAACCAGTGCATGAACACAACATGAAACTTCGTGTTCACGAAGAGTCTAGAAATCAAAGCAAAACAAAATATCATGATTGCTACTGACTTCAGAGATGTGACAAACAGGTTTCAGGAAAACTGATGCTCAACCATGAGATCAGCTGTTGGGAAAGGCTAGTCCAAACCTTCCTTGGAGCATGACCGGTTGAAAATTTCAGTCCAAGCCATCTTCCTCGGAGCCTGACCATCCAAGCCTCCATCCTTTGAGCCTGACAGCTGGAAAGATTACCCTTCTGATCCTTCCTCATAAAGTTGTAGACATGAAGTTATACACAAATGGGAGAACAAAATGCCACTGTAGCAGAATATAAACTGGCTTTTGGTGTGACCTTTGCAATAACCTTTGCAAGCTTTGGGTGTGAAACATGCAAGCCACTTAGTTCAAGGTTTTGAATCAACCCTAACTGTGATCATCTTCCCAAAGGTTCCAAATTATGTTCTCACACACAGGCATGACATCAGACAATTTAGGCCAGTTGCTTGACTACTGGACATCTCTAAAGGATGGACTCAAGAACAGGTTGACCAAGGATGAGAGGCAATGTCTTCTATTTTTAAAGGTAGTAAGTCTACCTCAGCACTTTACAGAGTGTCATTCTCACTTATGTCATAAGTTTAGACAAAACTGAAACCAGTATAAGAAAGGCTCTTGAACTCCAAATTTGTACCTGCCCCTTAGCTCATGAGGTCATCCATCACTTTCTGTACACTCTAAAATTGTCAACAGTTCATTTCCAAGATGTGCTTTTAACAACCAAAATTCAGCTCATTCAACAAATTTACACCTCCTCTTTGAAACAAGCTTCACTTGTTCTCAGACCATAAATTAGACAAAAGAGGAAAGCATAATCGTTAGAGTCTGGATATCTGTGGCAACTTTGCCACAAGTTCATTGACAACAGAGTCAATAAACTCTTCAGTGTTCAGATAGTGCTCCCTTGACAACCTGCATAAATAAACCATGCAACAGTGCATATGAACATGTACTGCAGTTTGGAGGTCCCTTGGTGACTATGGTGATTTAAGCAAATCAATCTGCACCTTGAATTTTCAACTTACAAATGACACCCATGTTCATGAAATGCACACTACTTAAGGTTAAGTGAGTGGAGAATCCAAAATTGGCTGGTATGAAGTCCTGTATGTCTCAGCAAAGCCTAACATTCAGTAAAATAGCCTGATACTGACTAACCAAATCAAATCCAGCAACACTATTACATAATTCCAGTACATGGGGATAGGAGAGCATCCAACCATACTTTGGGCCATGGATGAGGATGGCAAGGTCCTTGGTCATTTTCCCCCCTTCCACTGTGTCGACAGTTGCCTCTTCAAGTTTCTTAGCAAAGTCCTGAAGCTTCTTATTGTTATCCAGTTTTCCCCTGCCACCCAAAACAGAACAAACGATACAACAGAGTTAAGATTAGCCTTCCTGTCCATATGAATTGTTCCAGAACCTTCCATGCCAAATTGTCTTTGGTTCTACACCAAAACATCAATATTTTCTGTGGGACATAACTTCACAATTGAAGCTTGCAATAGACTACAGATCTGATCAGATGAGCAGTAAAGCATATTATGAGAGTGCAGTAGATAAGTCTGTAACAACACAAACATGCCAGGAAATGGAGTTTGGTTGCACAGGGACCAACACAGAAATCGACTGTCCAAGAATCTATATCAAATGCAGTCCTGCAGGCAGAGGTATCATTAGCAATTCCTTATAATGACAACAGCCTTGAGTGGCCATATGACACAGACTTTTGTAAAGAATCACCTGTGGCCAAGACCACGAGTCCAAGCAAAAATGGAGGCCACACTATTTGTGCTCGTTTCACCACCCTTTTGATGCACCCTGTAGTGTCTTGTCACTGTGCCATGGGCAGCTTCTGCTTCAATAGTTTTCCCATCTGGGCAGATCTACACAATAGTAGGCATAGACTAGCACTATTAGTAGCCCTTCATATCATGTCTTGAAATTGGGTGACTGATAAAATTAACTGGAGTGGCCCACTGATGTTGTCAGGTAGAAAGGATCATGAAGACAAGGGTCATATTAAAGAATGCTCAACTGCCTGACCCAGTTTAACTATTAAGACTGGATAAGAGATACAAAACAAAATGTAGCTGGTCAGATAACATCATTGTAGGATGGTCATCAACTTTAAACAAAGATGCCAAACTAAACTGGAGAAGATTGAACGCCAGCCATTAGTTGCATACAGATACTGCTTCAGACAATTGGAGTGTCCAAATTGATCACTACACCAAAAAACAGTCATGAGTGCTCAAGGACTAAGGGATTCCTGATTAGAAAGCACATGATCAGATGCTGTGCACAGGGCATCATCAAAGGTAGCTGAATTGATGGAGCTATGAAAAGCCTTTCAAATCCAACAACCGCTAAACAATCTTCATGGTGATTTAAGTCACTTTTGGGCTTTGGAATGATGATTGTTACCAATACAGAAGTCATGAGGCCAAGAGATCCAAATCCTGCACAGAATCAAGAATGGAAGTTGCAAAATCAACACTTTCAAGTTGCTAACAACCAGACAAAGAACGAGGTACTGGACTGATTCAAGAGTAGAGTCACCAGTTAACTTTATTGCACAATTGAGGATGCTGAGATAGCTCAAAGAAACTCTCAGAACATTGAGATATCGCAACCTTGCTGAAGAAAAGGGTATGAACAGGTCTTCATATACTCTTATCTTAGGGCAGAACTGATTCACTCTCTTTTTGTAGAGTTTTCAAATCTTTCATAGTGGTGAAGAGGAATACCTTGAGCAATCATATCACTTTGGACATCACCGTCGTAATTCTTACATGCCCATACATAGCCTCCTTCACTCTTTAGTACATATGCCACCATATCATCAATAAGGCGATGCTCATACCTATGAGGAATGACCACCCATCCCCATACAGCATTGTTATCTCTTTATCTCCCATAGTACTAGATGATCAATTTCAAAGTGCACACTTAGGCACCTAATACAACAACAGGTATATAGATACTTGAGACAAATTGCTAGATAAGTAAGGACTCCAGCTGCAATCGCATCATCTGTAACAAAAAACAATTATTTACCAACCTGTTGAGAAACTAAAGAAAGATTGCATGTTTCACCTACCAGATTCCAGCTTCTTTGAACTTCAATTCCCACCCTTCCTGCTCATAAACCTCCTGAAAAATGTCCTTGAATCTGTCCAAATTTACAACCCAGAATAGCTTCAATTATGCTCAATACACTTGATGGGAAAACTGAAATGTCAAATAGCCACCAGATAAGGAATAGAGATTCAAGTGGTTTATTAGATGACAAATAACCAGTCTTGATGTGACAAGGGCAGTTATGTGGCCAAATGAAACATCATTCCCACAAATTCACAACCTAAGCTCAGTCCATCACTTCAAACCTATGAATTGAAAAACTAACTATGGTACAGCCCACACCTCCAAACAGCCCCTTCTAGAAGACAGCAATATGAACACAGGTGGAAAATGCACACTTATGATAAGTTCCTGTTATTTGCAACAATCCCCTGATTCAAGCAGAGATAGAGTACAACCTTCCGTCATATTTCTTTAGAATTGTGTTTTTTGTGCTCAAGTACAAAGGCCATTTCTTTTGGTACGCCATGTTCATTGATGCCTCCGCAAAACCTCGAATAGACTGCAATCAGAATCAAAGACTACCAAATCTCCATCAACTGTTAAGAGATCTATTGTTGAGCTCTCCAGACAAAATGCACAGTGGATTCTCCATCACTTAGCCCCAGGTCAAACACAGTATTCCACATTCCACTGGGCACTGCAAGCAGAGAGGTGATTTAAAAATGCAGCACCAATACAAACCAAAATGCATAATAAAGTGAATTTGACTAAATAATAAACAGTCCTGAGGCACAGATCCCTGTCAAGTTAGTTTGCTTGAATTCACCTCAATTGTGTCAATCCAACCCAAATCCTACCTTACAGACTAGTACATATGCATAAAGGTGATCCCCCTCCCCCACAAAAAAGATGAGTAAGAAACAATTACAGACCTCATCAGTGTTGTACATGGTGAGAGCCACTCCACCCACACCATCAAAATGAAAGACCTCAAATTCATGCGGCTCTCCTCCACTGTCAGAAACTGCACTCATGATTTGTCAATGGGCTATCACTCACTAGTATCTTTCCAAACTTGTCAGACTGTAAAATTTGTAGACACGAACCTGCAGAAGGTCCCCGTGATACCTTTGCATGCCATCCAGTGGCAGTCACTAGTGTGATCTACCCTACACCTCAGCCTAGAGGCCTGGACCCTTCATCAGGTTTATGCCTAAACTTGGGTGTGGAACAGTCAGAGTTGTCAAACCATACATCTTTGAAAGCTGGCAGTTTTCTGCAGGATATAATGTCTCTGGATTGCAAAGATCCCTATAAAGAAAACTACAAGGGAGGGATTTAGGATTTGTCCACAGAGTAAATTCAGGCCTATGCCTACACTTGGGTGTGGAACAGTCAGAGTTGTCAAACCATATGTTTTCTGAAAGCTGGCAGTTTCCTGCAGGATATAATCTCTCTGGACTGCAAAGGTCCCTAAGAAGAAAACTGTGAGGGAGGATTTAGGATTTGTCCATAGAGTAAAATTCAACATGCTCAAATTCCATTTTGAGTTTGGAACAGCCATTTCAGTGTAGACGACTTCAGAACCTACAGATAAAAAAAAGTTACCACAAAGCTGGCAGGAACTCATGAAGTCATCTGTGATGTGAACTCACACTCTGTACAAGAGGGAGACAACATCAGTAACAGCTAAACAACTAAGTACCTTTCTCCATTGGTGGCAGTGTCACCCAGGGTACTGTCCATTTGAGAGGTGGGCTTGAAACTTATTTACAGAAAAAAGATCAAAGTCTAGTTTTACTGTTTGCTTGGTGAGATTCTGGTAAGTTGAGGTTCCAAAGAATGAAGTTGTGTACTAGCAACAAGGTGGCTGGCACAATTCAAAACATACCAAACACCATCTTCAATGTGCCAGGTCCTTTGAAAACAGCATCAGTGGCCTTATACTGGTCACCATATGCATGCCTGCCAATGCAGATGGGCTTCTTCCACCCTGCCACATCAACAAACAATTGAGAACTTATACCATTTACTATATGACCAATCATACATCTAGATGTGACCTCTAGATCTTGACTCTCACGATATAACTTTCAAGAAATAAACAAACAATCACTTCAGTTGCCTGCCGAGTATAAGCAGACCAAATCCCAGAGGTTTTCTTGGTTCTTTTTACTCAATAGAAACAGACTCTCATTTTGCTCCATTATTTAATAATCCATTCTTTAGGTATTTCCTTGCCTTCCCATGCAGATGTATGGTAAAACAAGATAACTATTCTATCACATTAGCAAAATCCCTTCTGAGCTTCATAAGGTTCTACACCTTTAAAGACATGAGTTGCTTTCCAGTTTCATGGAAGGTTTGAGGCCCTGCCAAGTTTGAAGAGTTTTGCAAACTAGAGACCTACATGGAGCAATCAACCTCTACCAAAAACAGCAGAAACACCACAATTGGTTGTTGAAAAATAAGCATTCAAGAGTTTCTTGCATTTGGAACTAGATGTGTTCAAACTGGGATCTATTTAGGAAGGTTTATATCCATACATGTGCAAAGAAAATTAAAAATCAGTGTCCACTCTGATGGGGACCCTGACTAGCAGAAAACCAGTGACATACCTGGGACAAGGCGGGGAATATTTCTACACAAAATGGGTTCCCTGAAAACAGTTCCTGCAAAACACTCAAAGGTCAGGGAGTTCCAAACTTCTGGTTTTGCTTCTGATTCCCGCATGATTTGACTTTCCAGAGTCCTTTGTCTCAGTGCAACCAAATAACCATATGCGAAATAAATCAAAATCCTTGTGATACTGAGACATGATTGGCCTCTGACACAATGAGATGACCATTTTTATGATAACACAAGCTGTGCTTTCCAGTCAATAACTCTACCAGCCTCAATTCCAATATCACCCGTGTTCTTTTGCACGACATTATTAGACATAAGTTAACCTCAAAGTCACGAAGAGACACACCAAGCTTCCGTGATTAGAACCTCAGATTGGAAGGAACAGAAATTGCAAAGGAACAAACCCACAAAGCTTACCATTAAGAATATTCCGGATGGTTCCATTTGGGCTCTTCCACATATTTTTCAGTCCAAATTCCTTAACTCGAGTCTCATCTAAGCACCACAACTCACATGTGAGTAAACCACTCCTTGAAACTAGGGACCCACTCTAAGTGTTTTCTCTTCTTGAGCATAGGCCCTGTTCTTCATGCCCATGTTCCACAATAGCATTAATGAAATACAGAATTCCATGATTGATCAGACCACCTTAGTAGCCAAGAAGACATTAACATGAATCAGAGCGAATGAAAATCAACAAAGCTGGATGATGCACATTTCTGTTGTCAATGTTTGGAATCCACTAGAACTTTGGGTGGTTCTTCACCAGCTCTGCCTTGAATGTTTCCAATAAAACCTTCTATTGGGCCAATACAGAGAACTCATCACAACATGAGAACATGTAGGGGATTATTGACCAACCAGGAGTAATGGTTGCGCACTTGACTGCCACATTGTACCTGCATGCCTTTCAATTGACCAGTCATACCAACTGACTTCAACCTGATTGTCATTATTCATGTCTCATCTCTTTGGCTTTCTTTGACTTAAATGTACAACTAACATGTCCTCCCCTTGTCTTTTCATTTTCTTGCAGACCTCTGGTATAAGTTTGTTCACAAAAAATTGCAAACAGCAAAACCACACTTTATGTAAGATGGTCCAGCAAGAATTAGGAAGAGTATCAAGGCTAGGAGTTATTCCCAACTGCGATAGATAGTCAAACCAAACACATGGAAAAAAGTAACTTATCTTAGCTGGGTTCCAATAATGAATTTTGGGCACCTTGTGCAAAAACTCCCAATCTCTTTTAAACAGCAGTCTAGTCTAGCTTTTAACTTTGATGTCAACTTTCTGTGACAATGAATTATCTTCATAAGTACTGAGAATTTCACCATACTTATGATTCAAGTTAACCCGAATAGGAATTGAGGGAGATTTGATAATAAGTTTATCAAGAATTCAGATCTAACAACATAACAGCAACATATAAGCCAAATATGAAAGAAGAAGAAATCCACTGAGAAAAAGTAGAGGATCTCAAAAAAAAAGAGTTACAGGATGGTTAGATTGTTGGAGAAACAATTTCAACATACTTGAGTGTGGCTAGGGCAGCTTCAATGGTCACTCTATCATCAGTAGCATCCCGGTTCAGAATTCCAAGATCATAGTACTTGATGTCCAGGTCCAGGAATGGAAGAATAAGCTGCCAATCCATGCACCCAGTTTTAGGTCACAAATATCCTCAGTATGTTGTGCATTGGCTCAGGTTATAGTGGACCACAATGACATGTTTAGTAGTGAAAAAACTACAGTTGACACCCACAGTCAGGGAGGTGCCTGTGACCCACAGCACCTTATAAAGAAAAACACTGAACTTCAGGGCCAGAATGTAAAGCTCAGAAACTCAGACAAATTGCTGGATATGTTTATGGTCTTTGTCTGAAGCATAGCTTAGAACGTACAACCAGGTTTGGCATATATACACACAAAAATTGCTGCAGGAATAAAATCATTCCCATACACTAGGAGCATCTCTCATTTGAAAAATACAGAACCTTTTCCTTGATCATGTGCCATATGATCCTTGCCATCTCATCCCCTAGACACATTTCCAACACACTTTAGAGTATAGACACATCAGAACTAACTTCAGAACAGACATGCCAAAATCTCAACAGAACTTCAAGCATAAAAACTGACACCTGAGATCAAAACCGCCAAATGCAGCAAACGGATATTTGAGAATCAAGTCCCAGAGGGGCTGCCACAAAAGAGTTAGAACGACTTTACAATTGCAAAAATAAAAACTTTGTTGCTTTGAAACGCGTTATATTACATGGCGTTCTTTGGTTGCAGCAGAAAAACTTGCTACACTGTGCATCCCAGAAATCGATGTGGAAGAATGAAGCTAAATGCATGCTACATTGTTGCAGTTATGTTGTTGATTGAGTGCTCGAAAGGTGATTGTTTGGATTTTACCGTCCATCTCCACGATAGGATTGTCGACCTTGATTTTTTCGAACTCCATTGCAGCAGCAGCCGCGCTATATTGCGCACACAAGGAGTCAGGAAACTCGGACCTCTGAAACCGCAGCAATCGCCTCCCAAGATCACCGGTCGAAACCACAGAAGAAGAAGAAGACGCCGCACACGAACAAGAAGAGCGAGAAGAAGCAGATAATTGTACTCCTGGATTTCGACAAGACGACGATGCTACGGAGGAAGAAAACGACGACGATGTCTGAGAGGAAGCCAAAGGAGAAGAGCCTGGCGATGATGATGATCTGCGCGGAATCGCAGCCACAGAGCTTTTGGCAACGACAACCTGCTGCTGCCCGGAGGCAGAGCTGGAGATGGAGATGGAAAGTTGACCGGCAGCCCGAAGACGCGTGAGCATGGCTGCGTTGCGATAATTTCTCAAGCCAAGTTCCAGTAATGCAGCAACCTTCCACTTTCGGCAACAAATCGCAACTCGTCCGGAAGCCTATGACGCACTCTCTGTCTCTATGTTTCTGTGTCCTGTCTCTCTCTCTCCTTCTCTCTGTCTCTCACTATTCTAACCCGAACCAAAAAAAACACAAACAATTCGAGAAATTAAAACTGCGCATTCTTATTACAACAACTACAGCACTCTTCGCGCGCAAAATCGCACCGATTTTGACGACAATCGCGCACAATTTTCTTGCAAATCTCCTCGTCGCACGCGATTTTGCTCGACGAGAATCGCAGAGAGAAACACACTCTCTTCCTCCTCCTCCTCCTCCTCCTCCTCCTCCGTCAGATACTCAGGTCCCCAAATCGACATCCCCAAACTCACATCCGCATCCACGTCCCACGTCCAGATGTCGAGACTTCGAGACTAACTCCGGGATCCTTGCCTTTGGTATTTATTCCATGTCTCAAATTGAGGTCTTCATTTGCGGTTGTGCATCCATCCATTCACATCCCAAAAACGGGATGTCACGTCAAATTAGGATTTGGTGGTGCACAACTTTTCTATTCCATGTCCCAAAACTGAGGTTCTCATTTCTCACGGGTGTCCAAATCTATTCGTATTCTAAAAATGAAGGTTGTCTGAAATTTAGGGTTTTGTGTTTTGGCTTTGGCATTTCATGTCTCAAATTGAGGTTCCCATCCGCCATGTCCCTCTCATTCAAGTCCTAAGAACCGGCGTCATGTCAAATTAGGGTTAAGGGTTTTAGCTGGTATTCCATGTTCCCAAATTCCAGGTTCTCATCCACAGCGTCACGTCCCAAAAGCTGGACATCACATCAAATTAGGGTTTACTGCTCGGCAATGTATGTATGTATGTATGTATGAATGTATGTATATCCCATGTCCCGAATTGAGGTCCATTTCACGTCCGCAAATCGGGACGTCACGTCAAATTAGGGTTTGGTGCTCTAGTGTTTGGGGGTTTAGGGTTTAGGGGTTTAGTAGGTTTCGTGAAACAGAAGAAGATGGAATGGGAGAAGCGCTCGGAATCGCTTGCTCGGTTTTTGGCGACGATCATGGTGTGTTGCGCGGGTTGCTAGCTTCATCAGTGGCCATGATTTCAAGCAAATGTAGCTGGTGGATTTTATTGGGAGACGGGTTTCGCGATCGCGCAAGTGGTAGTTTCTAATTTGCTCCGAAGAGGAGGCACAAGGACAAAAAGAGACGAAGGAAGGAAGGAACGGAGGGGAGGGAGAAAGAGGAGGAAGAGTAGAGGGGAGCAGCAGCGATGGCGGGACTAGGTGGAATGAAGGTGACGGACATGAATGGGGTGAAGGTGTACACAGTGTCAGGGCAAAAATCGTTTGCTTCTTGGCTTGCTCCTGACAAGAAGCGTTCGCTACGCAAAGACGCAGGCATGTGTTTCTCTCTCCCGCTCTTATTATTCTCCCGAGCTATATCTAGACGAGTCCCATGGTTTTCTTATATGAAAACAATGTGAGGAACCTTATTTCTAGTGTTGTTGTTGGTTCTGGGGATTTACAGAATATCTTCGGAGGATAGATCTGGTGCAAGATCTTCAGTTTGACACAGCATCTACACGCTTGAAAGCCACACCAGATGGCCAGTACCTGATTGCCTCAGGTTCATTCCTTGTACTTGAACTCCTTTATTGTACTTGCTGCTTTCCTGTACGACTCTCCCCCCTATTGTGAATCTTTCCTGTATCAGTATATACCCTAAACCCTAAACCTCTAACCTCTACACCCACAGTTGGGAGCTGATGAAGTCCGTAGGTAGTATACATGGCAGCTCATCATCACTGCTAGTTGTGATGAAGAAGGTGAGGGTCTCACACCCTTGTGAGTAAGGACTCCCACATCAGGTTATGATTGCATTCGTTTTTGTGGAGATTTCTCTGCAATGTCATAGATGATATGTGTGATTCCTTATTCCTGTACTAGTCAAGCCCTTTTGTTGTGTTGTTACGACTTCACTCCAGTCACTAGCCCGAAATCCATGATGAGTGCTTGGCACGACTGCATTTGTTTTATTTGTCTTGCTGCGTCAAAAGAACGCCGGATATACTGGTCTAGTATGCTTCAGAGATACCCTCGGTATAACATTGATAATCTAACAAGGACTGAGAAAGATTCCGGTAGATTTTATATCCCCTGGCTTCTATCTCCTATGGGATTATTCCCCCCTTGACCCCACAAAAATATATGGAGCTAACCCTACTAATTGATGAACCTGGGATGTACTTCTTAGCTATTCGAGCCAAGCCTAAGGTACAACCAAGCTACACAACTTTGTTTCTGAGAGGAAACAGAAGAAGTTCTGGTTGTGCACTATGTGCTATGGTCCTTTGTCAAGTCTTCTGAGTGTTGTTAAACATTATGGGTGACAATTGTTGGCAGGCATATATCCTCCGCAGGTGCGTGTGTATGAGCTTAGTGAGCTTTCGCTGAAATTTGAGCGGCACTTGACATCAGAGATTGTAAATTTTCAGGTAGATCCGTACTTTATATCCCTTCATTTAAAGCAATTCTGCTGTTGCTGGGCTGAATGTCACATAATCCAGAATACATTTGATTCAGTTGAAATATGTGGTTAGCCACAAGTATTCTTGGAATATGTAGTTTCAATCTGCTAGAGTCCTAGCATTGCACCATGTCTCTGTTGCTACACACTGAAGCAGCTTTGAATTCTTTCTACATAATGTTGCACTTTACCGAGCTGGACCATCTTCAGAGGGAGCAAGTTATACACTCTACACCTCTCTGGAGACTGACTAGTAGAGGAAGATTCAAGATCCTAGTCTGAAAGAGATGTACCCATATTATATGGATACTACATGAAGTAGCTGCAACTGCTCTACCCATGCATTCTGTGGCCTTGGTGTAATACTGTTTGGAAGGGTGGAACTGCTTGAGATGGTGTTTGGGATTGTCAGGCTTAAGGTTTGCTTTAATTCTTACACTGAGTGGAAATGGTGCCAGGTACTTGGAGAGGATTACTCCAAATTGGCCTTTCTGTGTGCTGACCGCTCTGTGGTATTGCATGCAAAATTTGGGAGCTACTATAGCACTCGAATTCCAAGGTGTGCACCACAACATTCTACTCAGATAGTTTGTCAGCCTCACATTATATCCCTACACACAGGGTACTTTATGACCCATAAGAGGAAATGAATTTTAGTGAATTGCAAGGGGAGAGAGTTGCCTATTCTAATGGGCATCTGCTGGATGGCCATGGCAGAATGGGAAGGGACTTGGCTTATGACCGGTGGTCATGTGACCTGCTTCTTGCCGCTTCTTCACCTGAAGTGTACCGGTTGAATTTGGAACAGGTATGTAAGCCATTGTCTCAAAAGCATCTGTTGTGTATTCCAAGAAGTCTGTATGATGTCAATACTCAAATGTTGTGGCCCTGTCTCATAATAGCTTTGGCCCTGGAAGAAGCTGCGACCCTGTCTCATAATAGCTTTCTCCTGTTCAGATGCTAAGCTCTGTTCTTTATTTCTTGTCTGCATTTTTAACATTGAAAGACAACTTCTGGTCTGACAAGCAATATGGATTCCAGGGCCGATTTCTAGCACCCCTTGCAACAAGATCACCTGGTATCAATGTTATTGGACGAAGGTGGGAAGGTTTATTTGGTTTAAGAGTGCCTTTTCTTTTCTTTTCCTTGAGAGCTTTCATAATGTTCCACAGAAAGAGACTGGAATCCTGCTATCATTTAGATGAGTAGTCAGCATCATATGGAAGCAAAAGGGAAGATTGTAGTGAACCTAACTTTGGTGCTTCTTTGTGCACATTGAATGGAAGCCCAGTGCATGGTTTGATTGCGTGTGGAGGAGAAGATGGAGCTCTTGAGTGTTTTGACTTGAGGCAAAAGGCCCCAGTTGGTCGAATCAATGCTGTGGCACCAACAGGGAATTCAGATCAGGTCTGCACTTGCTATTGTAAATGGAACTGCTTCATGGATTTTTGGATAGCAACAGGTGTGAGAGGTTGGGAGATTCTTGTGGGAAGCCAGAAATTTAAAATTTGCAATTTTAATTCTTTGTGCTGCAGGAGGTGACATCCTTAAGATTTGATGAAAGTGAAGGACTGCTACTAGCAGCTGGAACCAGTGCTGGCCAAGTATTGCACTTTTCCTTTGCCTTTCAGGATTGAGGTGTATCATGTTAGCAATGGGAGTTTTTGATACCCTAGGCAAAATGCTTGGTTAAACCTGACAGTGATTGCAGAAAAGACTAAAAGCCCATTTTTGTGTGGGTTCATGAACATGTTAATGGGTGAATATTCTACTTGTTTTAGATCAGGGCAGATGTGACAATGTACTTGTAAGCTGATGATGCATGTGCAAAGTGTAGGACAGGTTGTGTAACAAGTTGTGCAATGGCAGGTGCTACTTTATGACTTGCGATCATCCATTCCCCTCCGAATCAAAGACCACATGTGTGCTTCTTTCTCTGAGTGCCCACCCATTATAGATTGTGGTGTTGTTTTCTGATCAGTATTTTATGGTCTTCCTCCTCTCAATGCCTGACATGACCTTTGCTGGTTAATCTAGATCCAGACATTCTGGTGGGTAAAGGTGTTAGTTTCTGCAGATAATAGGCTCTGGTGGTCTTTTCTGGAAGTGTTCATTATGTAGAGTTACAGGACTGAAGCAAACTCGAGAATTGAAACATAGTGTGAAGTGTTCTTTGGGGCTGTCCTTGTATACATGAGGATTTCTCTAATTTCTCCCCATCTGAATGCACATCTAGGTATGGAAGCCCTATTGTGGACATCAAATGGCATGAGAGTGTAAGCAATGCATCCAAGCATTTGGTTACTGCGGACAGTCATGTTGTTCGTATCTGGGATCCACAAACTGTAAGCACAGATCCTCCATTCACTTTGTTGTTTTCTGTTCAGAAGAAGTGATTTTGTCTAGTCTTTATCAGCCCTTGAGATTCTTCCCAGTGCTGTGATATTTCTTCTTCATATTGTCCAGTCCATTCTTCACTCAGTTCATTCCACTATGCCCCTTTCTTCCTTCTCTGCTGACGTTCCCCTCTATTTGTTGGGTATGATATTGGAACATGGAAAATTGGTATGCAGGGGAATGGGATGACCAGTATAGAGGCTCCAGTGGGAGAGATCAATGATGTGTGTGTGGTGCGCAAGAGTGGTCTTATATTTATGGCTCTTGACTCTCCTCGAATCCCCTCTTTTTTCATCCCTTCACTTGGGCCAGCTCCACGCTGGTGCTCTTTCCTTGAAAATCTCACAGTATGTCAGAATCCCATCTTTGCATTTATGAAAAATCCATATAGGTTTGTGGAGAATTTGCAGATAGTTATTTGGTCTTTGATGAACATTAGTGTTCTTGTGTCTTTGATGTTCTTTAGCTGCTTTTGGATTTGAATAGGAGGAGTTAGAGGAAGGAGGACAGACCACAATATATGATGACTACAAGTTTGTTACAAGGGAAGATTTGGAACGTCTCAATTTGACCAATATGCTGGGTACCAATTTGCTGCGAGCCTACATGCATGGTTTTTTCATCGACCACCGACTCTACGCCAAGGTCCCCTGCTCTTAACACTCCTGTGTTGATGTGCCGTCTTTGTCAAGTCATGTAGTCATCAATTGCCTTCTTGTCACTTTCATTCATTGGATGTAATAGTACAAACAGTGTTGCAGCCTGAATGGGATACTACTGACTTTGTTTCTTAGCTATGTCTCTTGAGTGCTAGCCAAACAGCATGAGTGATTCTTCCTGTTGCTTCTCAAAATGTGTTTATGCAGGACCTTGGATTAAGTAGAGTGAACTTATATGTTGTCTGCAGGCAAAAGCAGTGGCAGACCCATTTGCATATGAAGAGTACCGACAGCAACGCATCCGAGAGAAACTTGATGCTGCGAGAGCTGCACGTATCACGGTAACTCCTGCTCTTTTTTGTGCCAAATTTCTTTGTATGTACAGCATTTTATGCAATAAGATATCAAGAGCATTGTTCAAATATGCAGGTTGAAATTTTTTCAATCCAAACTATACAGCTGGAATTTTGTCTGTTGTTTGTTCTTGGGTTTACTGCTTTTTTATGCTTCGGCACCTGGAACACTACACCATGCATCCAGACCATCTGATATTTGGTATTTTGGGGATTTCAACAGGTGAAAAAGAAACTTCCAAAGGTGAATCAAGAGCTTGCAGCTCGATTGCTTACTGCAGGTGATGCTGACACAGGCTATGAGCAAACTGATGAAGCTGCTGTGAAAGCGGGCAGGAGAAAGAAATTGGGTGCCAATTTGCTCAAGGATGAGCGATTCTCGGCTATGTTCAAAGACAAGGTCAGTGATCGCACCTACTTGTACATCTCAGTGAACTGGCAACAAGTTGTATAGATTGTGGCCCTTTTTCTCATGCCTGTAAATTACTAGGAGTGCATTGATTCCTTTTTGCTGTGTTGTCTTGTTTTGGAATTCACTTGCATTTGCATCCCTTGGATTTTTTTCTGCAGGCATTTGAAGTAGACGAGGATACACAAGAGTTCCGGATACTGCACCCAAACATGGAGAAAAGAAATACATCCTTGTTAAGTGAGCATTTTGACTTGGTATCTGAAGGTGAGGGTGAGAGTGAAGAAGATGTTAAAGGAGATGCAGATATTGGTGACTCGTCTTCTGATGAAGATGAGAGGGTATTTTCAAAACGTAGCCGAAAGCAGGAGCAACTCAAAGCAAGAAAGGAAGATAGGAGAAAAGGAAAGGCGGCAGGGCCAAGGTGATTTGATTTCTATGTCATGTTTACACAGACAAAGTTTGTGCATTGGTTGTAAATGTATACTGTTTGGGTTCCACATACTTTTGTCATGTACTTGGCCACTGAACTTCTTCAGGAGATTTTTTAAGTTAGTTGATCAGGAGTTATCTTTCTGAGAGGTGCATGAGCTTGACCTTTTTGTAGTAGTAGTAGTAGTAATAGTCTGTGATTTCTGACACTTCCATCTTTTTCCATGGCAGGCTGTATGAGGCAAAGGATGAAGTACATGCCCAAGCTTTCAAGAATCAAGTCTCATTAGCGAAAAGGAGAAATCAACCCCTTGAGGAGCGACTGGCAGCATTCCAAAAACCAAGGAATCAATGGCAACAAGATACTGAGTTTGGGGAGGAAGTCCGAGGTCGCGGTGGTAGTAGACAACTCTCTTTCACTCCCCGAAGCAGTTCAGATAGAGGTGGGGGATTCAGAGGAAGCTCTAGAGGTCGGGGAGGTGAGACAGGTAGAGGAGGGAGCGGAGACAGAGACTTCAAGAAAAGGGGTATCCAATCACTTGGCTTAAAGAATGATAGATCATTCAAAGGTGGAAGAGGCGGCCGTGGTTCATTTCGTGGCCGAGGCCGAGGTAGGGGCCGTAGCTAGAAACACATGACCTGCATGCAGCCTATGTTGCCATACTAGGTGTCTTGTATGATCAGTCTTCATTAGATTACACCTCTTCATTTGATCCACTCTCAAAGGAAGTGCAGGGTTCATTTGAATTTTCTTGAGGGCTGTTTAGTGTAGGCCTGTTTTGGTTAGGAACTGCTTTTATCTGCAGTCACAGCTATTTTCAAGCTGATGGATTCTTCAAACACACCAGGACCACAATTGGGAAACTGCAGAGCTTCCCTGGTGTACATCCGCACAGCCGGGATTCTGTAAATCATTCTGTGAGCTTTATTGTGCACCTAATGGTCTCTTTTGCAATGTCTTGGCTTTATGGGTCTCATAACATTTGACATTTTTGGCATGAAATGGTTTGTATGCTTGGTGTGGATTCTAAAACATTTGGGATTTGTTATAATCAATGGCATTTTTTCTAGATTCTTTGAGCCTTTGAAAATCTGTGGAGTTCTTCATAGTTCAAGTGGTGAGTTTAATTAGCCTTCTTAAGAGTAGAGGTTACTCTGCAGCCTTTCTATTAAAAGCAAACCAAGGTTTGCTTCATGACTCAGGAGTTTTGTTTGGCATTTCTACCTTTGGGATCTTCCAAAATGAATATTTGAATGGCTTCTGATTCCAAAGTGAGGAACTTTTCAATGGCTACTCCATCCCCAAAAGATTGAGCACTGAAGGATTTCCAGGTATTTCTCTCTTCTTTTTGCTTCTTGGGTTCTTTTTTGTATTTCCTTCTTTGTCTGTTCCTCTTTCTTCCTTGGTCATCTCTTTCTTTTCCATGTTCTGTTAAGCTAGCCATCATGATAAATCTTCTTGCTTTCCTTGGTTGTCACTTTTTCTTATCAACCTACTTCCTTGAGGAAGGAAATTTCATTACCTTTCTGAATATGCTCTGAATCGTGATCCAGAGTGGCCTGCAAACAACCAGATAAAAAGAATTCCAACAAATGCAGGGCAGTTTCAAGAGTTCAAATGAGGGCGGCCACTATTGTTTCAAGCATTCATGGCAAGAAGCGAATGACATCTGCTGCATACCTTGCAGAAATGAAACACGCCTATTACCACCCTAGTACAAGACTTTGGAGAGCCTCTCAGTTCATTCTCGACTTGACCAAGAGTTGCAGGTGCAATGACTGCAAAGACATATCACATACGACAACCAAAAATCTTTCTGAGAATAGAGGTGCGTAAAATGTAAGCTCCAGATATATAACTACAGTAACCATGAATGCAGATCTCAAGACCACCACAAGACTTCTGCTCTGCTACAAATCCACCACAAAAGTGAACTAGTAGTGCCTGGCTACAATTCTTTGTACTCAACACTTTGTTGAAAGCTCAACATGATCAATCCACTGCATCACACTACACCGGGTTTGACATGACTTCACTTCATCACTACGGCTTACAAGAATGATACCTTGTTGGGGGTCAGGATTCTTTCTCGTTGCAAGATAAAAATAAGTTAGAAAACTAGGAAGATTCACAGACTGCAACACAACCCTGAAGCACTCAATTGCCATTCCTTCTTGTTTGTGGATGGAGTAGTTAGAAAAACTGGAAGTGCAACTGAAGCAAACTCAGGACACAGATCGGAAGGCGCAGCCATGTTGTGTAAGCCTTTGGCATGGCGTTAGTCACATGCGGCCAACTCTAAAGCCACATGGTGTAAGTGTTTGGCATGGCGTTAGGCACATGTGACCAACTCTCTAAGGCCACATGGTGTGAGCGCTTGGCACATAGATGAACTTCATGAGCTTTTAAGAGTTCATAGTTGATATTGCATGGCATAAGGCAATGACATGTTCACAAAGTATAAAGCCAACCCTAAATTTGGATTTACATGTTTTTCTTAAAACCTTTCTTTACAATATATAGAAGTGAATTTACTCCCTTATTAAAGAGACATTTCAAGTTGTTTTCTCAAAGGAAAAAAAGAAGTAAGTGTTAATCTATTAAAGAAACAAAAACAAAAAAAACATCCCAAATGATGCTTTCATGTTCAAATCGATCAATCCAAAATAATTGTATCCCATTCAATTTGATTTTTGATTGAATGTGAAAAGGAATTGCAAACTTTGTTAATCCATCCCAAATAATGCTTTCATTAAATCGGTCAATGATGTATTAAATTTGTGTTTTATTTTGTAGATTCTTTTATTGAATGGGAAGATGAACTATTAACCTTGTTCATCTACCCAAATAACACTTTCATTAAATTGGTCATTGATGCATCAAAAAAATTATTTTTTCCTTTTTTTTAGATTTTTTATTAAATGCTAAGATAAACTATATCAAGATTTCTTCATCTATCCCAAATAATGCTTTCATTAAAATTGGTCAATGACATATCAAATTTGAGTTATTTTGTAGAATTTTTATTGAATGCAAAGATGAATGGATGATTATTGTCATGATTGATGTAGAATTATGATTATTCATTGTGCATTATTGATCGTTACTTTAAATATGGTTTGAAATCTTTTTAATTAATGCACAAATTTTAACACTATTTTAAACACACTTGTTAAAATTCATTCAAACCAACAATTATTCTTTAATGAATTTTGATATTCTTCGTGATTTTGATTGGTAATTTCTAATGAATTTTAACAATTGTGTGATCTTGTTTAGAATAATAATCAAGCATACACAACGTAAATAAATTATAATTAGTATGTAATCATGTTAAGGATGAGATAAACATGTGAAATATTTGAAATGTTATTTTTTTATCAACAATAACCATAGAGGACAAATTAATATTTTTTTGACCCAAATCAATATTATATTAATGTATCTAGCCATAAAACATGGTTGTCTGATTTAGCTAGTTTTACTTTCAAAATTAATTTAACAATCCTTATAGTAAGAAGTTATGAAACTAAAAGGTCAATGACTTAAAAAAATCAAAAGTCATCGATAAGGTTAGAGCTTCTTAATTTTAATATTCACACTAAACATTATCCATCTATTTATGAATTGTCTATCACTTGAGATGATATAATTATGACTATATCAAATATTGATGATAAAAAATCAAATATTAAATATTGAATCCAATATTTTTTTATAGAAATCAAACTTTGGATAAACTTTTCATCAGCCTTACAATAGATAAATTTCACTCTAACCCAAACAAGATGTACTTTGGCTCAAACAAAGTCCAAATCCTTTCATGAAATGTAAGATTTTTTTGTTATAACTAAACAAACTTAACTCTGACAATACATGTTTCTCCATCTCTTTAAATAAACCTTTTGACCATAAAGCTTCTTTAGTAAATTCATTTGTTGTCATATTTTTTGTTTCAACTATTACCTAATCAATGAAATTCTATTCAAAACTAATTCAAATTGTAACAACATTTGTTAACTTGAAAACACATACACTTTTGGATTTCCTCTCATGAATATCACTACTTCATATGAATCATAAAACCCAATAATCTCAAGATTTTTCATTGGCTTGCAATCTCAACCCTTGGTTAGAAGATCCCTTTACATTATGTTGAATCCTTTTAACTATTGAATAATGTTTATGTCTTACATTAATGTTGTATAATGAAATAATATTTCAACTTGAAAAATATATGGTATAAGTGTCATTTCCAATTGCATGAAGAATCTAATTGTTGATTTTTCATTGAATTTGCTTCTTCAATTCAAATTTCATCATGTATTTGGGTCCAAATTCTTTCAGGTTTACCAAAATCTTGTCAAAACATCATCCTTTTCTATCTTTTTACTTAATTTTTTTTTTACCATGTAAAGTCACATTTATGAATGATTGCGATGGACTCTAAAATTGTAATGGTTTAAAATATAGTCCTGAAATTTTTGACAACTTTTGATTCATTAATTTTTATGGGGATCAAAATATAAGGTTAAAAATGATTTCAGTAAGGACTAGGCCCTTTTTGTTATGTGTGGTACACCTTAAATGGTTCACCCATTTTCTATATTGTTATAATTGCATTAAAAGGTGTTCTCATTAACTTTGAATCATCAAATTTGAATTTTTTAATAATGTATTCCATGTATTTGGACTAATTAACTTGAAAATTGTGATTAGTTTTATTTATTGTCGTTGTAGGTTAAGTCCGAAATAGAATTTTACCATTTTTTTCATTTTACACTTCCTTGAAAAAGCCCATCAAAAAAAATTCATCTACAAATAAAATTAATCACATTTTTTTCTAAATTTTTAATATTTAAAAACTATATTTTTCACATTTTTTAAATAGACATCAATGTGTTTATTTCACATTCTTGGTGTTTGTTTCAAAGCATAAATGGATATGAATAATAAACATACAAGATTCAAAATATAGTGGTCAAATGGATTCATTTGATTGTTCAATGAAAATAGACATGCCTAATTTTTTGTTGAGAAATATTGTTTTCACATCTATTTGATGCACTCATATATTGAACATAATAATTTGATAATTGTCTCGTTACCATTAAAGTGTATGCTTCATTATATTTATGCTTCGAATTTGATTATAACTTAAGCTATTGGTTTTTCTTTGTATTTGTCTAAAATGTATTTGCATTTACAAATTCAATTTTCATTTTAATGGAACTCTTTTGATGAATTTTTTACAAGTCAAGGAGTTATATTCAAAAATCACAATTTATTTCCATTTATTTCAATTTTTCACATGAAAAACCTCTTTTAATGTTGATGGCTTTTCTACACCTATTAACAAATAGTAAGAGAAATCTTATGCCTACCACCTACCATTTGGTTTTAATATTCTTCTTTTACTAATACAACATTTTTGTGTCTTTTTATCTCATTGATTAGATGCATATAACTTCTCAAATTTGTGAGGATCATCAAGAGAGATCTCATGAGGGTTATTAATGGTTCACCCCTTTGCAACTCATTTTCAACTTCTTTGTTTATTTCATGATTATTGTTCACATCATGTTTTGTGATAATCAAGTAATATACTTTCCCTTTTTTCTAGTTTCAAAATATCAAAGATAGATGCCTTTGAAATAGACTTACCTTCAATAACTTCTTATTTTGCAATCTCACATAAAATCACATTTGTGCCTACAAATATTTCATTTTTTGCATTATCATATTTGTAACCTTTAGTATGAATATCATGTCCAATGATTTTATTTCCCCCACCCTTGTTTAAATTATTTTTCTCTTTTGGAATGCATGTGTATCCAACACACCCAAAGAATTTGTTATGATTAAAATTTCAAAACTTTTTTAACCATGATTCCCAATGATTTTTCTTCTTTTTAACTTGTTTATTAGGAGCAATCTTTTGAAATTAATTTTTAATATATTATATCTTTTATCGAAAATGTAATTTTTACACCAAAATTAGGAACTAAGCATCTAATTGATTATCAATGTTTTACTTTTTCTTTTCAACTATTTTGTTATGATGTGTAGAATCGTTGTTAATTGTATGGAATAATTTTTGTTCATTTCATAGTGGCAAATTTACAACTTTAAGTTTTTCAAATTTCCATGGTACATTTTATTTAAGTTACATGTGCAAATTTCAATTTTTTTATAATCACAAGTCAAAGGAGGGAGTACAATAATTTGCACATGCATAGTGTCATTTCATGGTGTCAATTTTTCTAATGTAATGTTTTCAAATTTTCAAGGTAGTTATATTCATGATTATGATTTTCATACCATGTTTTTTCAAGGTGCAAGTTTCATTTTTTAATGGTTACAATTTCTTTTTCATAATCAACTTGTAGAGGACCAAAATTCCAATGCAAGCAATGGTAAACATTTGTATTAACATTTACCATAGGGTAGTAATCAATGACACATAACATCTGTCAAGTGAAAAAAAACAAATTTTGTAAAAAAAAAAAGGAAAACTTTGGACATGGAAATTTTCATTGGTTTTTCAACAAAACTTTACATGCAAAAGGAAGTTTGAAAATGGAATCAACATAAGTTTTCACTTAATGAAACAACATGATTTGAATTGACATGCCCATGCAATAACAATGGTATGTACTTTTTGGTGTTATTTATTTCCTTTATATTTTTCTTTTAGAGGATTATTCTTGTATATTATATTAATAAAAACCTTGTCCCTTTTTCTTGTTCCTTAGTTTGTCCCCACATTGCCTTGTCCTTTCTAGCTCATCCTCACATTGGGTTTAATTATGTGTATTGTTCTATTGACAAAAAAGATTTGTTTCTTTGTTGAAATTACGTGTTTGTTTATTTGTCATCTTGCATTTAGCTTGTCCCTTGATTCATCCTACCTTGGGGTTCATCACATGGTTCATCCCTTGGTGTGTCCCACATTGATTTGTCCCCACATTAGTTCAACCGCACATTGGTTCTTATTTTGTACATTGTTCCCCTGTCACTTTGTTTTTGTTTTTTTTATTGAAATTGTGTGTTTTTTGTTTGTCATCCCTACATTGTTTCACCTTGTGATTTGTCTTCACATTGCCTCATTCCTTCGCTCATCGTCAAACAATAGTTCATCATTAGTTTCATCCCCACATTAATTCATATTTTGTGTGTTATTCTTTTGTCATGTTTTTGTGTTGTTTGTTGAAACTGTGTGTTTATTTATTTTTTGCCTTGCATTTAGTTCATCTTTTGGCAGATCCTCACATTATTTCATCCCTTAGTAAGTTTAAAGTCAAAACTTGAATTAAGATTTAATTAAATCTCCTTAATGTTGGCTTATATCCTCAACATTAACTTGTCCATCATGATTTGTTTGCTAACATTGGCTTTTCCATTGACATTGGTTTGTTCATTTATCATTTATTGTTAAGAATATTGATCAAATGTTCAATTTAGCTATTACTAGTGGGTACCTGTGACCTTCGGACACTGTGAAGTCCCCCGTTTTCTTTAAACCCGGTTCATGTTTTAGTTTTTTTTTAGAAACTTTTATCTTTTCTATTTTAATGTGTTTTCTGTTTTTATTATTATTTTGTATAATAAAAATAAAGTGTTTCTTTTTCACTTTTTTATTTTTTTTTATTTGGATGTA
>Ga0209208_10003154_pt1 | contig 23726 bp, 25 predicted proteins | sample S1TSphfallax_3_FD_187694 | JGI IMG/M metagenome (GOLD analysis project Ga0209208, IMG submission 187694) | Host-associated microbial communities from peat moss isolated from Minnesota, USA - S1T2_Fd - Sphagnum fallax MG (SPAdes) (version 2) | ecosystem: Host-associated > Plants > Peat moss >...
CCATTTTTGTTGTCAAGTGTTTTCAAAACTTTCTTGGCCATTCATGATGCACCCCCAAGATCTGTGATGGATTCAACTACGAGTCCAAAGGTGATGATAACGGAAAGAGAAGGAGTTAAGGCAGTGCTGGAACTTCAAGATGGGACTAAAAGATTGACAAACAAGTCAATTACTTACACAGACTTGCACAAACCAAATAACAAGTTGGTTAGTGTGTAACTAAAACACCTTTGGTGCATGGACGAACCACGAGCAAACATGAACTCACAAGACTCACCATGGCTCGAACTTGGGAGAAGCCACCACCTTCCCCCTTAGTATTTTTTGTGCTTGGCCATGGGACTAACACCCAAATGTCATTTTGTCTTGAGACTCCCAAGTGGGAGTCCTGAAATTCCCAAAATTGGGACTCCCATAATTTTGGAGGCCCATAAATTTGTGTGCAAACCTTTGATTGAGGTGAGGTTTGAAGCAAAGTTATAGCCCTTGTTGAGAGCTTTTCAATATTTTGTGGCACACCACCTACATAAAAGGAAATAGGGGCAATTATAGACGTTTACTGGTCGGGAATCAAATTGGTAATTTGACTCCCAGCCCTTCTTTTGGCCATAACTTGTGTTTGAAGTGTCCAAATGGGTAATGTGAACCCATTTTAAACATTTAAGTTTCGAAAGATTTTTGATGATCTAAAGAAATTCTCAATCCAATGGGTTTTGACCCCTACAATCATTTTTTGAAGATTTGAGAGTCCATCAAGACTCCAACTCCCAAAATGGGAGCTCACTTGGGAGTGTGGAAGTTCATTCCTTCACACCTTCCCACACTCCTAGGAGCATGAAATGTGATTCCTGGGCTTCATTTTTGGCCTGCACCTTTGTAAGCCCTTGCTTTAGTCACAAGCCCAAGGCTAAAGTTGTGACAATTCAAGCTTCAAGAGTAGTAATTGAACAAATTTTTCATTCTTCACACACATTCTTCTCTAAATCACTTGACTCACCATTTACATGAGAATTTTTAGATGATGTTTGAGAACTACCATGTACAATGTTTGAAGATTTTTATTTTCATTTCCATGGAGTGTTACTAAACCCACTAATTGAAAACTCTTGTGGTCAACTAATTAATTGTGATTGTTGTTCCACATTTGATGAAACATCACCATTTATAGCCTCTCCATCTTCTTCTATCTTCAATGGTGAGTAACAACTAACAATTTCATTAAACACAACATCTCTATTCATTTACAACCTTTGAATGGAAGGATTGAAGCATCTATAGCCTTTTTGTTCTAAAGAATATCTAATGAAGATACACATCTCAACTTTTGGGTCTAGTTTTGATCTCTTCTCGTTAAGAACATGTTCGTATGTTATGCAACTAAACACTTTGAGGTGTGAAACATATGGTTTCTTGCATGTGAATTTTTTTTCGGATATCATGCCATGAACTATCGTTGTGGTTGTTCGATTCATAATATAGCCTATAGTTGCTACTACTTTAGTTAAGTTTGATTACTATGATTGAGGCTTAAGGTTGGGAGAGGAGTCATGTCAAATAATTTGGGTCAAGATTAGACTTGGCTTGAATTCTTCAGAAAGGGAATGATGGAATAATTGCCTCCTAAATGAAGGTTTTGTTAATTAGGCTTGTTTAGGTCTTTTGACAAAACAAAGGTTAAGGGTTTTTTATGGGACCCCCTAGGACTTACTAAGAAAATGTTGGAAACTTAGGGACACCTAAATTAACTTGAGGCAAGGTTTTGCCTTAGAAGTTGGCAATTGATGGCCAAGGATCCAAATGAAAGCAATTGCATTGAGAAAATGATTTCTAAGTGTCAATGAGGACATTGACCTCTTCTTTTAGTGGGGGAGAGTGTCACAACCTTAACCTTGGGCTTGTAACAAAAGCAAATGCTTGCAAAGTTGTGGGCCAAAAGGGGAAACCCAGGAGTCACATTTCATGCTCCCAGGAGTGTAGGAGAATGTGAGGGAATGAACCTTCACACTCCCAAGTGAGCTCCCATTTTGGGAGTTGGAGTCCCGATGGACTTTTGAAACTTCATAGAACAATTGCAGAGGTTAAAACCCATTGGATTAGAAAGTTCCTTATATCATTAAAAAGATCTTGAATCTTAGATGTCTAAAATGGGCTCACGTTACCAATTTGGACACTTCAAACACAAATTATGGCCAAAAGAAGGGCTGAAAGTCAAATTGATAATTTGACCCCGACCACTAAAAGTTGATAATTGCCCCAATTTCCTTGCGTGCAGGTGGTGTGAAACATATTGTTGAAAAGCTCTCAACAAAGGCTACAACTTTGCTTCAAACCTCATTTCAATCAGAGGTCTACATACAAAGTTATGGGCCTCAAAGTTACAAGAGTCTCAACTTTGGGAATTTCGGGATTCACACCTGGGAGTCCTGGGACAAAATGAAATTTGAGTGTTGGTCCATGGCTCGGCACAAAATATACTATAAAAGGGAAGGTGGTGGCTTCCCCCAAGTTCGAGCCACGGTGAGTTTTATGAGTTCATGTTAGCCCGTGGCTCGTCCGTGCACCAAAGGTGTTCCTGCTACGCACTAACCAACTTGTCCTTTGGTTTGTGCAAGTCCGTGTAAGTAATTGACTTGCTTGTCAATCTTCCTAGTCCCATCTTGAAGTTCCAACACACCCCTTTACCCCCAAAGTGCAATGAACTAGGGAGTGCGCCCTAACTCCTTCTCCTTCCATTGTTTTCACCTTTGGACTTGTAGTTATGTCCATCAAGCAACTTGGGGGTGCGTCAAGGAATTGTTGTTATGGGTGTTGGATTTATGATATACACTACAATTGCTACTGCTTTAGCCCAAAAGTAATTTAGCAAATTCTTCTCATTCCCGTTCTATTGTGGGAATAACTACATGAGTTCTTCTTTTAAATTCCATGTTCCTTCAAGTATTCATCAAATTCACTTGAAAAATGTTCTCGCCCTCCATTGGACCTTGGGCATTTGATGCTCACACCCTTCTCCTTCTCCACCATTGTTTTGAAATTCAAAAAAAAGTTGAAATGCTTCACCTTTGTGTTTCATGAAATAGACCCACACCTTCCTTGTGTGGTCATTAATGAAATTCACGTAATATTTGCATCCTCCAATGGATTTTGTCTTTGTGTTCCACACATCTAAGTGGATCATTTCCAAAGGTTTGGAATTCACATGAGTTGTTTGAACTAGGAATGGATGCCTAACTTACTTCCCAAATTAGCCTACTTCACAAACTTTTGACATGATGAGTCATGGACGATGGTTTAGAAACACAAGGGATTTGAAAACACTAGAGTTTGTGGAAATTGGTGATGACACTACACATCCCATCACACAAATTGGCAAGGTGCCATTATCCATGTAAAATGGGCAAACAAAGTACTTGAATGATGTATTTTATGTTCCAACCATAACAAAAAAATTAATCTTAGTAGGCCAGATGGTGGAACAAGGTTTACAAGTGACATTCAACCTTGATGGATATTTTGTGGAAGACATGAAAAACTAAAACAAATTGATCGCAAAAAGGGAAAGGTATGGACAAATGTTCACCTTGGATGTGAACATGCCTGAGGTGAATTTCATGTTATTCACACATGGAAAAGGAGCTAGAGACATTAAAATTTGGCACAAGTGGGCTGGCCATGTTAATTTCCAACGTTTTAAGTTGATGGGGAAACAAAATCTTGTTGGAGGTCTTCCTTGGTTTGAAATTCCAAAATCCACATAACATACATTGTTATATGATACATCTCCCATCATTGAATTTTCCATGTGCTACATCACAAACAATTGTTCATCACCTTGATTGTTAGTTGATGCATAATTCCCGTGTTGCAACTTTCCACTTTGTGCATCATGCTCCCTTTGATAACAATTTTTTGCCATGTGCCCATGTTTCCCACAATATTAGTTATTTGGTTGTTGACCTCAATGACTTCAATCACGACCTTCACAACTTCCTTTTCCTTTGAAGTTTCCTTGTCCACCTCCATGAAGTTGACTTTCATGTTGATGATGTCCACCATGCAAACTTTTGTGTCGACTTCGAAATGAAGTTTTAACTTCTCTACTTCTACCTTTACCTCTATTAGTATTTGAGTAGAAAGAACTTTTTTGTGATCCTCCATTAGATGAAGTATTAACAATTTTCATCTCTTCATTTATAAGTAGGGTTATTAAGTTTTTGAAATTGAGAATGTTTCTCGAATTATAATTAAAGTATAGAACTGGCTATAGTATTTTCCAAGTCCATTCAAGGTGATGACACTAGATCTTCATCATCTATTGGGGTTCCTATAGATGCAAGAGCATCTACAAGGTTTTTACCTTTGTAAAATAATCACTAATGTTCATTTTGTTTTTTTGTAGATTATGCAACTCTTGCTTGAGTTGTGTTTTACGGGCTTGTGTATTGGTGTTATACATCTTCACCAATGTATCCCAAGCTTGAATATGCACAATCATCGAATTAGACATATTCACAAAATGTTAATATAAGACTTTCTTTGCTTTTTCATGCCAAGTTTTATTGGTTTGAATTTGTTGTTGTGCGGGGTTTTCTGGGAAAGGATGTTATTTCTAATCATTAATTATGAACTCCCAATAACCTTTCCCCATTAGAAAATTCATAATCCTAAATTTCCACACTTGGAAATTGTTCTCGTCTAATTTTTCAATTGCAATTTGAGAGAAATTGTTCGCCGTCTCTCAAGGAAACACTCAATGTCTTCTTGCGGTTTCACAAATGATTTTATTTCCTTCCTTGGGTCTTTAGGATTAAGATTAGGGTTTTCCTTCCTTAGGTTTATAAAATTAAGGCTAGGGTTAATGTTGAACAAGATGGACTTTGCAAATGTATGTATTTCTTGAGTATTATACAAAAAATTATACTATACATAGGTTTTACATATATGTATATATATCGTATAATATTTTGTATGGTATTACATGATTATAAAACAAAATTTTGTATGAAGGTCTTGATAATGTATTTGCACTTCCCAGTCTTCAAACTCCTTCCTTCAAGTTCTCCCAAGTTATATTTGCTCCACTTCAAAAAATTGTTTTGATGTCTTTTCAATGTAAACTTTTATCACAATAACTTTGCAAAGCTACGCCGCTCACATATGAGCTTAGATCGATCTGAAATTTTAACAAAACATGAAAAACTATGTCTACTACCATCTCCTAGAATTTTAGCTCATTTAATTTCATGAAACGAGAGATCTTGCTACTTCCTTGAAATCACTTCAAACTGGGACCTAAACACAAAATGACTTATAACTCACTTTCAAAAACTCTAAAATCCTTGAGATTTTGGGAGACACATAAAATATGTGTCTTCTATATTTGTTCAAAATTTTAGCTCTATTGATAATGATCACAAAGAGTTAACACTTTCAAAAGAAATTGACTTCAAAACAGAGGTTAAAACTTTAGATAATTGGATTTCTCTCAATACATATCCAAATGACTTGAAATTTCTCTCACACATATAGTCCTTTATGATCTATAAGATCCCAAAGCTTAAGATTCAAAAATGCTCAAACAAAGGAGATATGACCAAAAAGCCAAATATGACATAGAGTCTTCAAATGCTCATAACTTTCACAAGACATCCTTTTCTGTTGGAATTTTGAAAATAGAAACCTCTTATAATCTTCTATATTCTTTGCAAGTTTCACTCCAAGATCTTTTCACAATAGATCTAGATCTAAATTTAAAGATTTAACTTTCATAACCTTTGATGTGTTGATCTCCTCACCTCTTTTCTTTTCTTTTCTTTCTCTTCACATTTTTTCCTTTCTTCGTTTCTCTTTTGCACTTGACAAACTCTTATGATATTATTAGAGACTCTCAAGCTCTAGGTCTAGAGATTTTTTAACTCTAGATCTTTTTCAACTTTCCCATCAAACAACTTAAGCTTTGATACCATGTTAACAAATAAAAGATCTACCCAAGTGTAAACAAAAATCTTTAATGAAAGGAAACTAAAACATGATGCTCACAACACGAAACATAACATCAAAAATTCCTTAAGGTTCTTGTCACATGAAATACACAAACTTGTGCAATGAAGAAAAGAGAGCCAAAGCATCAACACTAAGGTATTTAACTAAAAGACCAAACCACAAATAACCAATTTAATATAAGTAAAGAAAGTAATTCAACCTTGTGAAAGTAACCTAGTTACTTTCCTACTTTAGTAACTAATGAAACCTAACTAGTTGAGCTTGAATTATCAATAAATAGTTTACAAACTTGGTAAAATACATGTAGTTGTTGATGTTTTATTTCCGAATTGCCATATAGTTCATAACCTTAAGTGTCCCAAATTAGATAGTGGATGCATCATTATTTATTATAAAACCTATATGGATGTAGGAAGTAAAACCCTATTTAAAGACGAGTTAGATGCCAAAAACTTTGAACCTAACTTAAAAATAGAAGTTGGACAAAAAGTTAAAACCTTTCATTATGCAAGAAGGAATTATGTACAGAATGGGACAAGAATGGGTTTTGACTTTTTGTCCTCTAGCCACTCCTTCATGTAGCTCTTATTGGTGGCCAACTTTATTTAAGGATATTCACGACTCTTGCAAAAGCTATGATAACCGTAAAAAAATTAGAGGACTCAAAACAAAAAGTTTAGCTAATTAGTTGGCAATAACACTTCTAGAGGAACCTTTTATGAAATGGGGTTTAGATTTTATAGGTCTAATCAAACTAGCAAGAAGATTAACAAGAAAGAAATACATTTTGGTAGCTACAAATTATGCAACCAAGTGGGTAAATGCAAAGGCACTTAGAACCAATATTGTAATAATTACAACTAGATTTGGACGTCCATTAACCATAATTACAAATTAGGGAGTACATTTCATCTATGACGCAATAAAGCATTTGACAAGATAATTTCTTTTGAAGCATGTTAGTTTTACTACATATTATCCACATGGAAATGGATAAGCAGAGTTTACTAATAAAATCATTGGTGGACTATTGACCAAGTTGGTTAATGAAAAAAAAACAGACTTGGATAAACATCTATATACAATTTTTTTTTCATATAAGATTGTTTACAAGGTGGCAACATGTTATACACCCTACCAGTTAGTCTATGGTTTGCATCTTTTAATGCCAACAAAATATGTTTTGCTTACTATTAATGGGGACCACATAGATGTAGAACCAACCAAAGTGCTAACAACCAAAATTATATAATTGGAAAAGTTATAAGATAATAGATTAGAAGCTCAAAACAATGTGGGAGTCAACCAATGGAATGGATTTATCTGGAATCAACAAAAAAATATCAATAAAAAGTTCTAATTTGGAGATTATGTCGTATGGTTTCCCAAAGGAGAAAAAACACATTTGGGCAAATTCAAAAAAAGATGGTTTGGTCCATTCAAGTATTGTTCCTGTTTTTGTTAACAATTTTGAACCAAACCTAATATTGGTCAATGTTAATAAGTTGAAACCATACACATGTGGATCAAACATTGAAGAGGATTCATAGTTTAGAGGATCAAAAGTCTTTACATTCCATAGATGAAGACCACATGCAAAAAACATCTAATGAAGATTTAGAAGATTAAAGAAAAACAAAGACCATTGGGATTGATCGAATAGTAATATTAAAAAAAACCCTAGCAAATCTAATAAGTTAGTAGGTAGTGAACAAATACCCAGACCATGGGTATACAATTTCACAGTTACTAGATTTTGGGGTAGATAAGTAAGTGACTTCAGAACAAAATTTTGTTGATCTGATGACTTAGCATAGGCCAAAGGGAATTTATAATGTAGACTATACCAGGTCATTGCATTCAAAAATGTCATCAAAATTACCTAATGCCATGTCCACAAATGTTTTTGTTCAATAGGTATTAATTGTAGCCCATGCTGATGTCAGTATGAATCTAAACAAGAGGTAACATATGTCACACAATTTGAAAAAAATACAAATCACTAAATTGTTGGCCTTAAAACAAAAAGTGAAACATCACTTCATGAAATGAGGTGATTATGTTTTAGAAGGCAGCAAACACTGAAGCAACTTTTTGTTTTTATTTTATGCAAACAAGTTTTAATCATTTTTTGCCTCTAAAATGAATGTTGAAAAAAAAATTGTGGAGAAATTACAAAAATAATCTAGAAAAAAGTTGCAGAAGTTGAAAGAAAAACAAGAGAGATTGAAAGAAAAAATAATATTTGTAAACATTTTGCCTTTGCAGTTTAGGTCTCCAGAAAGAGGTCCACCTTTTCCTTTTCTAGTTTATTATTATTCTTCTTCTTAGAAATCCTCTCCAATATCCAAGTTTGAAAGAGCTTGTATGAGAGATTTACGAGAGATTGTAAGGAAACATTGAGGAGATATAGTTTTAAAAAGCTTAAAAAACATCCATGTCCTAGTGAACAAGTCAGTCCATTTTATTTTAGATTTTGAGTAAGACCAATAGAAAGATGATTTATAATAATAACAATAATCTCCATTACATTAAGAGGAGTATACTTAGGAACAAATTATAGATAAAGTTCATATTCCTAATAAGAAGTGCATGAAGTGAATAAGTCAACAAGTAATGGTTGCAAATCTGCGTGGGAAAAAAATGCACACTTGTCAAGATCATGAGGTTAGGTATTTTTTGATAACAAATAGGAGATCTACTCAAGTGCAAACATAAAACTTTATTGAAAGGAAACTATAACATGATGCTCACAACAAGAAACATAACATCAAGAACTCCTGAAGGTTCTTGTCACATGAAATACACAATCTTGTGTAATGAAGAAAAGATAAACAAACCATCAACATCGAGGTATTTAACAGCAAGACCAAACCACAAATAACCAAACTAATATAAGTAAAAAAAAAAAATTCAACCTTATGAAAGTAACCTAATTACCTTCCTATTCCAATAACTAATGAAACCTAACTAGTTGAGCTTGAATTCTAAACACTCCCCCTCAAGCTCAAATCCACTTCTAGTACACCAAGCATTTTTTGAAGCTTCTTTAGCTTGTTTGTACCTAAAGCCTTTGTGAAAATGTTAGCAACTTGATCTTCAGTACTAACATGAATAAGGTCAATTTCTTTTGTTAGAACTTTTTCTTTAATAAAGTGGTAGTGCACCTCGATGTGCTTTGTCCTAGCATGATAGACTGAGTTGTTAACAAGTACTATGCTACTGATGTTATCACAATAAATGACAACAGGAGCATCCACTAACTGTCCCAAATCTTAGAGTAATTTTAATAACCAAACTACTTCACATGCAACAATTGTTGCACCTTTGTATTTAGCTTCTATGCTTGATAATGCAACTGTTGGTTGTTTCTTACTGCTCCAACTAATAACACCACTTCCAAAAGAAAACATGAAACCACTAGTGGATCTTCTATTTGAAACATTGCCAACCCAATCAGCATCCGTGTATCCATGTACTTGTAACTAGCTATGGGCTTCATAAAAAATTCCACATTACAAAATATGTTTTATGTACCTTAGTATGCGCCTCACTACATCCAAATGTGGCTTCCATGGTGTTTGCATGAATTGACTCACCACTCCAACTGCATAACTTGAATATGGCCTTGTGATGGTCATTTAAATCAAACTCCCCACTATGCATCTATACATAGTGGTATCCTCCACAAGGTCTCCTTCATTTGCACTTAACTTCACATTTTGCTCCAATGGAATTGAAATGGGTTTGCAACTTGTCATCCCATATTCTGATAATTTGTTCAAGGCATATTACTTATGTAATAACCATATCCCTTTGGGGGATTGGATTACTTCAATGCCGAGGAAGTAACGCAACTCTCCCAAATCCTTCATCTTAAATTTTTGCTTCAAAAGCTTCTTCAAATCAAAGATGTTTGCATCACTCTCTCCTATGATAATCCAATCATCAACATAGATGACTATGACAATAATCCCATGATTTGTTTTTTTCACATATAGTGAAAAGTCTGCATTGGATGTTTGAAATCCACTTGTGAGAAGATACTGACCTATCTTGTCTAAACAAGCTTTAGGTGCTTGCTTCAAGCCGTACAAAGTTTTTTTCAACCTACAAACCAAATTAGGATGTGTTTGGTCCACATAACCTGGTGATTGTTCCATGTACATTTTTTCCTATAAATCTCCATGAAGAAAAACATTTTTTACATCCATTTGATGTAATGACCATCCTTTTGTTGTTGTCATAGCAATGATTGCTCTTACATGTCATTTTGGCAATTGGACTATAGGTCTCCTCATACTAGTCTATGCCATTATCATCCATGGCATTATCCCATTTAGGGTTTCCAATCGTCTATTCAAAACAAGTGGGTTCAACCTTTCATATGACTTTCACCATGTATGCGTAATGATGAACTACAAAGCCATCATATGTGAGTCTTTGTACAAGGTACTTGACTTGTGTGGATCTTCGTATTCCATTGTTGTTGTCAGGTGTTTTCAAAACTTTCTTGGCCATTCGAGCTCCGGGAGTAGTAATTGAAGGGATTCTTGATTCTTCACCCACATTCTTTTCTAAATCACTTGATTCATCATCTACATGAGGATTTCTAGATGATGTTTGAGAACTACCATCTATAATGCTTGAAGATTTTAATTTTTCTTTCCATGGAGTGCTACTGGACCCACTAATTGAGGACTCTTATGGTCCATTAATTAATTATGATTCTTATTTCACATTTGATGGAACATCACCATTTCTTGCCTCTCCATCTTCTGATATCTTCAATGGTGGGTACCAGCTAACCATCTCATCAAACACAACATTTCTATTCACATGTAATTTTCGAGTGGAAAGGTTGAAACATCTATATCCTTTTTTGTTCTAAGGAATATCCAATGAAGATACACTTCTTAGCTTTTGGATCTGGTTTTGATCTCTTCTCATTAGGAACATGCACATATGCAATGCAACCAAACACGCTAAGGTGTGAGACATTTGGTTTCTTACTTGTAAATTTTTCTTCAAGTGTCATGCCATGAATTGTTGTTGTGGGTGTTTGATTCATGATATAGATTATAGTTACTGTTGCTTTAGCCCAAAAGTAATTTGGCAAATTCTTTTCATTCAACATGGCACATTTTGTTTCTACAATGTGCCAATTTTTCTTTTTAGCAACTCCATTCTACTGCAGGGAATAACTACATGAGTATTTCTTTTGAATTCCATGTTCCTTCAAGTACTCACTGAATTCATTTGAAAAATACTCTCCCCTTCCATCAGACTTTAAGCATTTGATGCTCACACCCTTCTCCTTCTCCACCATTGTTTTGAAATTCAAAAAATGTTGAAAGACTTCACCTTTGTGTTTCATGAAGTAGACCCACACTTTCCTTGTGTGATCATCAATGAAACTCACATAGTACTTGCATCCTCCAATGGATTTTATCTTCGTGGTCCACACATCTCAATGGATCATTTCCAAAGGTTTGGAACTTACATGAGTTGTTTGAACTGGGAATGGATGTCTAGCTTGCTTCCCCAATTGGCATGCTTCATAAACTTCTAACATCACCTCTTCTGTTCCAAATTTAAGAAGACCTCCAACAAGATTTTGTTTCTTCATTAGCTTAAGATGTTGGAGATTAACATGGTGAATTCGCTTGTGCCAAATTCTAATGTCTCTAGCTCCTTTTCCATGTCTGGATAACATGGAATTCACCTCAAGCATGTTCACATCCAAAGTGAACATTCGTCCATTCCTTTCCCCTTTGGCAATCAATTTGTCTTAGGTTTTCATGTCTTCCACAAAACATCCATTTGGGTTGAATGTCACCTATAAACTTTGTTCCACCATTTGGCCTACTATGAATCATGGATTATAATACCACAAATTGTTAAGCTTTAGTTCCATAGTTTTCCTTAGTGTTAATGATTTGAATCCTGATAAACCTCCAAGTAATAATTATTAAGAGTTGAATTAACCTTTGGATATTTCAGCGTAAAAGACTCTTTTATTTAAATTGATGCAAGGCTTAGTTAATTTTAGACCTAGTAAACCTTTTAAAGTACATTATCCTTTTATGTTGTAGAAAGGTGAAAGGGGATGTAGAATTAAATGGGATTTTATTGATATATTGGGAATACAAGCCCATAATTAACAATAACATTTCGCCATGACAATATTAAGTTAGCTTATAGAATAATCTTCAAGCACGAATGATGTACTTGGAAGACTTTTAGGATGCAGTTTTAATACATCTTTATTTAGTCTTCACTTTTATCATATTCTTAAATAAAATCAAAATCAAATTTAAGTATTAACATTTCCACCTGAATGGTCTTTAGTGAATTACAACTTAGTAAACAACTTTAAGGGGATAAATCATAATTGCAAAAACTCTAGAATGCGACAAATGGTGCAAGCTAGGTATTCGGCTCGATGCTCCATGGAAAGGGGTTGATTGGGCCTCGCAGCCAACGATAATGGCCATCACCGGGAACCCAAGTTCGATAATGAAAACGAACATCGTCATCTTCACATTGACACTCTTCAAAGCTTTCTGGTGCGGCTCCACAAGCAAGGACAAATTCTAAATAAATTGATAAGGCATGCGGGTTAGGAAACAATCGATGATCCCATGCCGAACGATTAACTCAAGTGCGCACCATTCTTTTGGACGGTTCTTTTTTGTGCGACCGTTCAGAGACATTCACATTAAATGATGCTTCTTCAAGCTCTTCGTTTTCTACTAGTGAACCTAGAGGATTCGAAGGCGTAGCCACATCATCCACCATGACTAAATTCTCACCTGCATCAACAAAAACCAAGAGGGTAGGAGAAATAATGTGGTACTTGCATTCAAAAAGGGTCGAGGCTTTTTTATTTAATAAATTAGGGTAGGCGTAAGGTGTGGGAGTGACAACGGAACCTCATGAAAACTCGAACATCCTAGATCTAATGGATTCATTGAACCCTAATTTCGACAATGGATCTAGAAGTATGTGGGGGGTTTTTGTGATGCAAACTTTAATTCCAATTTAATGTGTACTACATAATTAATTAGTGCATGGAAAAAAAGAAAAAGTAGGGGATATCAAAAGAGTAAATGGTGTGCGGGGATGTTACTTCAACCATTGAATTTATTAAGTCAAGTAAGGACTCAAGGATGTTTACTTATTACTACCGATAAATTGTCCTAGTAGTTAGTTATTTGAAATAATTAAGATGAAGAAGTAGGATGTGAGGGTCAACGGATGGAAAGGATAAGGATCAAGCTCAAGAATTTCATCAAGATATCTAAGATAAGGGAAAGGGTGAGTCCTCCAATCCCATTAGTCATGAGGATTGTCATGTTATTTGATTGAAGATGGAATATTTTTTTGTTTCATTGGGCCCAAGAATTCTCATCCTAAAATCAATTGGAGGGCAAATCATTTTCAATTCTCATTGGCTCTTGAAGGATGAGGAGGCCATTGATTGGAGGGGAGGATTTTGAAGCTTCCATTGGGCAAGGGGAATAAGCTCAAGGAAAGGTCATGGAGGCTTACCAAAGGAGAGGGAAGTCTCTTGGGTTGGGGAAAGGAAAAAGGAAGAGAAAAAATGTGGAAAAAAAAAAAGATTAGTTCTTATGTGTGGAAAGGTGTTGTTCATGGAGAGATGTGTGCAAGAATTAAGAATGGAAGGATGTCCATGACAAAGCCTTTGGAGTTTTATTTCAAATAATTGTTCCTCCCAAATCCATTGTTGGATTTGTGTCAAATTTAAAATTATTCTTGTTTAGGAGGTGTAAAAGGTTCTCTCCAAATTTCAACATCATCCGTTTAGTTGTAAGGGAGCTACACTTGCCGGAAGTAGAGGGAGTTGAATTTTCTATTTTTTTTTCCTCAATCTAAGCAAAGTGATTCTTAGTCCCAAGGCTTAACTCTTGATTTTTTAAAAAAAACTTATAAGATTTTATAACATGGCTCCCTTTAGATTAGCTTTTCAAAAATCTAAGGCATGTTAGATTAGGAGGTTGTATGTAGATGTTATGACGAATGGAATAAGAGGGGTTCAACCATCAAATGTGACATTGAAGAACATCAACATAATGCCCCTTCACATTCCATCATGATGAGTTACGATTCTTTCACAATGTCTTTGTATCTTCCAAGTGGACACAACGCATTAGATTCTTAGTGAACTTCATTGCATTACATTGAACCACCTTACTTGTTAGACTATAACTACATAGTAGTTCCACTTCCAAGTGAGTTTTGTGAGTGCATATCTTCATGTTGAAGGTGTGCAAGAATGCCTCACACCTATAGAAACCATATTTTTTGTTATAGTTGGAACATGAAGTACATATTTCAAGTACTTTGTTTGCCCATCTTGAATGGACAATGGCACCTTGTTAATTTGTGTGATGGGATGTGTAGTGTCATCACAAGTTTCCACAAATCCTAGTGTCTTCAAATCCTTTGTGTCTCTAAATTCTTCTCCATGACTAGTCATGTGATTTGATTTGAAGCTCCAGAATCCACATACTAGACATTGTTATCTGATACACCTCTTATCATTGAATTTACCATGTGTGCTACATCACAAACAATTGTTCATCACTTTGATTTCTAGTTGATGCATAATTCCCTTGTTATAGCTTTCCATTTCGTGCATCATGCTCCCTTTGATAACAATTTTTTGTTATGTGCCCAGGTTTCTTGCAATAGTAGCAATTTGAGTCACTATTTGGTTGTTGACCTTGATGACTTCCACCATGACCTCCATGACTTCCTCTCCCTCTAAAGTTTCCTCGTCCACCTCCATGAGACACCTTCAGGTTGATGATGTCCACCATGCGAGCTTCCATGTCGACCTCAAAATGAGGTTTTAGCACCTCTACCTCTACCTTTATTAGAATTTGAGTAGAAAACACTTTCTTGTGATTGTCCATTGGATGAGGTACCAACAATTTTCATCTCTTCAGTTATAAGTAAGGTTATTAGGTCTTGGAAATCGTGAAATAATTCTTAAATTGCAATTGAAGTACGAAACTAGCTATAGTTTTTTCCAAGTCCATTCAAGGTCATGGCCACTAGATTTTCATCATCTATAGGGGCTCCTATAGATGCAAAAGCATTTGCAAGGTTTTTCACCTTTGTAGAATAGTCACCAATGTTCATCTTGTTTTTATGTAGATTATGCAACTTTTGTTTGAGTTGCATTTTGCGAACTTGTGTATTGGTGTTATTTATCTTCAACAATGTATCCTAAGCTTTCTTGGGTGATTTTGCATCTTGAATATGCACAATCATGGAATCAGACACACTCATAGAAAGCCAATATAAGATTTTCCTTGTTTTTTCATGCTAAGTTTTATTGGCTTGAATTTGTTATCGTGTGGGGTTTTTTGGGAGAGCAGGTTATAGCTCATCACCAGTTATGAACTCCCAATAACCTTTCCCCATCAAGAAATTCATAATCCTAAATTTGCACACTTGGAAATTATTTTTGTCTAATTTTTCAATTGTAATTTAAGAAAGACTGTCCGCCATCTTTCAAAGCAACACTCAATGTCTTCTAGGGTTTCTAGGATTGGGATTAGGGTTTTCCATCCTTAGGTTTCTAGGATTAGGATTAGGGTTAGGGTTAGGGTTGAACAAGATGGACCTTGCATATGTATGTATGTTTCAAGTATTATATAAAATTTTATACTATACATAGGTTTTATGTATATGTACATATTTCGTATAATATTTTGTATGGTATTAAATACATGATTACATACCAAAATTTTGTATGAAGGTCTTCATAATGTATTTGCGCTTCCCAATCTTCAAACTCCTTTCAAGTTTTCCCAAGTTATAATTATTCCATTTCAAAAATTTGTTTTGATGTCTTTTCAATGTAAACTTTTGTCATGACAAGTTTGTGAAGCTACACTACTCACATATGACCTTGAATCCTTTTAAAAATTTGTTGAAACATGAAAAGCAATGTCTACTATCGTCTCTCAAAATTTTAGCTCATTTGACTCCATAAGATGAAAGATCTTGCTACTTCCTTTAAGTCACCTCAAACTGGGACTTGAACACAAAATGACTTACAACTCGCTCTCAGCAACTTCAAACTCCTTGAGATCTTGAGAGACACATAAGATGTATGTCTTCTATATTTTTTCAAAATTTCAACTCTATTGATGATGACCACAAAGAGTTATCACTTTCAAAAGAAATTGTCTTTAAAACTGAAGCTGAAACTTTAGGTACTTGAATCTCTTTCAATACGTATCCAAATGACTTGAAATTTTTCTCACACATATAGTCCTTTATGATCTATAAGATCCCAAAGCTGCAAATCCAAAAAAGCTCAAACAAAGGAGATATGACCAAAACATCAGATCTAACACATAATCCTCAAAAGTTCATAACTCTCACAAAACAAATTTTTTTCTTTTGGAATTATGACAATAGAAGCATCTTATAGTCTTCTACAATCTCTCCAAGTTTCACTCCAAGATCTTTTCACAATAGATCTAGATCTAGATATAAAAATCTGACTTCCACAACCTTTGATACATGGATCTCCTCTCACCTCTTTTCTTTTCTTTTATTTCTCTTCACTTCTTTCCTTTCCCGTTTCTTTTTTACACTTGACAAACTCCTATGATATTACTATAGACTCTCAAGCTCTACTTCTAGAGACTTTCTAGCTCTAGATTTCTTTCAATCTTCTCATCAAACAACTTAAGCTCTGATACCATGATAACAAATAGGAGATCTACTCAAGTGCAAACATAGAACTTTACTAAAAGGAAACTATAACACACAATGTTCACAACAAGAAACATAACATCAACAACTCTCCTATGATATTACTATAGACTCTCAAGCTCTACTTCTAGAGATTTTCTAGCTCTAGATTTCTTTCAATCTTCTCATCAAACAACTTAAGCTCTGATACCATGATAACAAATAGGAGATCTACTCAAGTGCAAACACAAAACTTTATTGAAAGGAAACTATAACACACAATGTTCACAACATGAAACATAACATCAACAACTCCTCAAGGTTCTTGTCGCAACCCTAGCTTTGGGTTCGCGACCAAGGCAAAGGGGTTGCAAGGGTGCGGGGCAAGAAGAAAGCCCGCAAGTCAAATCACATGGTCCCGGGAGTGTAGGAAAGTGTGAGGGAGTGAACCCTCACACTCCCAAGGCAACTCCCACTTTGGGAGATGGAGTTCCGGTGGACTCCCAAAACTTCAGAGAGCAATTTGAGGGGTCAAAATTCAATGGCTTGTGGCGTTCTTTCTATCATTGGAAAGCTCTTGGAACATAAATGTCTAAAATGGGCTCGCATTGCTCATTTGGACATCTGAAACACAAGTTATGGCCAAAAGAAGGGCTAGGAATCAAACTGCCAATTTGACTCCCAACCAGAAAAAGTCGGGAGTCGACCCGATTTACTTGACTGTAGATGATGTGTGCGATATACTGTTAAAAATCTCTCAACGAGAGCTACAACTTTGCTTTAGACTGCACCTCGATCTGAGGTCTACTCGTAAAGTTATGGGGCTCCAAAGTCGCGAAAGTCCCCCCTGGTGCGATTTCGAGACTCTCATTTGGGAGTCCCGAGAGAGAAAAGCCATTTGGATGTAGGCCACGTGGAGAGGTGCAGAGTATACTATAAGGGGGAAGGTGGTGGTTTCCCCCAAGTCCTGGCCATGGTGAGTCTTGTGTATCTGTGTTGCCGGTGGGTCGTCCTAACACCAAAGGTGCTCCAACTATGCACTAACCACCCGACTCCTCCCCCTTCCGTTGTCTTTCACTTGGACTCACATTTGAGTCCTTCAAGGAGTTGGGAGTGCGTCAGTTCTTGTCACATGAAAAACACAAACTTGTGTAATGAAAAAAATAACAACAACCATCAACACCAAAGTATTTAACAACAAGACCAAACCACAAATAACCAAACTAATATAAGTAAAGAAAGTAATTCAACTTTGTGAAAGTAACTTAGTTACTTTCCTACTCCAGTAACTAATGAAACCTAACTAATTGAACTTGAATTTTCAACATTTTTTACTTTAATAAATTATAATTATAATAACAATCTTAAGAACATTTTGCTTTGAACAATTTTTGGAGAGGGAAGAAAGAGCTTTGGTAAACATAGATGGATTAGTAGGCATGTTTGATATTAAGTGCAAGATTCCCCACCACAACATTCTACTTGAATTTTTGAACAGTTGGAATTAGATCATAAACATAACAAAATCAATATTATGTTGGGGGATGAGCAAAGAATAATAAACAAACATGTTTTAGCAAAAGTTTTTTAAATCTACCATACAAGAGAAATAGAGGCAAACCAAGCAGAAATGTTTGATGCCAGAGTAACATTGGAAGATATAACAAATAAAGTCCTTGACATTTACAACATCGATGAAAGGTGGGTTGTGAAAAAGATGAGGTCAAGGTATGCTAATATAATTGTTGCCATTTTACTAATTATTTACTAAAAGATAAAGTGTAGTGTTTTAACAATAAGTCTACTATGATGATATCTAAAACAAATAATGGAAAGTTTGTTAATTAGGTTGCAATCATGCTTTCTCAATTGGTTAAGGAATTGATTAGATGGGAAAAGTGTAAAAATATTATTATTGAGAGAACAACCAAAAGCGAACCAAAAAAGGATGTATGCCATTCTGCCATAGTCCTAGAAATTATATTTCAAAAGTGGTTTCCATTAGAAGGAGCATAATCACAAGAGAAGAAGAAACATGTAGAGCAACTTCAAGAGGAAAAAAGAAAAGACAATTTGACGGAGAGGTTCATTAAGAGCAAAAGGCCTTTGAACCCTACACACATCTTTCTTAAAAAGGAGAAACATGTAAAGACTATGACAACTAGAAGAACAATTCTAATGTCTTAGTCCGATGATGATGAGGAGAGAAAGCCTATGTAGAAAAGGCCAAGAAAATAGGAGGTTATTGTAGTGAAATTCAATATTGATCTTTAATAAGCAACAAAATTACTAAGGAAACAATAGTAACAAAATCAAAAACAAAAAGGAAAAATCTATATCTCTTAAATTTGATCCAAGACTACCAATTTCTCCCAAGCATGAACAGAGGTCAAATGGGTAGGAGCATCAAAGATGGCCCAAGAAGGAGTTAGAGTCTCAAATTCAACAATTAATAGAGGAACATATATAGGATTTTGACCAGGATCCACTATAAGTACAACAATTTGTTCCATCACCATAGAATAATGAAGGTATGTTGCCTTTAAGACCAAGTTCTGCAACATGCATGAATATATTTGGAAAATTATGGACTCCAAATAGGAGTCTAGGCTCATCAAGTATAAGTTCCATAGGTCAAACTCCTAGGATTCATACACCAGGGTTTGTGCAAGGGATAAATGTATAATTAGATGAACACAAAAAAGTTGCTACTATGTTTCAACATGCAAAAAAATATAGTGTACATATGACAAACATTTTGCTTAGACTTTTTGATCTAGAGATCAAGAACGAACAAATTATAAAAAAGAAGGATAGATATGTTCAAAATATGCAAGGAGCTTTGGAAAATGAGCAAAAGCTCAAAGCAGAGTTGTAGGATAGGAATAGTGAGAATAATTAGGTATTGGGAGAGCTTTAGGCATCCAAACATAAGATTAATAACATGGAAAATCAGAGCAAGGATTTGGAAAACATCAAAATAGAAAGGGATTCCTTACATGTAACTTTAAAGAAGACAGATGCCAATTATTGGGGTTTTAAAGCATAGAAGGATATTTTAACTATAGAGCATAATAAACTTTAGAGAGATTACAAGATGGAAGAAACTCTCTTGAAGCAACGAAAGGAGTTGCAAAAGCTCACAATGGAGAATGCCAATGCATATCGAATTAAAAATGAGATACAAATGCAAGTTGACCAAAGGCATGCACAAATGGCCAAAAAATTCCAAAAGAAAACGACCTTTAATGAGAAGTTAAACAAACTTCTAGAGGAGATTTAGAAGAAAAAACCCTTCAATTATGATATTGTTTTCATAAAAAATAATTAATTCAATAAGCATACTTATGGTGGGATGCAATTCAAGACATAGTGTAGAAAGATATTGGGAAAGTCTACAGAAAGTATGAGAGGAATGAAAGGTTGTACATACACATGATTTTTCAAATGGGAAAAGTTATGCCATCATTTGAGTACAAGCTTTTAATCTTATTTCCATAACCAAATACTTCAGATGAAGAAAAAGACATAAGGGATACAAATGGGGCAGGACCATTAGGTACAAGAGTAGCAAAGGGACCAAGAGACCTCAAAAGAAGAAAGGATAACCCTGAAAGGGAGGTTGTTGAACAAACTCTAAAAACAAGTATAATATGTTTTGCAAGAAGTTAGTTCTCAAGAATATGCATCTACATCCACAAAAATAGGAGAGAAAATATTATTTGAATAACATATAATTCAGGAGGATCAACAAGGTCAAATCAAGCTTGTGTCAAAGTTATAGCAACAAGATCATATTTAGATTACATCATGTCTATAGTCAAATGAATAGCTACAAATTGTATAAGAGCTACAATAACAAGAGCAAACTCATATCAGATCATATCTAAAGTTACAACAACAACTACAAGTGATAGCAAAGTTGTAATCTCAAAAACAAAGAGCAACCTATCAACAAACAATTGCATAGTTGTCAACAAGGGCATCAAAAGAGCAATAACAAACTATATATATAGTAGATAATCATACGATGCTTCAATCTGAAGTATAGGTGGAATAGATTGTAGTACAAACAAAACAGATTATAGTACATATAGATCAAATTTTTGAATCATAGGATAAAAAACAATAACACATTTAGCTTTGCTAACACATTTTTTATCCAAAATTTTGGGACATAATTCAAAGTATGCATGGGGTAATGTTAAGGGAATAGTTCCTTGTGGTAATTATTAGTTAGTATATTTTTATTTACCTAGTCACTATTTTAAGAATTAATATCTAAATTACATAGTTTTTATCACCATTTGAATTTGAATAGAACATAAGACTATTTTTGTTGAGGAATATTTTTGGAGAAGAGGAAGAGATGAATATGATTGTATCATTGTAGAACATGGAACTTTAATGGAGTTTAAGATAAATATACTTTGATTTCTAGAAAAACTTTGTTTCCATAGTCAAAGTTTCTTTTTTAATGTTTTTATCATATTTTCATTATTGGATTTTAATTCTGAAATTAGTTATAAGTAAATCTAAAAACTAGACTTTGTTAATATTAGTTTTATTGCATTTCAATCTAGATTTTAGACCATAATATAAGATTAAAGATTTTATATTTACCAAATACATCATTAAATCCATCAAACAAGGTGAACATGTTCATGTACCAAGATGCAACTACTAGCAATAAATCCCACTTAACTTTTATTGTAAACTCCACAATGTTATATCATATGTCACCCTCCACCCATAGACATGATGTCCCTTATACATGAAGATGATGTAACAGTGTTACATATGAAAGGCACATTGGTGCACAACCTTAAACAACACAAATGTTTTCATAGTTGCATAAGTAAAGCTAACTATGCAACATGCCACAAACATCGATGAACTCCAAAGTTATTTTGATAGGAAACAACCTAACATATTGGGCATCTGTTGTAAACCTTCCATGGGCTAGACTACTAATTTTATTTTAACCCTCATTTTTAATGCGTATGCAAATGCATGGAAAGCAAAACATGTCAAAAAAAAAATTTACAAAAATTGAACTTAGACATCAAACAAGGAGAAAACCTTGCAACACCTTGTAGCAACACCATCAATGCAAAACTTTGATGATTGTAGGATACTCAACTTCATAGTCACGAGAAAACACCTACAACCAACTCTGCAAACTTGGTGGAAAATAAGGCATATTTTTGTTCTTGGAAGGAGAATGTTCAAACTTTAGATTTGCAAAAGATAAACACTAAATTTTTTGTTCCAACCAAAAGCTTAACTATAACCCTCTTATCATCCAATGCTAGGTTGTGTTCCAATTGTTCATTCTGAATGTAAACTATGACAAGCATAAAGATGTAGGCCATTTATTTGATAAATATATTTGCCTCCAAATATTGATTTTTGTCATAAAGTCACATTAGAGATGGCCCCATTAATTAACATTACATAGACCACATGTGGCCCATGTTCTTGTGCAAATAACATGAATTTTTTGGCAACATCATGCAAACCGACACCAATATGACCAACCTTGTGCTAAAATGACAAAATTAAACTCTACATTTGATTTGCCTCATGCTTCCAAAAAACTCATGGCCCATATTGAGGGCTGCCCATGTACACATTTGAGGAACATCCACATAGTTTTTACCTTTTATGTATTGGGGTTTTTCCTCTATACCCACGCACATTTTCTATGTCCTATAGGGACTTCAATATTGTGTTTACAAGCCTATCTACTAGCATTGCACAAAGGAATTTCTCAATCCTCCCTTTAGTTGAATTTGTTAAACAACCAATTGAAATCAACTTTAATTTTTGGCATACACCATGACAACCTTACAATCAAAAGTTTCCTAAGCAAAAGCCTCATATCACCATAAGTGAATTGAACCCAAAATTGTGTGTAAAAATTGGCTACAAGATAGGGGAAGATGCTTATAGGGCAATCAAAACTTGGTTTGTATCATGTAGGCATAAGTTTGGAAATTGTTATGATATGGACACCTACACTGTGGACAATATTATGCATAATGACCCTAGAAACACCTTGACATCAATAAATTCAATTTATGTACCAACAAAGGTGAATCCACATGGTCAACAAGCATGTAAGCAAACACACCATGGCCATGGAGGCTAGCTAGTATCCATTCATGGTAGGGTGAAAACATGATAAATTATACAAAAAAAATTGACGAAAATTTATAAAGTTAAAAAAAATGCAAGTTTTCACGAAAACATAAGAAAGTAGATTCAAATTTTACTTAAATTTCATTTTGAAACTATTGAGTCCTCAATTGGGTTTATTGTAAATCAACTACAAAATCTAAAAAACTATGGAATAATAAAAGTAGGGCATAAGTACATTTAAAATTGACTAGTCAAAATAGTGTTCAAACCTATTTTTTATTCGAAAATTTAATGAAATAAACATGTATGAAGTTATAGCATGAATATCATTGTATATTCAGGAGCATCACCTTGAAAAACAAATGTATTTTCGTTTTGGTATAATATACTTGACACATACTTGAATCAAATCTTACAATGTAGAAAGTAGGTTTAAAAAGTTATGTGCATTTAGAAAAGTTTACATGAAACCTACTTTTACAATGCAAAATTTAAAAGTTGATGCGTAATAATGAAAAAATATTTTGTTGATTATCATTCAACTAAAAATACTAAATGTATAACAATTTTGTGATGGGTTTTGGTCCTAGTACTTTTGGTTCACTTTACAAGTGGATTGGTAAGTACTTTTTAGTTGTACACTTTATCATGCTTTCACCCAACATTAGCTTTTGACTATAGTTGGATTGGCACAACTAACCATATTAAATCACCTAGACCCTTATCATTAATATAAAATGCATATTGTAGGCACATTAGTTATTGCATAATTCTAACATGTCTTGTAGACTATATGAATTATAATGATAAACTATTTATATGTCTAATTATCAACATGA
>Ga0209208_10003155_pt1 | contig 23726 bp, 27 predicted proteins | sample S1TSphfallax_3_FD_187694 | JGI IMG/M metagenome (GOLD analysis project Ga0209208, IMG submission 187694) | Host-associated microbial communities from peat moss isolated from Minnesota, USA - S1T2_Fd - Sphagnum fallax MG (SPAdes) (version 2) | ecosystem: Host-associated > Plants > Peat moss >...
TCATGCTTGTCACTGGCCTTTACCCACTGTAGGGAGCTGATGAAGTCAGTGGGGAAGTTGTAGTAGTTAAGTCACTATCATACATACTACTGTTGATGGTCCCTGAACAGGTCTGAGACTGGCACTTTTGTTCATACCAGTGTGTGTCTTTCCTAGTTCTGTGGCTTACTGAGGAAGTGTTAACCTTACTGTTTTTTCTTCATCATGACAATGGAGATTTCTCTGTTCTTATGAAAGATATGCTCCTTATACGCTATCTTAAGTGTTGTTGTTTAAGAGGCAGGATGTGGGTTTTTTGCTTTCTGGGGAAAATCTTTGTCTTGTGTACATCAACTGTGTTTTTTGACAGGGGGTGCATGTTGCTCTTTCTTGAGTACAATGTGTGAATGTAATCACAAAGTTGTGTACTTTTTCTATAATTTTGTTTGTTCTGGTCTGGTGGGTTGTCAGCTGCTGTTGTGCAATTGAAGGGCGTAACAAATGTGGTGATTTCAGACAATATCACATCCCTGTCCGCGTCCATGCAACTTGGTTTCCTTCAGTGCCTGATTGCCCACATTGTATCTGTGGTAGCCAACTACATAGATGCTGAGGCACGCTTAACACAAAAATTTGGAATGCCCATCACATCATTGGAACCTATTATGCTACAGCGGACATCCAGAGACATTGTTGGGACTGCAATCCCACCTGAGCATCCACAGACTCCAAGGGCCAGCAGCAGCCGTCGTTCCTCATTGCAGAAGCGACTGTCCAGTGGGAGTAGTGTGGTTGGGCTTGAAACCTCGGGATCACAACGTATCTCCGTAGGTGCACAGTCCCCTGGTAGTAGCAGAAGTGCCCGGGATACTTCTGGACTTCCTAATGGCTCAGTTCCATTGCTTGAGACTGGAGGTCTAAATTGGTTTGTTGGTAGGATTTTACTTCTTCACCTTACCAATTCTAGTTCTTTTCGATTGATGACTTGGACAGCTGCGATTTGTATGCAGAATGGGTGGTACCTATTGAGTCAGATCTTCTGACATTGTACTTTGATATCTGATTGTTGTGGCATAGACTTGTGTCTTGTGGGTGGAAACTGTTTACACAAATGTTGGGTATTTTTTGAGAACTATGGCTGAAATGTGCTGAATGTCAGATGGGTTTCTTAGAGCAGCCAGTGATTCAAATAGTGAACACAACAAGTTTACTAATGATATCTGATTGTTGTCGGTGCTAACTGTATACAGAGTTATTGCGTATTCTTCGAAAACTACGGCTGAAAGGTGCTATGTCAGATGTGTCCTTAGAGCAACTGGCATTGCGAACATTGAAGTCGACAATTTTTGCTAATCCTCGAACCCAAAACCATTTTCGGAGTATCGGAGGTGTTGAGGTCTTGCTGGATGGACTTGGAACGCCTTCAACTCCGAGCAAAAGATATGAATGTGGGACAGATGATTTTTCATCTGTCGACAAAGGTCAACCTCAGCTGGATTCACAAGAACCCATTGGGGTTTCATGTCTAAACAGATTGCTTGACGATTTCCAGATGCAGACACTTTCGCTGCAGGTCTTGCGAGAGGCAATGTATCCTCACAATTTACTGTAAACAACTCTGGTCAATTTCTTAGTCATGTTGTGTATTCCATTACATGTATGTAGTATTGTTGGAATGGCATAAGTGGGTATTGCAGTTTGGGATCAAACTAGGTGTTGAGACAGGCATCATGAACATGTTTTAGGACACAGGAGCAGACTCAAGGCTTCTCTACTTAACTTCACTCTTGGACAGCTTTCACAATGTCACATGTCTGCAGTGTATGCGTGACAACGGTGGAATCCAGAAGTTTATCGATCTGATACGCTGGGCTGCCTTCACATTTCCAGAGATGACTGCCAGTTTGATCCCTGTGCCAGATTCTGCTGGCAGCTGTGGTAAAGAAGGAGGTGCACTGACGCCGGGTAGCCTTCCGGAAGTGAAGAGTAGAAGGAATGTAAGAGCGACTCCAAGTGGGTTTCTGAGCATTATGCTGAATGTGACTGATCCTCCTGTGGATGATGATGGTTCAATTACTTCTTTGCATGGCTCGGTGGATGCTCAAAATATCGTGGCAGAAGGACCCAGTCTCCAAGGCTGGAATTGGAGAGTGTCTGATTTGTGCCGTATTCTGTGCTCATTCTTGGTGCCTGCTGGTGAGGTTGCTAGCTTAGCAGGGGGCCTACAGGGAGGCCAAGACAGGGGAGGTGCTTCCAGCTTATATTGGGAGCTTGCCACTCGCTGCATTGTTAATGTGCTGTTGGGTGTGTTCCGAGGGGTTGAAGACATGGGTCATGAGAACAAAGCATTGCAAACCTCAAGGTGATTATGATGACTGCTTGAGCTTCTGCATTTTCTTTTGGGCTCTCTTTTGGCCTGTCTTCTGTGCTTTTCCATTGCTGCTTGCATCTCCAAAGATCCTGCTTTTAAAACTTCTCTGTGTTATTTCTCCTTTCTCTTCCTCTTTCCTTGTTTGGTTTGTTGCTGCTATTTAATTTTTGTTTTCCTCTCTCTCTTGGGTTGCAGACTGTGGTCAAGCACTCTGCAACACTACACACTCTGTGTGCTCAAAAAGCTTTTGGAGCTTTCTCCTTCTGTGCTGCAGCTGTATCAAGAAGACGGTGTCTGGGATGTAATGTTCTCTCAGTACTTCTTTTACTTTGGACTTGGAGAGTACAGCATGCAAGGCTTTGAAACCACCACAGGATCCACAATGGGTTCTTCACTGGTGGTTACGGCCAACAGAACTGTTTGTGAGGCACCTTTGTCAGCATCAACCGGTATTGAAGATGGTGCTGACCATGAGGATTATGTCATACGAATCCCTGACTCCATGGATATGGAGCCTCTGCGGCTTGAAGTGATATCCTTTGTGGAGTTGGCTGCCACTGTCAATGGCACCCAAAATAACTCGGTAAGAACCTAAGCACCTTCCTACTTCTCTCCTCGCAGTTGGTGCTGGAGGTTGAATGATTAGACATGTATCTCTGTCCAGTACAAACCACTGTCAGGAGCTGTTAAAGTCAGTGGGAATTACTCATGGCAGCTCATCATTGCTATTTATGATTGAAGGTGATGGCTCCTGGCACTTAGTGAGACATGTTCAAAAGGCTAGGACTTCACCCATTTTTGTAGTGGAGATTTAGGGTTTAGGGTTTTACAGTTTAAAAGTGCTAATCCCTAAACCATCAAAGAGGTGAATAAGTTTTGGTCTTTCTTTTTCCTATTACAGAGTTGTTGAGCTGAAATGGAAGTGAAATGCATAATGATTGGCTGATGTCTAGGGGTGGGATGATGGGTTGTGCCTGCATGATGTGACAGGCAGAGTGCAGAGCTCTACTGGAGGCACTACACAAATGCTCGTTCCTTGCAAACATAGCTACCATGCTAGCCAAGAGCCTGCATCGGATTCTTCAACTCTCAGCAGAGCCGACAATCAGTGCTTTCCAACTGCTGGATGCCTCCACTGTTCTTTCTCAAGTCATGGAACGGCAACGTCAGGTTGGTTTCTTCTTTTGGGAGAATCAATGCAGATGACATTTACGTATTCTGGGCCCATTGCATATAGTCTGTCCTAATGAGCTCACAACTTTCAGGAGGAGGAAGAGGAGGAGAGCATGTTTTGTGCATAACATAAACAATGTCTGTGTTTGTGTTTTGGGGTTGCTTGGTTTTCTGAGGTTTATACTGAAGAAACAGAACTGCAAACCACATGCAATTTTCCTTTTGTGGCAGGCATCTGTAAGAATGGAGAAAGGACTCAGTGCAAGTGCTGCAGGCAACTTGCAAGGATCAGTAGACATGGAGTTTTGGATGCAAGCACGATTGGCAGTGTTTGCTGTTGTCACAGAGTATTTTGCGATTTCTGAAGAGGCGGTCAATCAGGCGATGCATAATCCAAGAGCTGTTGACACACTCTTTAATCTTTTGTGGGAGTCTAGCACAAGAGATTTTGCCCTTCATCACATCCTCCTGATCATGAAGGCAACGCCAACTTGTAAAAAGGATAGAGATGCCAAAATGGATTTGTGTCTGAAGTACTTGGGATTGTTACCACGGGCGCAAGTCGAGTGCCAAGCAGGAGATATCAGTCTTGTGCTTGATCTGCTTGCAGGTCTGCGGGACATTCTCTACACAGATGTTATGTATTACCAAGAACTGTTTCCAGATGGGGAGTGTTTTCTGCACATTGTGTCACTGCTCCATGCAGATACTGTTGAGCCCTACTCTCAAGTGAGCCTGGATGTTGTGAACACACTCACCCATATGCTCCAAGGGAATGAGCTTTTGAAGGGTGCCTTTAGGCTCAAGGTGGGTGTTGGCTACAAGCGACTCCAGAGTTTGCTGATTGCACGGCATAAAGGCCATCCGACTCAAGGTTTGCTGGACGCGCTGCTAGACATGCTGGTTGATGGCGGGTTCCAGATTCCTTCAAACATGCTTATTCAAAATGAGGATGTGGTTTTACTCTTCTTTGGCATGCTACAGCATTGTGACGAGGAAGAGAAGTTGAATGGTTTGGATACATTCCACCGTTTGCTAGAAGAGTCAACTGCTAACCAGGCTGCTTGTGTGAGAGCAGGTCTGCTAAGTGTCCTTTTGGATTGGTTTGCTCTGGAACAAACTGAGTTGTTGTTGATGAAGATGGCGCAGCTCATCCAAATGATTGGAGGTCATAGCATTAGTGGAAAGGATATGAGAAGAATTTTTGCTCTGCTGCGCAGCATGAAGGATGGCTCAAGGCCTCACCATGGAACCTTGCTGTTGCAAAGTCTCCAAGGCATGCTAAAAGAGCAGGGTCCAGCTGTCTTTTTTGAATTGAGTGGCCATGACTCAGGGATAGCAGTGCGGATGCGATCACGGCGGCCTTCAAACCGTGGATATAGTTTTTGCTGCTGGGCCCGTGTGGAGAATTTTCCTTTACTGAGCTCAAGAGGAGCTGAGGAAGGCAGGATGAGTCTGTACAGTTTTTCCTCAGAAAGTGGGAAAGGCTGCACTTTGTTGCTTTGCAATGACCAATTGGTAGTTGAGAGTGTCAGCAACAAACATCACACTGTCTCGCTTCCTGTGAGACTGCACTTGAAACACTGGTACTTCATATGCATCACGCACAGTGGACGGAACAGTCTGAAAGTGTTTCTTGATGGTGAGCTCGTTGCTATTGAGAAGTTACGGTATCCCAAAATGAATGACAATCTGAGTCATTTCACTGTTGGCACAAGCTCCCCTCTCCTGGCAGCAGCCAAGGAGAGTGACAGTGGTGAGACCTTATCCAGCAAATGGTCTTCTGCTTTTTGTGGGCAACTTGGTCCCTTGTACCTTTTCGAGGATGCCATGTCTCCTGATCAAGTCATGGCAGTATATTCGCTTGGTCCCAACTACATGTATGCCTTTCTTCCAAGTGAGGTTGGATGTGTGCCAGAAAATGTCTCTACACAGAGTGTCATTGACAGCAAGGATGGCCTTGCATTGAAGATGATCTTTGGTTTCAATGCACAGGTGATCATCAATCCACAACATGGTCTCTCAGATGAGCTCTTTCTTTCGTTCTTTCCTAGTTTAGGATGTAGCAGTCATTGGAATAACTCAAGACAGCTATGTTTTTTATTGTGGGTATGTACAGGCAAGTGCAGGGCGGTCACTGTTTGATGTATCACCCATGTTAGAGCAGTCACCAGCTGGGGAGCTTTGTGATGCTGTCATAATGGCAGGAACCCATTTGTGCTGTCGGCATCTGGTGCAAGATATTGTGCATTGCGTGGGTGGCATCGGTGTTTTTTTCCCATTGCTGACCGAATTGGATCAACCTGTAGCTGAGGCCCTGGCCTTCATGGGTGTCAGTGGGGAGCGAAGATATGTGCAAGGTTGTCCTGTCGAGAGCCACGTTGTGGTGGAGGTGATTGAACTGGTCACAGGTGTCTTGGCCGGAAACTTTGCAAACCAACAGTACATGCATAACATTGCGGGAATGGCAGTTCTTGGCTTTTTGCTTCAATCTGTATTGCCACAGAATCTGACAATCAAAGTGGTGTCTGCACTCGAAGGTTTGCTGACAACAGTTGCCAAAGCCAATGGTAAAACTTTCTGAAGCTTCTCTCTACAATTTACAGAATCTTGGGTTTCGTTCAGAGTGTCATTTGCATTGAACTTCTATTGCAAACAAAGTCCTCAAGGTATATCCTGTGATATCTCTGACAAACATTCTCAACCAGAGTATGCAGGTATTGAAATGATTTGCATGCCTCATGTTCAGTCCAATATCTCAGTTACTGCCATGTTGGAAGTTATCAATAGTCAATTTTTAAAGGTTTTTGAGGCTTTGTAGTTGTAAAGAGTTCTTTGTCTCTTAGATGGTCAAGTCTTATTGTCCTTCTGAAAAGTAAAGGCCACCCTCTAAGGATTCTGTTAAAGAGGACTAGAGGGTTTCTCAATAAGGAAAAATTCCTTTTTGGAATTTCAGCATTTGGAGTATTCCAGATGATTCTGTATAAAGTCTTGTAAGTGGGGAGCTTCTTGTAAGCCTGCTTGGTCTTTGTTCTTCTTGGATGTCATTTTCTGTGTTTTGTCTATCCTGTTGTGTTTTTCTGTTTTTTGGTCTTCCCATTGTTTTTTTGAGTCATCCCATTGCTTCCGGATTTGCAGCAGAAACTCAGTATGCAGGTTAGTGTTTTCACTGGCCTATACCCACAGTAGGGAGCTGATGAAGTCAGTGGGAAAGTTGTGATAGAAAAGTCACTATCATACATGCTACTGTTGATGGTCCCTGAACAGGTGTGACTGGCACTGTTATTCATAGTGCTTTTGGTTTTTTTGTTTTTTGTTTCTTGGTCCTTTGTTCTCTGTTTTGTCTTTCCTTCTTCAGAATTCTTTGTGGCTCGTTGCAGAAGTGTTACACTCAATTTACCTTTTCTTAATAGTGAGAATGGAGATTTCTTGATTCTTATGAGAGATATATTCTATTGCAAACCATTGTTTCTTCATCAAAACCCAATATGCTTTCTGGTTGGATAATACTATTGGTGCAATAAGCCCCCTTGAGAAAAATGTCTTTGTGCTTTCTTGTCCAGGTGCTGCACTTTCCGAGGCACTGGTTAAAGAAGCACTGATGAACCTCTTTCTCAACCCGCATATCTGGATCTTCACACCTTTTGCTGTCCAATGGGAGCTCTATACATGTCTTCTGAATTATGCAACCAGTGACACCAGCCTCTTACCTTTGATTTTTGGTCTTCCCTGGGTGCTCGACTCACTTCGGCAGTTCTATTGGGACAAACCCAAGAGCCGAAGAGCTCTAGGCACCAAGCCACTACTACACCCTATAACCAAGGCTGTTATTGGAGAGCGGCCTACACAGTTGGAGATTGCCAAGCTACGTGTACTTGTGCTGGAGCTTGCTGAGAGAGTGTTGAGGTAATTGCTGCACAGATGGAGCTTAATCTTCTTTACCACTCCTGGGATTGTTCTATCGAGGCCGTGTCATGGTCAGCTTTTTTGCAGGAACTTTTGGCTATGTTTTTGGTATGTGCAGTGATTTTGTGACTCATCAGCTGAATGTATATTGCAGGGGTGTCGTGACACTTGTGGACACAAAGGTACTTGTTGTGTTCTTAGACTCAAGCGAAGACATTGTGTGTCTTCAGGATGTGCTTTCCATGGTTATAGACCTGCTTGAACATAAGCCTTTCCTGTCAACATTTGCTGAGCATGTCAGTGAGATGGGTGGTTGTCAAATATTCATTGAACTCTTGAAAAGGTACCAGCCCATGACCTGTCTTATATGAAACCCTAAATCCCTGTGAGAATGAACCTGGAACCCTGTTTTAGAAGCTAATTTCTTGATGAAGATTTATTCCTTGTCTTCAGCATTCTTCTAGCTCTTATGCTCTTTACCTCTTCAAGTTGGTCATTTATGCAGACTTACAACCTGTTATTCTTAGGTGCATGGATGGTGTATGGATACACATGTTGTGTTTTTGAGAGGTCTTGTACTTCCATTTGGGGAGATATGCTCCACTGTAGCTTTTTTACTATAACAATATAAATCTGACAAATATTTTTGCAGACAACAAGAACCTATTCGGTTACTGGCACTGCAGTTAATTGGTGCATTACTTGTTGTGAACCTGGTGGAGAAGAAGGCAAGTGGTGGAAGTATTCAAAGCACTTCTAAGGCTGCCTCTGATAAACAGAAATTGAGCTACATGATCTCTCTCATGTTAGAACATATTATGGTGTTCCCCATCACTGATGCACTTTGCAACACTCTCTTTGATATCATGCTGGGAAGAACCGGCCCAAAACAGGTAATGCCTGCTGTTGACCTTTTTTTTTTGCATTGTCATGTCTTGACAGTCGGGTGGCATGTCAATCTCTGCATCAATGGAAATCTGGCACTGTTATTTTGGATGTTATCCCCTTGGACTTTCCAATGAGGTTAAATTATTTGCTTCCAGGCATCATTGCAGGGACATTTGACTGCACAAGATGTGGGGCCAAGCCAAAGTAGATCGGACAATATACTGGTTCATACTGAAACCTTGTCTCAAAGAGTGGGACAATTGGCTGTGAGCACAGGCACCACCTTTGTGTTACCTCAGGTGCTCAGAATCATTCTCAAGCTTGTGGTGAGCTGTGAGGATCCTGTGCTTCGATTGGAGACCCTACAATATGTTCTCTGTTTGCTGGAAGCAAATCCTTTCAACAGTGAAGCTCTTACCCTGGTTTGTACTCAATCAAAACCTAATCTTGTAGAAGATTTCAAATTCTTCTGATGGGTGTGCTCAATCAAGACCTAATCTTGTAGAAAATCTCCAAATTCCTCTGATGGGTGTTGGATGTCTACTGCAAAATCCAAAATCATTATTGAGCAATAACAGTATCAATTGTGTGTGTGTGTGTGTGTGCGTGCAGGAACCTGCTTGGCAGGGTTGGCTTTTTGCAGCTCTAGTGGCAGCAACAAACAGGAGTAAGAAGAGTGCAGGCATTTGTGAGGAAACCGTGTGGATGATGGGCCCTGAGGAGATGCTCATCCGAAAGCTCTTCTGCATGTTCCATGTCCACTGTGTCTGTGCATTGAGAGATGGATGGCAACATGTGGAGCACACCCTCAACTTCATCCATTTGAATGGTGATGAGGTCAGATTATTCTTGCCGACTAAAAATGCGCATCAGTGGGGTTTAGGTTTTATGGGCCCTAAAAACCCTAAACCCTTTCAAGTCTGCAATCCAATTCTGAAGGAATTAGATAACTGCAGAACTTGTGGTGCTACTGTAATGGGTAGAATCTGTGAGGATTGTGTGCTGGGTAGAATTGTCTTTTGCACAGGCTTTAATTTTCAGTTGAACAAAGAAGGATATCAACTTTGCAAATCCACGGGTGGTGGGGCTTGTTGCTCCCAATTTGATTGGAAGCAGAGGGTTTTGATCACCACCCCAGAGAGCTTGACTCTGGAGTCTTTTTTATTGGTCTGGACATGTCCTACTTTGTGTTAGTCTTTCAGTGTGCTCTTTTGGGTGGGTTTTGTGGATGTGGTGTTGTTACAGGGACTCTTGTCCAAATTTCATACTCTGCATGTGATACTGGGTGACCTCTTTGATGCCATGGTGCAAGGCCTGCTGCCATTGCAAGCATCACTCTTCACTCAACCTTGCCGGAACAATGCTTTGTACCTTCTTGCACTTGTGGACGAGTTGGTCATGGGCGATGCTTTCCGCCTTCTTCCTGTCAGTTTTCTCTAATGACAATGCCTGATTCAATTGTCTGCTACTTTGTGAGCTTCTTATTATTGCAATTTTGAGAAAACTTGCAATTAGATCCATTCCCCAGCTACCAGGAAAATTGTATCTTGTAACAATAACTGATCCAAGTTGTTCTTGTGTTTTGCAGTTTCCTTTTCCAATAGATGCTATTCTTGCTGGCAATGCTGACAGGAATCTATTACCGGAAGAGTACTCTGACTTGGGCTTTTCTACCACTGCCAAACCTGTGTCAAGAAGGAGGTCCGCTGAGGAAGCTGCCCTTCTTGCAGCTGCTCGAGGTTCCTGGTACATCTGCCTGAAACCCATATCCTCCTCCATCATCATATTGCTCAGCCACCATTACGGGCACCTTTCCTGAATGCTACCGGATGGTTTCTGGCCTCAGGTTGGTTCTATCATGCTTGTGGAATGTTCCACCCACTGGGAAAAAGAAAAAAATCATCTTCTCGTTTGTTGTGGCAGGAAGAGAACGTCTCTCAATCGGCCAAGAGGATGGCAGAGACGAACACCACAAGGTGAAGTGATTGAAATAGAGAATAAGAGAGAGTATTGGCGGCTGTACGACAAGGTTTGGAGCCTTCTGATAGCTATGAATGGAAGAGGGGCAGCTGCCAATCGGGGAAACTTTGTATTACCACCTACTTCAGGCCCAACATTTGGGCAGCGAGCACGGGGTTTAGTTGAGTCACTGAACATTCCAGCATCTGAGATAGCAGCAGCAGTTGTCTCTGGTGGGCTTGGTGTAGTCAGCATTGGCTCTTTTGCTAAGGTGCTGGACAAATCATCCAGGTCAAGAGGTGAAAGATGCCCTCGAGTTGTTCTCCGGCTGGTTTTGCTTTACCTGTTTGAGGCAGATTTGGATGCGGCTAAACGATGTGTCCAACAGTTCATTGCCCTTCTCCCAGCATTTTTCTCAACTGAAAGTGAGCAGAACAAAAACCGTCTTCAACTTCTCTTGTGGTATGGGCTGCTCGAAATCCAAGACCCTTGATTCACACACACAGTTCTTCTTCCTCAGATGAAATTCAGTTATTATCCAATGGGTGCAATCTTCAATTGGGTCACAGCAGATGGAAATGATGTACTAGTACTGTTCAAAGAAATCCTTTACAAAGTGGCTACTGATGTGCATTTCTATTTTTGAGAATAATGTTTTTGGCCAACATTTTGTGTGTTTTCAAGCTGCACAAAACCAGTTTTGCCTGTCTCCTTAGTGTGATGCAGTTGATGCAAAAACAATAACATTTTCATGTAACCATGTGACCAGGACATTGCTGGACGCAAGAACGCAAATAGGGTCCATGGATGAAGGGGCACGGTTCCATGTTGTGTCGCAGCTCATCAGAGAGATAGTGGAGGGTGGGAAGGCCATGCTAGCTACAAGCCTGATGGACAAAGACAAACCTCATGATGACGTGATCACAGCAAGTGATGCCGCACTTCACAGCCTGCTGCAACAGGACAGGATCCTGGCTGCTGTATGTGATTTTGAGCTCTGTTTGTTTTCTTGGTGCTTTTGGGTTTAGTTCCATCTTGTCAGTCTTTTTTGATTCGGTTGTCAATCCCTTGATACTGACAAAATCCAGATTTAGGGTTTATGTTTTAGTAATGTTACTCAGAAGGTCTGTCAGATCTTTGTCTAGACAGTGAGAAAAAACTTGTGTAGCCAGCATAGAGCTGCTGTCATCAAGTGTCATCTTTTGTTTGTCTTTGGGAACAGGTGAAAGAAGAAGCAAGGTACCTGAAGGGTGCAACAGCGCAACGAGCTCATGAAGTTGAGGCTTTGCGAGCAGAACTGAATACTGCAAGTGCACAGGAGTCCAAACAGAAGAAAGTGCTGGATGATCAGATCCAGACTGTTGGATCATCCATCTGTGCCAGTGATCGTGGCCGCCGGGTTGCAGCACAGGGGGTTTACGATGAAGAACAGCAGGCCATCTCTGTGAGAAGAAGTTTTTCCTACTCTTTCCAGACTCACATCCTAAACTGGTTTCCTTCTTGTTTTTGCAAAATCTAGATATGAAGAAAAGATTCCAGAAGTGTTGCATGCTCTCCTTGTGGGTCAGAGCTTCTTATTGCAAGGTGCTACTTTTGCTGGGGTCCTCACATCAAGATGATATACTTTTGCTTAGGGGAATTGAGATTTTTGTAATGGGGTAGGTCCACATCGAGATGCTGGAAGACTTGATGAGTTTTTGTGGGTACTAACTTTGCATTATCAATTGGGCCAGGAGCACTGGTGTCACATGTTTCGTGATCTTACTGATGAGAGAGGTCCATGGTCAGCCATCACATTCCCCAATGACTCTCCTGTCCGATGGAAACTAGACAAAACCGAAGACCCTCTGCGTCGGCGCCTGAAGCTGAAACGCAATTACAACTTTCATGAAGAATTGTTACACCCAGTGAGCACTGCTGCCCCAAGCAGCCAAGCTGCTTCTGAACCATTGAATGAGCCTGGTGGCAGTGAGGTGGAGCTTCTTCTCGGAGGAGTCCGAACCTTCCTGCTGAAAGGCCTGCATAAAGTAACCGAGGAAAGCAACTCTGAAGGTGAGTTAGTGAACCCTGTTTTTTCCTTGTGGGTTGAGTTTTGAAGACCTTGACGGTACTAGCAGTGGCTGTAGGTGCACAGTTGTAACTTTCCCACACAGGATATTGAGTCTATTCTTTAGCTTCAGTTCTCATTTTGCTGCCACTATATACCATTTACCAGCTCGAAAAATTTCCCCCATGGCACTGGGTGCACAGATGAAGGAGATGATGATGATGATGGAAGTGAGGAGGAGACAGCAGCCAAAGCTCCTGCAAATGACTCAGAGAAACCTGAAAAGGCAGTGAATGCAAGCAACATGGCAAAAGAATCTGGAGTCTCAACTCTGCACCATCAGACGACTGCAGTTGGAGATGCTGGTGAAGAGGAGGTTTACCCTGTCTCTGTGTCACCCCTGAGTTGCTTAATTTTGATTCTTGGGGTCCAAATCAGGGAAACCCACATGATGGGTTTGGCCAACAGTGAATTCTGCTCTGTAAATGTGATTGTCTAAACAACTATGTTTCCTTAGGTTGTGGTTTATGGATTCTGTAGTTGATAGTAGCAATGCCTGGGTGGGATGTGTGGGTCTTGCATTAAACAGTCTCTCATTCCATGTAAACAGGTGCTTTTATCAGTAGCATGTGTTCTTGTTGCACCAAAAAGGAAAGTGGCTGGACATCTGAAGGTAATGCGAGCAAGTCTCCACTTTCATGGAGAGTTTGTTGTAGAAGGCACAGCTGGTCGATCAGTGTTTAACCACTTGGGTGGATTAAGCTACCCGGATGGAATCTCGTCAGAAACTCCAGAAAAGGGGACACATCGGCTGAAAGGGAGGTACCGAAAAGAGAGCTTTGCAGAGGCTGCAGACCTGGAGAAGAGCAATTACTCAGAGAGACTTGATTTGACACAACAGACTGCAACAACACAAGGCCCACCTTTTAACGGTGTCAAGCGGCACAAACACTGGGACCTCTCTCAGGCAAGCAAGATGACTTTCTGTCACCATGTGTAGGACACAACTCATGGAGCAACCCTGCAAGTCATTGGAAGGCATAATCTCTCCTGTATTACTGGACTGGATTTATCTCTCCTGTCTTGGGGAGACCAGATATCATTTGCTGTGCAACCTAATTTGTTTCTGGTTGTGGATTTTTGTTTATTACCAGGTGCGGGCAGTGCATGCAAGTCGGTACCTTCTACAGTACAGTGCACTAGAGATCTTCTTCACCAACTCACTTCCTCCAGTTTTCTTCAATTTTCCATCACAAAGGATAGCCAAGGATGTCGGGACAACAATAATTTATCTTGGCAATGGTCCAACCAGTGGAAAGTCAAGCTCCAAAGACAGAGAGGACATGATCCTTTATGTTGACAAACGGAAAGCGTATGAACTGGCTGAGAAAGCCCGGGAACGCTGGCGCCGGCGGGAAATCAGTAACTTTGAGTACTTGATGACCCTCAACACACTTGCAGGGAGGTCGTATAATGACTTGACTCAATATCCCGTGTTTCCATGGGTACTGGCTGACTACACATCCGAAAAGCTGGACCTGTCCAATCCAGCTATGTTCCGTGATTTGTCCAAGCCTGTGGGTGCCTTAGACACAAAGCGATTTAAGGTAAAGAAAATTACATACTTTTGGTATTTCAGATAGATTAATCAGGGAGTTGGGTTTTCTACTTTCCCACTTAAAACAGTCTCAGTGTATGATCCTTGATCACTCAAACATACATCTGTGTACTTTTGCTTCATACAAGTGTCTGGGTGCACATTACCTTATGGATGCTGTCTGTTTGTGAAGGTCTTTGAGGAGCGGTACCACAACTTTAGCGATCCTGACATTCCAAGGTAGAGCACATTGCATCATCCCATTGTTTTTCAACAGCAGAGAACATTTGGTCTTTTTTATTTTTGTTTTTATTTGTGTTTTTTGGTGGCTCTTTCAAAAGTATTTTCACTTATGCATGTGTATTTGTGTGTGCAGTTTCTACTATGGATCTCATTACTCCAGCATGGGTATTGTGCTTTTCTATCTTCTTCGGCTTGAACCTTTCACATCACTTCATCGTCGTCTCCAGGTGGGTCAAAGGGCCATTTCTCTGCTTTGGTGCTTTATCAAATGTTAATCTTGCCAATTTGACACCTTCACACTGAAGTTTTTACGAAAAGATTTGAATCTAAAGTATTGCAAGAAACCAGAGAGAGATAGAGAGCTGAAGGTGATGACCATCTTCATTCATAACTTTGTTATTGAAATGCTGACAAGTGGTATAAATTTTGCCTCTTTGCAGGGGGGTAAATTTGATCATGCAGACCGCCTTTTCCACAGTGTCGAGGGTGCATACAGAAATTGCCTTACCAACACAAGTGATGTGAAGGAGTTAATTCCTGAATTTTTCTATCTACCAGAATTTGCTCTAAACACAAATGATTATTATCTTGGGGAGAAACAAGATGGAGAGCTTCTCAGTGATGTGGTTTTGCCAGCCTGGGCCAAGGTGGGTATTTGCTAGAAGTTTCTGTCTGGGAAAAATGGTGCTGAGTCTGACGATATCCATATAAACCACATTCTCATCCATGTATGCACCAGGCAATTTCCCCCTCAGAAACTACTGGGACTCTAGGCTTCAAGACCTTGGCCAAACCCTAAACCCTAAAACCTTGGCCACACTGTTCTGTTTCCTCTGTTTTTCAATTGCAGATTGCATGCAGAAAAAGCATGGAATTCACATATAGATGCTTAATCGAAAAACAATGAAGTTCTGATCATCCATCTATCTTGCCTTTAGCATGTTTGCTGCATGATTTTATATGAGTATATAAAATGCTAAGTCTTCTTTTTTTTGGCATGGCAGGGATCTGCTGAAGAATTTGTCCAGAAAAATAGAGAGGCATTGGAAAGTGAATATGTGAGTGAGCACCTTCATGAGTGGGTTGACCTTATATTCGGCTATAAGCAACGGGGGCAACCAGCAGTGGAGGCAAGTTTTGAAATCATGCACTCATGTGGTTTTGACAAAGACATAGCTGCCAGTTGAGGAAACAAGGCTGCCTGCTTGTACACTGTTTTACTGGGTCCTCATCTTCTGCTATCGTCAAGTAAGGGTGCATTGTGCTAATCTGGTTGACACACCCTGACTTAGGGTTTTAAACCCTAAACCTGGGCTTAGTTTGATTCTTACTTCTCAATTGCCAGGCGGGAAATTCTTTGTCTTCTCTCCATCTTTGATATGGCAAGAGGAGTGTGTGAACTGGATTTAGGCTTGAGATGGGTTAGACAGGAGATCTGACAATTTGTGCATGGTTGGAAATGGGCAGGCAGCAAATGTATTTTACCATTTGACTTATGAAGGTTTTGATCTGGAAGCGTTGGACAACCCTGTGGAGTGTGCTGCAGTCGAGGATCAAATTGCTAACTTTGGGCAGACCCCAATACAGCTGTTCAAGAAAAAGCACCACAAGAGAGGTCCAGCAATACCCATTGCTCGCCCTCTCTACTACGCACCAGCCTCAATAACTTTGACGTCTATCATTCCATCCATGCAATCTTCTCCTCTGATGTTTGTTGGCCTCATTGACAGCCGGGTGGTTACAGTCAATAGTCAACTGACAGTCAATGTACGACCATGGATTACACCTTCTATTCAAGGTGGTGGCAGCTTCACATTTTCTTCTCAGGTGAATGTTTTCCTTTTTTCTTTTGGATCAGTGGGTATCTGCAGCTATCTTTAAGGAAAAAGTGGGGGTTTAAGAATATGGTCCCAAAGAGATGGAGAGACAGTTATAACATTCGGAAGGGAAGAGATTTGTTTTATATCCTGCAAGAAAGTGGGCATCAACATTGGATTTGTGACTTTTTGTATGTGCAGGATTCTTTATACAGTATTGGTGCAGATGTTGCACTAAGCCGTAGGCTTGGTGGCCGTTTTGCTGAGGATGTGGAAGTAACACCAGGCTGCTTTGGGACTCTGCAAGTGCGATCCTCATCATTTCTGTTAACATGTGGGCATTGGGACAACAGCTTCAAGGTGATCTCCCTCAGTGATGGTCGTATGGTACAGAGCAATCGTCAACATACAGACATTGTCACTTGTCTTTCAGGTATAGAAATGCTTCCCAGGTCTCTCCTTGGGCAATTTTCTGATGTTGAGACCATTTTCTATGTGCTTGTAGTAGTGTACTAATGTACCCAGTTCTGCTGGTTCTGACTAGTTGAAGTGGAGTTTTGTGCTGTATAATGAGAACAGTGGCTGTTGATGGGAGCGTCGTTGTAACTGGCAGCTGTGACACAACTGTAATGGTGTGGGACATTGAGCTTACTAGTGGCAGTATCCACAGACGGGTGAGCCGATTCCGCGAGTCTTCAAGCCACAGTGAGAAGACAAACAAACCAGAAGTAGTTGTGATCTTGGATAAACCACGCCATGTTCTATGCGGGCATGATGACTCTGTCACATGTATTGCTGTTCGAGTTGAATTGGACATTGTTGTCAGTGGCTCAAAAGACACAACGTGCATCTTGCATACCTTGAGGGATGGCACATATGTGAGGTCCCTCAGGCACCCCAATGGAAGTGCCATCACAATGCTGGCAGTATCACAGCATGGACTGCTGGTGATGTACTCGAAGGATGACTTGAGTTTGTATGTATTCTCCATCAATGGCAAACTGTTAGCACATGCAGAGTGTAAAGCGCATGTCAATTGCATGGACATCAGCGATTGTGGTGATTTTTTGGTGTGTGGTGGGAAACAAGGCCAGGTAGTGGTTCGCAGTATGCACACCTTGGAAGTTGTCCGCTTGTATGATGGAACAGGAGTTCCTATCTCTGCACTCGCAGTTACCCCAGAAGACTGCTTCATAGTAGGAACTGAAGACGGAAGTCTTCTAACTTACTCCCTAGAAATTCAGCAACAACGAAAAGCTGGCTTTTTTGCTATGAGGTCACGCTCATTAGTAGTAAGTGGGAGTTTCATCCCAGGGTCTTAAAGCAGTAGTAGCTAGAGTGGGAAGTACTCCCCTTGGCCACTCATGACACTAAAGGCCACCAAGGTTTGAACATTGCTTGGGGTTGAGAGGGCTGGAATTTCTGCAGCAGGACTGTACATTCACTCAGTTGTGAATTACAGAAAACTCACTCTTCATCAGACCACTTGCCAAGGTATGAAGGATCATGTCAATACCCTTTGTGGCTACATACGCATGTTTAAGCCCTAAACCCGAAACCTGAGATATAAGAACAGTACCATTTTTTTCCTGCCATAGGAGCATGGTAACATACCATTCTCTCTTTTTTCTTTGTGAAATATGCATAGCTTGATGTGAAGGTGCCATGTTTGTGCTTGCAGCAGCTGCAGGTTGAGTCTGCAAGAAGACTTTAAAAGAGTGCAGTATGAGTGGGAAAAAAGACTGGGTTCAATCCCCACTACTATTTGAGGAGCTTGGTGGCTCCCTTCCATGCTTGTGGTTAGCTTGAGATAACAAACAACAATTTTGTATTAAATTACTCAATTTGATTGATTATACCTTTTAGGGCTTGTAGTCACCCGCCCATGAGGGAGGAGGGAGGAACTGCAACAACAAACAGGTTGGCCATTGCTCTCTTGTTGGAGTGAAGCAAAGTGAAGCTGGTGGCAAAGTCAATGCTCTCAACACTACTTTTTCTTATCTGATGTAGCATTAAAATATCCAATTAGCATTGAGCACTCGCCTTGAATAAAACAGCATTCCATCTTTGAGAAGAGGGAATGATTGTCCTTGTAGTTGTTAGGTTTGATCAGCTTGAGTGGTTACCAGATGGGTTTCTATTTGGCAATGAAGGTTCTCCAATGGGAAAGACATTTGCAGCTCCTGAGTTGATGCCTCATCTTTTTTTATTTGAACCTTTTTGTCTGTGCTGGTACTATGTCAAGTATGTCTGTCAGCTGAAAAGAAATGATCTCATAGTAGACATGTGAACTTTTAGATTTAGCACATTTGCCTCTGGACATTGTCCCCTCTTTTACTACAAGTGTTGCTGTGTTCCTTCTTTTCTACAAGTGGGGTGTTGTTGACTCTCATTTTAAGACCAATCATCTGGCAGACAAGCAGTATCACTCCATTGACCATGTTAGAGGAATCAGAAAATTTGCACTTTTTATCTGAATCTATGGATTGCATTGATCATTATTCAGAAATGCACCTTTGCAGATTTGTAAGGAACCTTGAACAACTAACAGAGCAGATCAGATGTGTCAATGTTGCCAACTGAAAAAATCCCAATAGATGTTTTTTGTTTTCATAGAAACTGTGCTTCAATAAACTTGCAGCAGTGATGATGAACTAGTCAGATTTCAAGTAGGCAAAGGTTTTGTTCTTTGAAAATCTGATTAGGTCTGCAAAAGATGAGATTTTTGATCTCCTATCCTAACATCAGTAAGGACAAGAGATCTTAGAGTACTCAGAGTCCAAATGGGTGAGAGAGCTTGTTCTGACTTGATAGCAGGAATCAAGAGATCTTAGAGGATTCAGAGTCCAAATGGGTGAGTGAGCTTGTTCTGTCTGACTTGAAAGTAGGATGCAAGAGATCTTAGAAGTCTGAATGGGTGAGAGTTCGTTCTGTCTGACTTGAAAAGCCAGGATATGCTTGTCAGAGAATGGTGATGCCCATTGAAGCTAGGACAAGAAATTTCTGTACAGTACAAGTTCAGATTCTGATTTGGTGAGAAATCAGTCTGTGATTCAGGAGCCTGATCTGTTTTGGAGTGGATAAGAAGCATGATCAATCTTGTGTGGGTCTTTTGGCACATTCAATGGTGATTGCTTGAGCAGCAACAGCAAACAAGCAAAACAGTTTTAGGTTAGAGAAAGCAATTGATGCTGTCTTCAGTTAGAATTGACTCTGTTGCCAAAGAGCCAAGAAGATTGAATCTTTCTTTACATTTGAGCTTTGAAGATCATAAGAAACTGGGAAAAATCTAGTACTCAAATGCCGCAGATTTTCTACATCTGGAGCAACATGGGACTGAAATTCTGAGTCTGAGGAACTTGTGCAGCTCATGCAGCTTGAAAGCAAGCACTGCAGGAGCTTCAAAGATGCACATGATCATGTGAACTACTGATATTTACACAAAAGCTCTGAAACGAATGTCCAGATGGTGGGAAGCAGTGAAGTCCATCATCTGCAGAAGGTTGGAGAAAGAAAACAAAGTTGTGGTAGGAAGAAGGTCCAAGTGCAAAAAAATTGTAGGTGTTCAGTCGATGGTCCCTGTGCACATGGCTTGGTTTGTGAAGCTCTTCAGGTGTTAAGATGGTCATTGTGCATTTGCCTTGGTTCGTGAAGCTCTTCAGGTGTTGAGATGGTCTTTGTGCACTTGGCTTGCTCTATGAAGCTCTCAGGTGTTGAAATTGTTGTGCACTTGGCTTCCCAGTGATGCTCTTAGCTTCAGGTATTGAGATGGTCGTGCACTTGGCTTCGTGAAGCTCTTCTTCCCCTCACAAAGTTCTGGAATCTCCTCCTAGACAAAGCTCCAACTTCTTGGATGGTTTCTAATCTGGGTTTCCAGGAACTGGTCCTGGTCAAGCTTGGTTGAGCTCCTCCACGAGCTCCAGCATTAGCTCCAGCATTCATGTACATGCTCCTTAAGTCTGGTGTCGAGAAGCTCACAATTGGCTCCTCCTCTTCCTGCTGCTGCTGCTGCTGCTGCTCCTCCTCATCTTGTCTGGTCCAATCCTGGCCAGCAGATCGTGGCACGACACAGATATCATCTCTGGTGATTCTCAACCCAGTTAAAGGATGTACTAGCTGATTGCACCCATCTTGAAGCTCTTGAGCTGAAACCTCAATTCTCCCATTCTTTTGCTGGATCTCCAAGCGGTTGATGAAAAGCTCACCAAGCTGCTGTGTACTGGCAGCAGCTTGGAGCTTGCTGAGCTTGGCCTGCTGCTGCAGGACGGTACTACAGCTACCATTGGACTGCTGCATGAGCTTTTTTTGTGCAGCAGCAGCACGCTGTTGTTGCTGATAGAGCTGCTGCTGCAGAGGGCCTTGGAACTTGGAAGCCGGAAGAAGATAGTAAAGACGACCTAGCTCTAGCTGGACATCAGCTGGCAACGCAGCTTTCATTTGCAGCTGCTGCTTGGACTTGGCTTGCTGCTGGTGCTGCATAGCGCTGGAATGACAGACCAAGTGTTGTGGGTACTCCATCATCAGCTCTGCTACTGTAATGGGTTCCTTGAATTCTGCCACGCTCCCATCGATCATCATCACTTTGGCACTCATCATCGACTGCTGCATCGATGCTGCTGCTCTCGCCCGCTTGCTAGTTCTCTTCACAATGGCATTCCCCATTTTCTCCCAACTCCCAACTCGTGATCAACTCGCAAATCCCACCACCCCCAGTGCGACTGCTGACCTTATTTTCCTTCAAGCTTCTTCAACTAGCTACTAACTCTGCAGCAACGTGTTGCAAACTCCAGAGCTTTGCATATCTACTTGTGCACAAGTAGTGGATACATAACAAGTTTGCAAGTCTGGTGGGCGCTGCTGCTTCTTCCCCAGCGCGTTGGTCAGCAAGTCTAGTGTCTCGGCGACGCGGACTTCCTCGACGAGCCTCTCTGCTCTCTGCAGACGCGGTCTGCCGCCGCCGCCGCACCCGCCTGTAATTCCATCCCAAACAAAAGTCCAATTTTGTCTCAACCGAGTTGCACCCACGCGAGGAAGACTTCTCGAGACTTTGGCGAAAACAAAAAAGAGGTGGTATACAATCAGAGACGATGATATTCACTTCCGACTCGAGACCGTCCGCCACGGACGCGTTTGTTGGAAGAAGATGTTTCCAGCTTCCTAACTTGGTACTCAAAAGCTGTCCAGAGCACTAAAACACCTCGCGGGGGATCGAGCAAGCAAGCAAGCCCTAGATAGGTTGAAGCTGGACGAACAGTTTGCACAGCAACCGACAAACACATGAGCTGCTGGTACTAGTACTACAACAACTACCAAGCAGCAGAAGCAGCAAGCAGCGCCTTGCTGCTGCAGGGAGATGGGGATGGACCTCCTCCTCCTCCTCCTCCTCCTCTCTCTCCTGGGTACACTAGCTAGAGAGAGAAGTAACACTAGTAGTAGCAGCAGCAAGGGACAAACAATTGAGCACTATAACTATCTAGATCACGATCGAGTTCGACTGCCACACAGTAGCTGCTGGTGCTGCACATGATCATGATCATCAAAAGCAAGCTAAAACGAAGAAAATTTCACAGTAACATGTTTTGCACCGCATGAAGATCATCATCATTTGCACGTCCCTCTGCAACAACAACCACCAAGCCAAACCAAACCAAACCGCTATTAAAGAAAGAACCCACTAAGGGAAAAGGGCTAGGAAGGTACAAACACAGAGATGTCTAGACAGACAGACAGACAGACAGAAAGGAAGAAACTTGGAAGGAAGAAAGAATTTAGAAAGAAGAAGAAGAAGCAGGAAAAAAAAACGTGGTTGACGAAACAACAACATAAGCAATATAGAGTTTTGTTTGGAAAATGCATGCAGCAGCCAGGTCCGTGCAGCTGCTCTAGTGGGTGATTTGCTTAGAAGCTGGATACAGCAGCAGCATCAGCAACAGAAGAAGCGTCCAGGAAGAGGAGGGAGCAGCAGCAGCAGAAAGACACAAACTCACTTACAATGTGTGCTACTGCAGCAATGGGACTAAGTCATGGGACTAAGTCACACTCATCACTTTCTTCTGCAGCACCATAACATTAACAACAACAACAACAAACAACTCCTCTTCTGCCATCATCTCTCTCTCTCTCTCTCTCTCTCTCTCTCTCTCTTTCATGACTAACACCGTGTTTCTGTTGGTAAACTTTAAATGCCCTTGACCTTTCCTACCTACCTACCTACCTACCTACCTGTTCCTGCCTGGTACCTACCACTGGTTCTGGTACCCACAAGAGGAGGGGGGGATTTGGGGGGGATGACAAAATAGGTACTGAAAAGAGGACAATGGGAAGTCAGGACAATTTTATTGTACCCACCTGCACCCACAACAACACTATCTCCTAGTGTCCATTCCACAACAATTATTATTATTATTCTTATTATGATGATGATGATGACATAATGTTTTTTTATGGGTTTTTATTGATTTTTACACCACCAGGATTCTTTTCACTCAATTCCATTCCAGACACAAGTCCATAGAGAGAGAGAGTCCAGACTTGAGTGTCATGATAACTAATGAAAATGAAAAAGTAGCCCGAGCTCCTCCTCCTCCCTTCCAAGTTTCCCACCCTTCTTCCTCCAGTCCCCACCCCCCGTCTCTTGAAGTCGATATGTCTGCTCAATAGTCAATCCCCTGGCCATTATGTTGGGTAAGGTGCCAGCAAACCGATCATAATGGGTGAGAGACTATACAACATGCATCCAACAGAATGGGTGACAAGCGGTGAGAACATTTCATATGCGCACCGCACTATGGAATGGTCAAGTCCTTGCTCATTATGTTGGGTAAGATGTCAATGAGCCCATCAAGGTAAAGGCTAAACAACGCACCGTAACAACCTTGAAGAGAATTCTTAAACCAATTTATAGGCTTCACCCTCCGTGCTCACACAGTAATTCCCTGATAGCGGGGCCTTACCGTATACCAACAGAATCGTTAACTTGTGACTAGACCATTCCATGACATTAAGGTCTGAGGGTGACAAATTGAGCAATTTAAAAGAAAGATTCATGTTCAATGGACATGTTTTGGTCATGATCAATTGATTACAGATGAATGATCGTCACCAGAAGATTATGTTCCTAATGTAATGTAGTCAAGAAAATTGCATAATAATCCGTGACACCAGACCCCTTAATGGATGGATAAATGCAGGATCATAGCTCATGTCTTAAAACCCAGAATAAATTGATTGGAGATTCTTCAAGGAATGGATGCTTTTCAAGAAGGTCAAGAAAGAGGAGGGAGGAAAACCAAAAAACAAAAAAAACAAAAAACAAAACTGTAGAAAGACAAATCCACAATCCTAATGCCTTCCATACTCATATGATGAGCTCCAAAGTAAAGGCATTTTAATAGAGAGTAATGGTCCAAGTTTTCTTAAGAGTGCATTTGAATTTGGTAATACTTTATTAGGGTAAGTTTGTAACTTATGTTATATCTATTGGGGGAGGGGGAGGTGTTTTGGGTACTTGATTTCTTCCTCTTCCCCTAGAGATCCGCCCTCTTTGGATTGTGTATACTTGTGTTCTCATTTGCCTTGTACTTTTGATGAATGGGTTCCCATCCTTGATTTTTATTTATCGAGTTTTTTTTACTTTGTTTGCCAGGACTTGGGTCCTTCCATCTTGTACCTTTTTTTTTCCCCCTTTGTCGGGTGCTTTGTTTTTATTGATGATTGCCAGGTTTTCATCATATTAGTTGTTGATTG
>Ga0209208_10003156_pt1 | contig 23722 bp, 15 predicted proteins | sample S1TSphfallax_3_FD_187694 | JGI IMG/M metagenome (GOLD analysis project Ga0209208, IMG submission 187694) | Host-associated microbial communities from peat moss isolated from Minnesota, USA - S1T2_Fd - Sphagnum fallax MG (SPAdes) (version 2) | ecosystem: Host-associated > Plants > Peat moss >...
TCACAAACAAGTATAAAAGTTCAACCAAAAGAGAAACAAAAAATGAAGAAAGATGAAATGAAAAAGGAGAAGATAGAATTTTTGGTTTAGGGTTTACTTTGATCAACAAGGTGGATTTCATCAAAACAACAATATTGTATTGCAAACAACATTGGCCCCAAGGGTTGCAAATTGGGAATTGGTCTCCCAACTTGATAAGTATCCTTCTACCTTGGGGCCAAGCAAGGGCCATAAAGTGGTAGATTAAAAAAAATGTTTTTTTTTTTCAACCTTGACCCTTAGTGTAAAGCCTTTAGGGCTAATTTCAACAATTGCACCAATAGGAATGCTTTGATTTGAGTTCAACCTTGGCCTTGAGTCGTAATATAAAGTGGGCCTTACTATAATACTCCAAATGATAAAGAGTGCAACTAAATGTCATCCTTCACCTACTCTACAACATATAAAATATGCCAAGGGGGAAATTGCAATGGGCTTGAATGAATTACTAAAAAAATTCAAAATCATGATGATCAAGAACTAAACTAGAATACATCCTTCACCTACCTACAATTATATAAAATATGTCAAGTGGGAAAGGGTCATAATTAATTACTTATAAAGTTGGGAAATCTCAAAGAGCTAGAATAAGAGTTCATCCTTCACCTACTCTACAACAACACATAAAATATCTCAAGTGGGAATGGGTTCACAAGTCCACAAGGGGGGTCCATGCTAGTAGTGTATCTGGCCCTCTTTTTGAAAGTAAACTTTTGGGTCTTCTTCAAGGATCTGATTAGGGTTTCAAAAAGATCATTTGTCAGGGCCCACCACAATATTTTTTAGGGTTTCACAAGAAGATTGTTTGTGAGGAGGCAACACAATGTTTTTGGAACAAGTGAAGAAGGCAACACAATTAGCTTTTTAGAAAGCACTAGTACTAGTCCTTCCAATGGAAGCAAAAGGCTTTTTTAAACAAGAGACTTTAATAATAGCAAAAATACCCTCCACAATCCAAAAAGTAAGAAACTTGCACGTTACAAGTAACTTGTTGTAGCTTTGCTCATGATTATTCTTGTGACCTTTCTACTCTAAATTATTATTTACATTTAAAGGAAAGAGGGGATGAAACTCAGTTTACCACCCAACAACATTGGTGGAAAAATTTAGTTTGGGTCCCAGTTATTTCGTTTTGTAAAATTTCATTCCCAATCAGATACTCATTTGATGCCCTATTATGCCGAAACTGGCCCCCCCTAAAAGCCTGACTTTACTCATAATTTTATTATATTTCATTATTGTCCTTCCTCGGAGGCAAGTTCTTGAGGTTTTTCTTCTAATTGGAATCATGGCCCTTTTTCAGGATTATTTCTAGGGTAGTTATTTATTCATTAATTTGATGGGATTGCATCTCAATTTATTTATTATTATTATTTTTTGGCAATAATTGGCCCTTCTCAATAGAAAAAAAATTGACACTTTGTAAGCTCCCAAGGATAGGTAGATTTTGTGTAGGAAGATGGAGTGCCCTCTTATTGGCCCAGCTGTATCTATAGGTGAAAAAGAGGACAACTTTAAGCAAAGCTTATGGGATAAAAGTTTGGTGTTATTGGGAACATCTTGAAGGAAACATTGGAAAATTTGATGGGAACACATTGGGGACAACCAAAAGATCTTATCCCTAATTTATTGAAGAAAAAACACTAAAAAGAAGAAAATTGGGCTGTTGTTTTCAGTGAAAAAAAAAGGGTCACCACTTTATTGCTGAAAATTTCAAAAATCTAAGCAACTAATGGCATAAAAGTGGTGGTGATAACGGTTATTATTATAATGGTTTGATGATAATAAAAGTGCCGTGATATTATTGGGGAACACATTGGGAACTTGATGAGAACACTTTAGGAATAGCCAAAAAAAATAAAAATAAAAATCACCTCCCAAGGCAAAAGAAAGGTTTATTCCAAAGCCATAAAACAAAGCTTTTGAATAATGGAATGTTGTTTGGGGGGGTGGGCCAAGCATTCAAGGTCTTCTTAAGGTATACTATGCAATCTTGTGCCATGTACATATATAACAATGCTTCTAGCCTCACTTCTCAATATATACAATATATGAACAATTTGATTTACCTATTTTGTTTCAACATAAATATAATAATAATTAATAAGCTGATTAAAAATAATAATTCCCCACATAAGTTATAAAATCAGTTAAATTTCTCACCATAAAATAATGAAAAAAAATAATTTGAACTTTTGTTTCAATATAAAGTAATAATAAAAGAATCTAAAATTCTCAATATAAAATAATTTTTTTGGGGGGATTTTTTTGGTTTCAACATAAATGATAATATATTATGTTGGAAAAATTCACAAAAAAAAAAAAGAAAAAAAAAATCTTCTTTTGCATGAGATTCCATCCCCCAAAACTCCAGGAATTTCTTTTTTTGGGTGGACTTGAAGGGGGGGTGGGGGATTTTTTTTTCCCCATGAACGGGAATAGGCACAGTGTGCGGTCATAGGCTCGTCTCTCTCCTTTCGCCAAAGCGCCCTTGCGTGTCGGAGCGCACTACCCCAAGTCCTCACGATTCTTCCCTCTCTCTCTCTCTCGCGTCTCTTGTTGTTGTTGTTGTTGTTGGTGTTGTTGTGTTTTCTGTCTGTATGTCTGCTGGTGTAATTTGAGGGCTTTTGTTTCTCTTAAAGTGTGTGGAGAGAGTTCTTCGTTTTGTGAAATTATGGCGTCTCCTCCTCCCGTGTACATTCTCGTGGTTTTGTTGGGCGTTCTTTTGGTTGCAAGTCGTGCTTTTGCCTTTGACGGTGAGGGAATTGCGCAAGTGATTGATAGGGATGATAGACGGGCTGGAACCGATTTCATGGTCGCGGAAGCGGCTTTGAAGGGGGCAGAGGCGAAGTTCAGAGGCTTCATTCGTACCTACGGTAAGGTGTATGCCACTGAAGAGGAGCGTAAGTTCCGCTTCAAGGCTTTCAGGCACAACTTGATGAAGGCCATCGAGCACCAAGCCTTGGACCCTACCGCTGTGCACGGCGTTACGGAGTTCTCTGATCTCACGGAAGATGAATTTGCTGCGCGGTTTCTAGGACTCAAGGCTCCCGAGGCCATCGAAAACGCGCCTTCAGGTCCTGATCTTCCCACTGGAGACTTACCGATTGAGTTCGATTGGAGAAAACTGGGTGCTGTCACGCCCGTGAAGAATCAGGTACAAAACATTTCCCGCTTCCTCTCCGTGCTATTGTTTGGTTCTCCAAAAGTCCCCTTGATGTTTCCCGTGGCTGTGCTATAGAATTGCCAGATGGAGGTTTTGTAGTCACCATCAATTGTGAAGGTCTCATACAAGTTTAGAATTGCTTCAAAAGTTTGGCCAATTCCTTCTTGGTGGATTGTAACATGAGCCTTATGCTCTCTTTGTATCAAATTGAAGACAAAAGGCTGAGGCTGCTATCTCTGTCATGGAGCCAAGGGTTTCCTGTTTCTAGTTAAGGCTATGTCTTAACATCAGGAAACATCATGTTCTCTGGCGATCTGTTTCTGGAACTCTTTGTTTTCTTTCTATGATTTTGAGCTCAAGTTTATGGCCTTGTAGGTTTGCACGTGTGTCTTCTGAAAGGTTTTTTGCTAAACCCTTGTTGGCTTCTAGAATGGATCTGTGACAGTGAGAGAGAAGGACATAAATATAGCAAAGTTTAAATGTGTATGGGGGTTCCTTGGAGACTTAAACACAAGGCTAAAGCTTCAGAAGATGCTGATGATGGAGATGGGGTTTCTCATGCACAGGGAGCATGTGGATCATGCTGGGCTTTCAGCACAACTGGTGCAGTGGAGGGAGCGCACTTTTTAGCCACAGGCAAACTTGTGAGCCTCAGCGAGCAACAATTGGTGGATTGTGATCATCAGGTAGATTGTCTTCTCTTCTTAGAAATGCTCACCATCTCATGATGCACCAATTGTTAACATCCTTGGCTGGAGTATTCCACAAAAGTCCTGAAAAGGCTATTCAGAAAAGATTGGACAGAGACCCACAAGGTGGCCATCGTGGAACAACTGAGCATCAACCTGATTTGTAGTATTAAGCTTGCTGACATTTGTGTTGTCTGACAAGTTCTATAGTACCTTTAGGTGATCATAAATGAGGACAGGTTTCTGTGTTCCAAAGTGTGACTACAGGAATGTTCCACTTTTGTGATACTTCCATTCATAGGATTTTTCTTTGTGCTTATAGTTGTTTATGAGGGTCTTTTTTTGAAAATGTTTTCTCTTGTGCAGTGTGACCCTGATGAGAAGGATGCATGTGATGCTGGTTGCAATGGAGGTTTGATGACAAATGCATACAAGTATGTTATGGAAGCTGGAGGATTGGAGACAGAAGCTGACTATCCATACAAGGGCTCTGATGGCAAATGTAAATATGATTCTAACAAGATTGCAGCCAAGGTCACCAACTTCACCAACATTCCAGTTGATGAAAATCAAATTGCAGCTTACTTGGTCCAGCGAGGCCCTCTTGCTAGTAAGGCTAAGAGACTCCTTTTTCCTTTCCTCCCCTTCTTATCTTGGCTATAGGCATCTGGCTGTAAAAGAATTTGTTTGGATTTTGTCCTTTTCTGCCAAACTGGAGATCAGGAAGAGAATTTCATTGATTGATAGCTGCTGTGCTCTAATGTATTTATCTGGTTGAGCACCCAGTTTGATCTTAGTGATAGGTCAGGGAATTGTGTCATGTTTCTGAGTGGATTGTCTATGAATGATGTACACTTATATTCCAATGTTTTGATGGTGAGTTGTCAGTAACACTCATGCACTTTTCTCATTGGTGGTGGGTTGCAGTCGGTATAAATGCAGAGTTCATGCAAACGTATATTGCTGGAGTGTCATGCCCTCTCTTTTGCAACAAGCGCAATTTGGACCATGGTGTTCTGCTGGTTGGATATGGGGATCATGGTTTTGCTCCTCTTCGTCTTTCATACAAGCCATACTGGATCATCAAGAATTCATGGGGCTCATTGTGGGGAGACCATGGCTACTACAAAATTTGTCGTGGCCATGGTGAATGTGGCCTCAACACCATGGTGTCTTCAGTTGCCGCTGTTGGCGTCACCACTGAGACAGAATAGGAAATATTCAGAATCTTGGTCTCCTAGAATCTGGATGGAGGTATTATCACCTGAGCTTGGGAGTTGAAAGATGCTCAAAAGGGTGCTTGTATCTTGATGTGAAGAAAAGTATAAAGACTGTGAAGAAGACGAAGCACCAGTTTAGAAAGCTTATGGATAGGCAATTTATGCAGTTTTTAGTATGGTCATTGACTGCATGCAACAAGTTCTAATACTTCCATAATTGCGAAGGTGTGTATAATGTGAAGCACAACTGGATGCTCATCTGTTGTGAATATTTCAGACATTGTAAGTATTATTGTGTTCAATATTTCACTCTTTTGTCTCAATGAGATGATTACAAAACCTCATGTCAGAAACTGGTTTGCTTTGTTGTGAATGGAGCATGCAAAACTCTGCATGCAGATCTATAACACTTGGTGGACACTTGCCTTGGAACACCCGATGATGAAATCAGCGACTTTCAAAGCTCTCAAGCCTATGAGACGATTGAACCTCTCAAGAAAATGTGATGATTCAAGAGTATATGATGATTGAACAAGAGCGAAATCCTATACCTCATTTTGCTCATTTTGCAAAACATCAATCTTAGATGAAAATGCTGACGGCTTGATGAACTATCATTGCGGTAATTCATGGAAATTCCTTGATGTTGGACTTTCATCATCCATGTGAGGTCCTGCCAGACCTCATGTTTTACCCATCCCAAGGACCTCTGGTCCTCACATGAGAAAGGTCCTCAATTAGTGTTGAATTAATGAAACAACCCTTTCCCTTATTTACGGGGAAAATATGGTTTTCCCTTGTCTGCATGGAAAATATAAAAGTTTCACTCATTTATTATCAATAAATAAACAATTTAATTGTACAACCCTCATCTTCTATTACTTTCATTGTTTTTTTCAATGCAAGATTAGTTCAATTATCATTCCTTTTGAGGTTTTTTCTTTTCCTACCTTCCTTAGGTAGGTCTCCTGAATATGCAAAATGTGATTGAGAAGAGATATTGGTGACATCACTTAGTGCACCTTGGATTTGGATTGTGTTTAATGCATCACATTAATAAGAGTGACAACAAGTGTAATTAATGCTTAATTTTTCATGTTTTGAAATGATAATTTGATTTCGTGTTGAAATTGTTCCTCTTGAGCATTCTTGTTATGAGATACTATTGTGATGAATTTTTTGGATGTAAACCTAAGTGGATGATGATGTCACTTCAACTGTCGAAAGAAGGATAATGCAACAAATTTTTGGCAGTGGAGGTTGATGGGTGTTGTGGCTTGCTGTTTTTGTAAGTGTTTGTTTGGTTGCAGGTTATGAGCCTTGTGGTGTTTATGATTGGCAGCACGCGTGTTGTGTGTGGTGTTCAAGTTGGGTGAGCTTTGTGTGGTGCACTAGGAAGTCTCATATTTGACCTCAATGAAGACAGGATGTCAAAAGAGCTTAAGGACATATGTCAAGCTCGAACGACAATTAAGTGTTTTGGGATTCTTTTAACTAATGTTGTGTGGATTTTGCATTTGGAGATTTCCTAGGCATTGGACTAGGATGGAAGGGAAGAACGCTCGAAATTAAGAGACAATTTGATTTCCAGGCCAAGGTGGTGATAGTTATTTCCAATGTGCTATTGACCTCTTAAGATGAAGTTGTATAGTATTGCAGACCTAGGTCCATGATCAGGGGGATGATGAATGATGTAGGGATTTCATGAGCGACCATCTTGGCAAAGAAGAAATGTTTGAAAGGGGGATTGTGTTGGGTGATAGAAGCATCTTGTTTGAAGGAAGAGAGTACCTGGAAGTCTGGGGCCTCTGAATGTTAGTTCACATTGTTCATTTGTTTCTTTTGGGTTGTTCTAGTATGGGCATTATAACTGCATTTGTCAAACTTCCTGAAGTTCACTGGCAAGACGGTGGGGATTTCTATGGGACGTTCTTAAGCTTCATTTACTTTTACTGAGTCTTAGTTTTCATCTATTGAGGGGAGTCTCTGCGATGTTTCAGTATGGATGGGTGGTGTGTATGTTATATGAGGATACTTTGTTGCAATTGTGTGTGTGTTATGGGTGATTTGGAATATGGGGGAAACTTCTGAAATGCCAACATGGTTAGTTGATGCTCAAAGAGAGTGAAGTCAGAGCGGTCTAACCCTTGTAGTAGGCCTACATTTAGTAGATCTCGTAGAATTAGGACCTCCCTTTCTTAAGTCTGTAAACCTTTGTGAGTTTGTTGGGATGAATCTATGAGTTGTATGCTTTGTGTACATAGCTGTTGCTGTGTTGCTGAATGCATAGTCTATGGGCATCTTGCAACTTGCTGTGCCCTTGTTTTTCGTTACACTCTCTTCTTGTGGTGATGCACATCTTTTTGGAGTAGGAGAAATTGGAATGGAAAGTTGAGGAGGGAAGAGATTTTCAACCATAGTAGCTTATTGCACTCAATATGCACATGTGATAATTTGCACTTACTTTGGATACCAATGTAATTTGCACTCAACAATTCTTACTATTCAAAGATCAACATAAGACAAAGAGAATGAACAAAGAAACCCCTCAAACCTAAGAACTAAGGTCTTCACTAAAAAAAATCATGACATAAACATTTATTGTTTTATTGTAGCCTTAAAACATGCACAACTATTCTTAATTGCTAATTAGGGCGATTTCCAATTCCACTTTGATGTGTTTGCAAATGAGTTTCATCACTACTTTCTAAATAATGTTTTTTTTCATCCAAATCTATTCATGATGGGAACATAGAGATAACAATAATGTCTATGTTTACATAAAAAGAAGTTTGTCTAGAAGATTAGTGTTTTTGTTTGTTGGTGCTAGTTTGGCTCATCCAAAAATTCAAAAATCACTACTAAAAGTAATTAACATTCATCAAAACTCTAGAACGGCTCATTTTTCAACATGCATAATTTTGGGTGCACCACCATGCTCCAAATAAGAGGGCAATAGTAGGCTATGTTTTGGGGTGGTGCATGATTTAAGGGCACGATACCTTATTAGTTTAAATCCCTTTAAAAGGTCTAAGTTCACAATGAATCAATAGTGAATAAATGATGAATTACAACATAAAGTTGAATCAAATCATTATGATTGTAGGTCCATCCATCTTGATTTGTTCTGGGCTTCCCCTATTCTCATCCTAACAATTTGAAACCCTTGTTCATCATTGAACAATTTAAGCTTTAGTATTAAATATGAAAGTAGAACATTTATGTGATTTTCATTTCAATAGTTGTGGACATAATAATGTTTAACATTGATACCAAAGTGCAATCAATCTTTGACACTTGAAAAAAAATAGTGTCCTAGACAACTTGAACACCCTTGTAATAACTATGTCACTTGTTAACAATAATTTGCTTGCAAGATTAAGATCATTAATGAACAAGGTAATGTGATGAATTTGGGAATTGAATTTCACTTTTGAAAACAATCAAGAATTTGTAAGAAAAGATAGCATGGTTCAATGGCCCAAGATGTCAACCATTGGATCCCACTATGTATATATATCCATGAGTCCTACTTGAAAAACAACTCACATTAAATAAATAAATAAATAAGTAAATATTGGTCCACATGAGAGTACACAAGAGTAGTCACTTAGCATTTGCCAAATGGGTTAGTCTAGTGGGGCAATAATGTTTTAATGGAAGGTCATTTTTCTTTTTTCTTTTTAAATTTAAAAATCATATTAAGGTGTCACCTAATTACAGTAATTGTAAGGCATGCCCCACGTACCCTCGTTCACTCCACAGTGTGAACACGGCCTGCAAACGTCGCTTCAATGCTCGCCGCATGTTGCTGCAGTGCCGACCGAGGCCGTTCCAAGTTTTGAATTTTGCATCCGTTGAAACCTGCTCGCGAGAAATTGGGATCCGTTTGGAAATCAAACCGCGATTGAGAGAGAGATTGTGCGAAATTGTTGGACGTCTCCATCGCTCGATCTTTCTTCGTCTCACCCAGAAAAAAGAAAAAAGAAAAAGAAAAGAAGGAGAAAGATTTGGGTGCAGTTCTAGTGATCGATCTGTCTGATTACGAAGCTCTCGAGCAAGCTCTGTGGCATCCGTTGTGCTGCTGTTGATTCTGTTTTTCTTTTTGGGTGTGAGAGATTAGCACCCATCTTCGTTGGATTTGGATTTAGAGCAACTGAAGAGCGATCGAGAGCGAGGGAGATGCCACAAATGAACGACCCTTTCGCTCTGCAGGTATGTGTTGAAGGACCCTGACCTGGTCGCCTTCTTCTTCTTCTTCCTCCCATAGCCCTCTGCTGCAAGCTTCCTGTTTTCTTTTCTGCTCAATGGGGTGGCGAGCCAACACCTGTGCAAGATTGGTTTTGTTGTTATTTAGAGTAAGAGTTTGTTGATGCGGTAGTGTGTTGCTATTGCGGGAGTGGAGAATTCTGCATTCGTGTTCCTCTTACTGTCTTAAGAAATCACAGACAGATTGCTGTAAGGAAGGAGAGTTCTGGAACCTGTCGATGATCTTTGTGTTGCTGTTGTTGTTGTTGTTGGAGAGAGAGAGAGAGAGAGAGAGAGAGAGAGAGAGAGAGAGAGAGAGAGAGAGAGAGAGAGAGAGAGAGTACTTACTGTGTGTAAGAATATGGACAGATGACGCCAGAGTTGATGCGCCAATTTACCAAAGAGCATTCATATGAGCCACAAAAGTGTGTGAGACCAAAGCAGCAGCCTCCTCCTCCCCCGCCTCCACAGCGAACAGTGATGAGAAGACAGATGGGGATGGAGATGATGTTCCCAGGAGACAAGATAGGGGGGTATGGAATCGTGGCAGACACTGGTGGAAGCATGTGCCAGAATGATCGTGACATGGTAGCGATGGAGGTTCCGGCTTTGAAGCTGGATGACTTTCAGAACATTGGTTTTGGCAGTGTGCATGGAGGGGGAGGAGGAGGAGGAGGTGATCGGCTGCTTGAAGGTGGCAGCTATGGCAAAGGCATTGAATGGCTGGATATTATGAGCGACTTGCAGCCGTGTGAATCCACTAAAAGCTCAGCTCTGCCTGTAGTTGTTGATGCATGGCAAGATGATTTTTCTCTAGCTCGCAATCTGTGTATCCGTTCTGATCCAGCCAAGGAGGTGGGTGCTTCCCAGCCATGGCGAGTTTGCTACGATGTTCTACCTCTTCAAAGCTTACAAGTACCTGAGGAAGATTACGAGATGCCAAATGATCTGCATTTACTACAGCAAATAGGTCAGATTCAAGAGCAGCAGCAGCAGAAGCAGCAGCATTTCCAACAAGGTGCCACCGAGCCAACTAGAGCTGAAATTAGGGAGCACCCAAAACTGGAAGTGGATGCAGGAGAGAGAGAAACAGGTGTGGATGAGAGTGATCACTATTTCGGTGGTGATTGTGACCATGGAGTGCAGCTCGTGCATCTGTTGTTGGAATGTGCGGAGGCCATGGATGGTGGCCATTCCATTGTCGGTGCCATATTGCGGCAGTTACGTGATCTTTCATCGCCATATGGAGACCCTATGCAAAGAGTTGCAGCTTACTTTTGTGATGCACTCATGTGCAGACTAGCCAAGCTTAATGGTGAGGTAGATGCTTCAGTGAGTCTTGGACACACAGAAGACAGCATGGAGATGTCATTGGTAGCAAACTTTGCACTCAATGAGGCATGCCCTTACTCTAAGTTTGCACATTTGACAGCCAACCAGGCTATTCTTGAGGCAGTTGGAGATGCCACACATGTGCACATCATAGACTTTGGAATCATGCAAGGGGTGCAATGGGCAGCTTTGCTGCAAGCTGTTGCGGCCAGGCCACGTGGTAAGCCACTTCCCAAGATTCGCATCACAGGTATCATTACCCCTAAGTTAGGTTATGATACCCCTCCACATCTCCTCTCAACAGGCAAAAGGCTTCGTGCATTTGCAGCACTTCTCAATATCGAATTGCAATTCTGTCCCATAGTTGCTCAACTAGAGGAGGTTGACCTTGGAATGCTCCATGTAGACCCAACAGAAAAAGTGGCAGTCAACTTCATGCTGCAGCTATACAAGCTTCTGGGTAATGTGTCTAATTCATTACAGCCGCTCCTACGCCTTGTAAACAGCCTGAAGCCAGCGGTGGTGACTCTGACAGAGTATGATGTCAGCCTCAATGGACCAGCATTTCAGCCACGCTTTGTGGATGCACTGCATTTCTACTGTGCCATCTTTGACTCACTGGATGCCACCATGCCCCGTAATGGCCAGGATCGTTTGAATGTGGAGAGTATGTTTCTGGCCAAAGAGATTGAGAACATTGTTGCTTGTGAAGGTTGCGAGTGCAAAGAGAGGCATGAATGTAGTGAGCAATGGTGCAACATCATGCAAGCTTCAGGTTTTCACAACGCTCCACTTAGTCATTATACTAATAGCCAAGCACAACAGCTTCTATGGCAATACTGTGACAACTTTCGGTTGCAGCCAGTATCTGGGTGCCTCTCCTTGGGTTGGCAGGATCGGCCCCTCATAACTGTATCGGCCTGGCATTGCACATAACCCATCCTCAGATTGTCAAGTTGAAGAAGGGTAACCATCATCTCATGGTTATATTGAATCTTGTGAATACCTGTCTGCATCTTTTTCTGTCATGGATTTCTCCCATTTCTCCATGTCATATCAACCCAATCTTTAGTCTTGAATTTGCCATTAGCTTTTGTTGCACTTCTCTGTGCTGCATCTGATTCTTAGTGTGCTGACGAACTGCCCTTCGGTGTTGGGTATTCAACCTGTAAGTTATTGAGCAAAGCTGCCTTTCAATCAAGCTGAAGAATAGATGATAGTTCAGATCAGACATATTACCTACATTTCTTGCATTTCAAAGGATAGATTCAGCTGTGGGTTGGGAGGTACTGACACAGATTACAAAGTCATAAGGCAGATCATCTCTGTCACAAACTCCTGGGTTTATGGTTTAGGCAGATCATCAATGCCTGCAAAATTTTTGTTTTATGATGTTCCATCTCTTCAGTTGACAGCTTCTGGAGAATTTTTTTTTCATAAGAATTATGCAAAAAGAGACCTCAATGTTGGCAAGAAAGGAATGGCAACTGAAGCAACTATGTAGTGACTGTTAGGTACTTGTGAAGATGGACAGACATGTTGTGATAGAGACCAATGTGAAGGTTCAACCAGTGTCTTATCAGCAGCATGAGTTAGAAATCACTGCTACCGAGTTACAGTAATTCCAGTGGTGCTCACTATGTCATCCTGCAATTAAAATTGGACGAAGAATAGTCAAAACATGCTCTGTGCAATGATTTGGCCCAGCATTTTGGCACAGTTTACTGAGGCTGGTAAAAGGCACACTAATATCTAGCACCTACTGTTGCTTGGCTAGATAGGTCAATTGGTGCACATGGGTTGCTATTAGTAGTCTCCCACCTAATTGCAGTCCCAATTTTAGGGTTGGAAAAAAAGTAAACAACTGAACTTGGATGTGAGCATTCAAATTGCATATAAGTCCACAAGTTTGAACTCACTACAAAATAAGGGGCACCAGTTCTGCATGCAGCTAACATTCCTTGTTTACTTTCCCTGTGTCAGCAGTACATTCCCCACAGATTCTGTGAATCCAAGCTTGATGAAAGTGTCTGGATCCAGTCCCACAATGTACGTGTACTAAGCTTTTTGTGCAACTCTATGGCCTCAGACCAGAACAACAATGGGGCTGCTGGACTTGCAATGCTTTCATGAAATTTGCCTTGCATATTGCTGTCAATTTCTCTGGCAAAAACTCTAGGTGGGATTGAGAAAATGTGTGAAATAAAATGTTTGAGAGAGAGAAACAAAGAAATCTTCTGATCTAATCCTACAAATAGGACAACAATTTGGTGATTCAGTGGTGGCAAGCCATAATCTATGTTGAACCATTTGGTGAGTCCACCACCTTTGGCACATAATTGTATTCATAGAAGTGCGCTTTCACCTTGTCCAAAGCTCTTCTTCGATGTGAAATTTCATTTTTCTCCTCTTTCTGCATTTCTGCAAATCTGCACCAACCTTATATTGTGAACCCTAATTTGATCGTAGGAACTACAGAACCTGAAACCTAAATTTGAACAAGAACTGCACATGATGACCATTAAGCCTGGGGCACATGGAGAGAGATGACTGGAGGAGCAAGGAAGCAGTATCACCAGCTGCAACTACCATTGTTGCATGTCAACGATTAAGTTTTGGAGAGCCAAAAAGGTGCTTACGTGAGATCATAGCCATCTGGTTGAAACACTGGATCCCACCCAAAATTGTTGGGTCCTCGTGCAGGTACAATCTTTCCCTGTAATAATGCTCATGGCAGTGATAGACATCTGTTTAGCATCTGCAACAGAACAAACCTCGTACTAGAATTCCATGTCAGACCTGTAATGATTGATAGAGGAGCCAAACACTTGAACATGACTTCCGCTGATGACCTAGTGTGTACCAAATCATATTTACAGACAAATATCCATGTATACATTCTACGTCTTGTGACTCTGGATAATGTTTGTCCAAAAAAAGTATTCCAACCATATGTACCTGGTTTCCTAAACCCTAATAACTCTTCTGGTATGTTATGAAAGACTTTAACATACCTCAGTTCGGCCACTGAAGGTGATGGGCTCTGAATCAGGTCCAAGAGCTAATGAGAATACACAAAGTGCGTATGCTGACTTGTCTTCATATGCTGCCAACAAATTGTTCAAACCTGCAGTTTGCAAAATTTGAAGGTGTTGATGGATTTAGAAGTGCTCTTTTCAAGAACTTGCTCCAATTTCAGCCAGTGTAATGTCACTGGGAAAAAAAGAGATTTGACCATGTTCTCCTTTTGCTTTCTCTCTGAAGAAAGAAAGCTGTTTTTGGCATTTCTTTCTCAAGTTGATGATGATAAGGGGAGCAGAAACATCAACGGTCTTCAAACTTGTACTGTATATGTTCCAACAGCACACTGAAAGAAAGCATCACAGCTATGAACTGGACACATACTTGTCAATAGTCTTAAGCATCATCTGCATTTAGCAATAGCAAAATTTCACTATGATCTTTTACCTTCATGACCAGTCTTCAAAAGAAACCACTTTCTGCAATACAAAACCACCACACTGATCAGTACAAAACCAGCCCATTTGGGTTGAACCACCCCCGTATGTGTGAGGGTAGATCCAAATCATTGAAATTTGATAAGCAAAAGCATGGCTTCTACCTATTGAAAAACCTCAGTGTACCAACTTTCGAGATGTAAATCAAGGTCTCTAAGACACCTTCATCCTTTGGCCTGTGTGAAGAAGCTCTCAAGAAGAAATCACATTGTGGTGGCTACCAAGGTGAGGTCTGCAAAGACTTTGTTGAAGAAGGATTTACTGGAGCTCATTATGACTTGCACCGGGCTATATAGTTGGGAGGCTTACATGTACGGACCTGTGAACCCCAACACCCCCAGAAAAACATCAAGACAAGAAATCAAAGATTGCAAAATGAAATGAGGATGCAGCAGCACCATCAGAATCTCAAAAATCCCTTTTTGCATTAATATCTGTAAGAAAAAACCTATACAAAAAAAATCTTCCATAAACCAATTTGAGAATATCAAAGAGCAGGAAGAAGAAGAAGAAGAAACACACCTGGTAGCCCTTTCAAAGCATTGAAGCATAGACATGTATCTTCCACGAGCACAGGTCCTCCAATCTTGTCCCCATTTTCCAACACAAAACCCCAAGTTATGGTTTCCCAAAACAGAGAAGTTGAAATCCATGAATTTCAAACATTGGGAAAGAAGAATCTCCTCCTTTAATGTTCCTCTTGTGCATAAAGCTAACTCCAGAAATTGTGAAGAAGAAACATAGCAATTGGAAAAAACATAGCTTGAAGCTTACCTCTCTGGCTGCAAGGCGTGCTTTCTCCCTTGATATATCTTCTGGCTCCCCTTGCAGCTCTGGCACTGGATTCAGATACACAGCCAAATTTGTGACCCTCCCAAGCATCAGAAATCATCAGTATCTTCTTCTTGCATGTTTGTTGTGGTGGTGCTCAGTTCCCAAATTTTCAGAAATCTGGGTTGCACCACCACCACAATTGTGAGTCCTTCTGGAAGTTGTGTACTTTCTTTCTTTCTTTCTTTCACAACTCCATCTTCTGTTGCCATGCATAGCTAGCTACCCATTGAAGAATTTCCAAACTGCAACAGTTGTGCATCACCATGCCATGTCCTTCAACCCTAAATCCTTCAAGACAAGATTTGTGACAGAATTGCAAGAAAAGGGTCAAGCAGTGGGGTTTGGGACTTACAATCGAGCTTGAGGGACTGAAAAGGAATGGACTGACCCAGAATCATCTTCACCTCTTCCAGCTTCTTTGCATTTCCAGTCACAAAGGTGACAGGTTTTGTCAGTGTCATCTGCACCTTGGTGGCTGCCATTTCTCTGAGGCAAAACTTATATTCCCAGGGGACAGAAACTGCAGAATACAAGAGACCCAAAAAGCTCCAAACTACACACACCCACACACACACACACACCCGAAGCTCTCAGAGCTGCTTTGGCATATCCCACATGATAAAGTATAAAAAACCCCGGCACCCAAACTTGGAATCAAGGAATTTTCCAGTACCCTAGTGGGCGGAGCCGCTGGATTCAGGGCTCAAATGAACTTCGCTAGGTATTTTGAGAGAGAGAGAGGGAGAGAGATATATGTGACTTTGGTGATGCTCATGTTTGCTTTTGGCTCTTTTGCTTTCCTAAGACTGGCCTTGATCCTCTGTGAGAATCTTCTCCGTGGAGATCATCATGTCTAATGTATGTTTCCAACTTGTACTATAGGTAGATTGCAAATTCTTGACTGCTTGTTTGGTGGGCATCTATATATCAAGGAATGGAGAAACAAAGAAGGAAGGACTCCAAGAGGATCGATCATGGCAAAAAAGCTGACATGTATTTGTCCTCTGTGGTCTACTACTTACTGTTATGTTCCATGCTGAAGAAGGACTCTTTCAGCAGATGAAATGGATCGATGGGAAGCAGCAGGTGGCAGGAAGGTGGTGGTGGCGGTAGTCTTGACAGTGTTTGATTTTCCAATCAAGTTGAGGATGCTCTTTGATTTCTGCAAGTAAGTGTGTTGCATTATTGTCTCAGGTACAAAATACAAACAAGTCTTTCTGCTTCATGTGAAAACGGAATTATATGGGTATCAGTCTCCCGTCCTTTGATTACATTGTCTTTTCTGAATTTCTTGACATGGGTTGTGTCTTCTTATGTGAATTTTCTGGACGTGGGTTGTGCCTTCTTGACTGAATTTCTTGACATGGGTTGTGTCTTCTTGTCTGAATTTCTTGACATTGGTTTTGTCTTCTGTGTGCAGTGGCAGTCATAAAAGGGGATCACCATCATAAGTGTGCTCAACTGTGTCACTTGCTTCACTTCCCAGAAATGTTACAGAAAACGTTGATCAGGCAAGAAAATAATGTCTCATGTTTCTGCTCATTTGTAGATGCAGGTTCTTGCAGTGTACTGCACATTGCACCTTTTGCAAAGAAAATGTCTCATGTTTCTGCTCAATTTGAAGATGTAGGTTCTTGATGTCCACTGCCTGTTGTGCCTTTTGCAAGCTCTTCTGTTAATATCTTAGCTAACATAAATCTCACAGTCACTGCCAATTCTCTTCAACTCTTGAACTTTGTTAGACAACAGAGTCCACTGTTTTGTAATGATATTGACTTTTTTTAAGAATTTCATTACCATGCCCCCTTTCATCATCACCCAGACCATAACCAATACTCTAAGATCACATGCTGCAGTAGGAGTAGAAAAAGGCATGGTTCAATTACAGATCATGGATCTGTAACCTTGGATCTCCAAGGAGTCTCATTTTCCTGTTTAGTTTTCCAGATAATTTTGATGCTGGGAACATGTGACCTTAAGAGAAAAGGCTAGGCCTGTTCTTTTCAGGTTTGAAATCGTTTCAGAATCTCTCCTCAAACAGATCCCTACTGTAGGAGGAGCTTTGGTTTCATGAGCATATATTCATGAAAACCTTAATTGTGAAGTGCTGTGAAGTTAGTAAACAACTTTTTGTTTCAGGATCCAACTTGGTGCAGAGGCATAGGCCATGGTATATGGACTTCAGACTGGCCACGACCACTTACACATTCCTTTTGACAGAGTCATCTCTAATGTTGTGAAAACTCTTGGTATAATTATCTTTTCCCATCTTTTCCAATTGCAAGAAAGAAAGAAAAAAACAGTTTTGATGATTGGACATTGAAATGTCCACTCTTTCTATGTAGGTCTCAAAATGGGTTATTTTCTTAAGTTTCTGAGCATGTCTTCCTCATCATTCCTCATGTTTATATTGACTTAATTGCAGTTTGTTTTGATGCAAGCTCCTTGAATTGATCTGATGGGAAACTGTTCTCTGGATTTATCCAGAGCCTATGGCTTCAAGCCATGTATATTTGTGCACCCTAATTTTTTATATTTGAGTAGACACTTTTTTGACTATTAGATATGAAAAGTCACATTACACATCTTTGACTAATTGAATGAAACTGTTTGTGCATGAAGGAGGAGGAGGTGGCAGTATGACATGCTGAAGTGCAAGTAAGGATTCTGAGAGAATTTGTCCCTCCTTGAGAGTGAATTACTGGGTGTTCAAGATGTTGGCTGTGAGCTATGGCCATGCAGGTCCTTGATTAGACTACTCTGGATCTAATGACTTCAGCTTAAACAAATGTGAACATATGCATGTCTTCAGGGTGACATCCATGTTGCTTTAATTTCAGAGTTCATAGCCTGTTCAATGTCTGAAAGTTTCCATCCTGAGACAGTTTGCTTTCCAGATCACATCCTCAATGTATGCTGTAGAGCACTTTTACAATTTACCAGTTTAATTTCAAGATCTTAGTGCACATTGTAGAGCACTTCAGAATTTATTCCAAGAGACAGCAACCGAACAACAGCGTCAGATTGTCTGATTGTAGCAACTTGCATTGAGAAGATTTCAAGGTTACACAATTTCCCCACAACCAGAGATGGCGCTGTGTCAGATTGCAATGCACGTTTATTTAAATCACACCTGGTAACACAACTTTCTCAGAAGACATAATCTCAAGATTAGATTGCACTCTCTCCCAGCACTGTCAAGTTGCACACTGTTTTTAAAGGATGGTTTCAATTGCCCACCTGCAGATACTTCTTAAACCACAAATCAAAATGTGACCATGCCAAATCCACTGCCTCCTGATGATGCTCCCCGAAGCCAGTTGCTTTCTTCTGCTCAATAGCCTCAGAAGAGCTGTTCATGAATGCATGCCCAACATTGGGGTATAGGTAGACTTCCAAAGGTACATTTGCTTTCTTCAGCTTCTCTTCTAAAGCCTTGGCAGTCTGAAATCAAAGAGACCATGTCCAAGTGTCAAGACAAAAACCTCATCTGATGGTCGATAATTTGCATCCAAAAAAAAACATTTCTCAACTCATCTCAGCCCTGTTTACACACTCACACTAAATCTCACCGAATCAACAGTGCAATGGTCAATTAGAGGTACATACTAGTCATCTCCAGTACCCACTTGTACCCAACAGAGATCCATAATGGGGAAAGAGCAATGTCCAACCTGCACCCTGTGTGTTATTTTCTTTTATCTCTTAGATCCAGGTCTACATATGTGTTGGTCAAAAACTATCCATGCACACTCCCTGTAATGGGTCCATCAGACTACCAAGATCTGCTTGAGACATAGCAGGCTCAAATGAGGACTCACAATGCTTGCATTCACCATCTCACTGTACATTAGTGAAAGAATTCAGCTTGGAGGTCATGTATAAGCTCGGATGCAGCTTAGCATTGAGCTTTTTTCAAGTCAGAGTCAAGCTTTGCAAGATTGGACAAACTTTTCAAAAGGATCCTGAATAATCATGATGTGTTTAAGCCTTGTGACCATATTCCAACTTTGCAATCTATTTCTTACAAGGCCCAGTCATTTGAAAGAATCAGCCTTCTTCTAGAGCTCATTTCCTGACTGCCTTCCTGGGTATTAAGAGGGAAAAGAAAACTTACTTCTTTGTCTGATAAGCCCTTCAAGGTGTCATTTTGCCAAATTGGGCTTGCACTGGAACTTTGGCCTCAACTGGATCTGCAAGATGAGGAGGTGGAGTTCCATAGAAAGCAACAACTGCATCAATTCCCGGAACTCGCACTGCACTTGCAATGCTCAGTCCTCCACCCATGCAGAAACCTGTCACTCCCACCTGCAACCACACAGGTCATTTTTGAAAACAAACAAGCAGGTGTATATAGAGTAGCCACCCTATCAAAAACTAGCACTGCACAAGAACCATATGAGACATAGATCAAGCACAACATGACATACACTTTGTGTGCTTCTTATGAGAAAAATTGTGTGTAAAACAAACCATTTGTTTGTGACACTTGGAAAATGTAAAGTAGACCTGATTCCTTCTAAATTTTACTCTACTCAGTATGGCAGCTAGGTGCAGGTCTGACATTAACTTGGTCCTTTTGCAAACTTGGAACTTGGACCTGTAACATAGGTCCTTAATCTGTCTTGAATTTCAGCATGTCTGATTACCTTAGATGAGCCTTGGTCTTTCAGTCACTTGGCGGATGCAGCTATGTCAGCCACAGCTCCAGGCCAATCCAAGCCCTCCAGTAAGTGTTGTGCCTCTGCCACTTCCAGTCCCAGCTTTCCCCGATACAAACTGTCCCATGTCTATGTCAGTTTTTGATTCAGAGGTACCCTGGGAGATTGCTACAAGTCATACATCTCTTAAACAGAACCATATCTATCTTCAATCACAGACAGTAAAAAGCTAGAGCAAATTAATAAACATGTCTAAACCCTAAACCAGCTATTGTCTATAACATGCCCACTGATTTCATCAGCTCCTGGCAGTGGTTGAAGCTCAATGTCAGACACTGACCAACTTGCTGAGTTTCTGTCACAACACCTTCAAGAAACCATACTTTTCAGCCCCTTGACCAACCACACACAAACTCTGAAGGGCTTGTGGTATCATATACTCATTCAGATTGATAGGAAAAAAATAAAATGCAGCTGAGATCTTGACAAGACATTTGATCAGGCTGAATCCTTAGCTGACAAGGGCTTGGAACTGAGCAAGAGAACACTCCTTGTATAGAACATAAGATACAATTCCTAGAAAGACAGCAAAGGACAAATATCATCTGACTGCTATAAATCTCTATGTTTGAGCTGAATTCTTATAGAGAGATCAAAACCAAATCATCTCAGTGGGGTTAATTTTTTTTGTTGTTCTGCCTGAAAGCTGAAGCTACTGCCATATGGGCAGTGAGGAAAAGAGAAATACGTACTCAGGGATCAGGGCCCGATACGCTTTGCCCAATTGCATGCTTCTTGATTTCATAGTCTAACCCCCACCATTCTTGCACCACCACTATACCAGGTGCACCTTTTCCTCCCACTACATAAACATCAAACTCCTGCAACCCAAAAATAACTCCTCATCACTAATCTCACAGAGACTAAATTGAGGAAATTCTTCAAGAAACAATCATGAATTTGCATTATGACAACAATGTCTGTGAAACATTCCAAAATGGGTTACATTCTTTTGATGCACGTATCCAGATAGGGCTTAAAATTTTGTATACAACTTCCATGCATCCTGACTAAAACAAAATTTTATTCTGATCACAACAATCCCATCAGCTGAAGCTTCGAGCTGAAACTAAGGAAAAAAAAAACATATGGGTCCGGGGGGAGTGTACTCACAATCTTCCTATCTCCATTGCGCTCGATCTTCACTTTCTCCAAATTGGAGGCCATTGATCTTGTTGTCCCACTCTGCAACCCATTTCCAACACCCAACTCTTAAAATGACGTGAAAAAAAAATCCACAGTTGTCTTTTTCATTTGGAAAAAAAAAGAAAACAACCCACAGTGGGAATTTCTTTATTTTTTCGAAAGAAAAAGAGAACTGCTTCAGTTTAGCTCTGAAACAAAAAAAAAGGGATGCAACCAACCAGTGATGCAAAGAAGAAGAAAACCCACCTGAAATGAGAAACAACACAAGTGGTGGCCGAGAGGTGCTTCTCTTCTTCTCTGCCCAGCGACCGAGGGAGTGGTGAATAACCGCATGCCATTCTTATAAGAGCGGTAGCACCAGGAGCTTGGCGAGCTCCATAGAGAGAAGCTACAGGAGACGATGGTGCAAAGATCACTGTATAGATCACGGAAATGCCCGCTTGTTGTTGTAGGGTTTAGGACTCTCCATTCCCCTCTCCTCCCCTCTCCTTCTTTCCCTATGGGGGTAAATGTGGCCTATGATGAGATTATTAGAAATGGGAGCCAGGGTTCTTTTTTTTTTTTGATTTTTTTTGAACCACCAATTTTGTGACATCCAAAATTTGGCTTGGCGAGTTTTCACCAAAATATTTAGGAAAATTAGTAGCCTAGTAAAATTTACTTAATTTTAAAAAAAAAATGTATTCCCAATTTTTATATTAGTTATTTTCCTTTGAAAGCAGCAATTGTTTTTTTGGGAAAACAATTAGCTGAATTGGAGCTGAATTGAATTGTTTCGAGGAGTGATTAAAAAACTCAACATAAATTGTCACCATTTTTGGCCTAGCTTAACACCCCTTCAGTACAGGTCCCAAAGGGTTTCACCAACCATTTTATGGTCACATCCTCTTTTTTTTCACAATACCTACCTAACTCATAAAAGACTTGTAAAGCTTTATTAAGAAACGTACCATAGATTAAGGAAATGTACAAAGGAGTAAAACAAAGGGAAAGGGAGAAGTGATAGGATGTCAAGTTGGCTCAAAGTAGTTGTGAAAATCTCTTCATGTCCATAACTGATCGTCTGTGCAAAGTCGGCCATATTTACATGTTAAAAATTGATGGCTTGTAATTGATCGGCCATGGTGATGACAGGTGTGTTTGGAAGGGGTGGAAGTTGGGAAGTAGCTAAACCTACAGCAACTGCTTGACTTAATATGGAAGATTTTTACATCTTTTATAATGTGATTTAAATTTTTTGACGAATTAAAGTGACCACGATAAAAAGATGATGGACTTTTGTCCCTTTCAAGTTCCAAATGGCATTGGCATAATTGTGTAAAAACACATCGACATGTTTGTGTAAGCAACCAAATAGCAAGGGGAGGAATTGATTAGTGGGGTGTTGGTTACGATAGCTCCTTTCTTGACTTGAGTTGCATTGGAGGCAACAAATCTTTGAGTTGTGCACGATTCGAAAAATAAAATCGTTCATGTTGGGTTGGTAATGACAATGTCAGCTAAGGTGCAAATGCCATATTTGGTAAGCATAATGTTGAATTGTTGATGAAAGGAGTTGAATGTGGTTGAAGGAAGCGCATGTAATTGTTCTTATTTCACATGGTAACTAGCATTTCATGCAATGCCGGCAAAGGTGTTGTGAATTGCATCATGGGTTCCAATGCGTTCATTGCATGAGCATAACGTAAGAGGTGGATACCCATAAGGTTGATGGGATGTGTGCACACACATCGAAGGATGCTTGCAATTTAAAGAGGGGTGGTCCAAGTCGTGTATGAAGTGCTTTGCAAAAAATTGGGGAAAATATTCAAAAAGTTAAAAAGATTAGTCGAGTTGTAAACCAAGTGTTTACCCTTGGGCTATAACATGTTAAAATTCAAGCAAAATGGGTTTCAAATGTCTTGTTGGAGAGCATGTTGGAAAGGGTATGATGGTGTAGACATTTTGAAATGAAATCTTGAAGTTGAACCATTTGTTGTTCGATGAATTGTTCAAATGGAGGAAGACACGCACGGGCTACGAGTGGCAGAAGATCACATGTCACCTTGAGGTGTTGCTAAAAAGGATATGTGTTGTCGTTTACTCATGTTAAGGCTTCAAGAAGGAAGGATGTTGATCAACCATAAACCTAACAACTATGACTGAAATGACAAGGGCCCAACTCCCTAAATAGGTTGTTAGGGTGATGGTGGATGTTAATACAAGCTTGACGCCATCAAAAATTATTAGGAGGGAGGCTTGTTTACAAGTTAAAGGTCCTTTTGGGTTATCAAATGATCTTGGACCCAAAAGGCGTCCAAACACTTGAAAGAGGGAAAAGTCAAAAGAAATAAAGGACTGTATGAAGGTGGAAGATGAAGGTGTGCATCGTAAAAGATATGATGGGCGTTGCACGAAACAACAAGTTAGAATTCTAAAGGCCACTTTAACATCACCCATTTTGAAAAGAAGGTCCACATGTCAAGCATCCTCTTGCAAGGCATCTTTGATGAAGGATGATGTGAAAGTTAAGGTGCCCAACGGAACCCCCAAGACTCTAATTCCTTTGGATGGGGTGTTGAAGTCTAGTGGTAGGTTAAAAGGTGACCATACAACACATTTTTTAGGTTGGATAGAAAGACCTATCACATGGAGTTCGGTCTAAAAATGTTCATAGGTAGATGATACAATTGAAGGGGGAAATGATGTGAGTGTCATCTACAATGGATGGAAATAGATAAGAAGGGAAATAACTAGTTGTAGAACGTAAAGCCCTAAAATGGGTTAAAGTGATAGTGCCCCCCCCCCCCCCCCCCCCCCCCCCCCCCCA